>JACCDN010438768.1_pt1 | contig 38426 bp, 30 predicted proteins | sample 7441691 | NCBI WGS metagenome assembly JACCDN01 (sample SAMN15323439, study PRJNA562643) | freshwater metagenome | isolation source: river surface water | place: USA:Blue River Watershed | collected 2017-08-16
AATATTCTTATTGATAGGCTCTAATTTTGAGTCCTGAATAAAACTATAACAATCAACCAATTGTTCGGCGCAAGCGCTAAGCACCTGGTCAAATTCCTGTGGTGTTTTCATTTTTTCCTTGTATAACAGTTTATTCAAAAGTTTAGACTTTATATTTCCGGCAGGCCGGATATATAAAGCCCATTTATAACAGCAACTTAAATTCAAATCCAAATAAAAATGGAAATATACGGTTCAATAAAATTGGAGATATACGGCCGTGGACTCTTGAAAAATCATGAATCTATGTTTATAGTTTTGATTATATGGATTTATATACAGGTGTGTTATGGAAAACGTCAAAATCCCTCTCCCGCAAAAACCGACTAAGTTTCTCGATCAGTTTCGCACATTTATTCGATTGGATGGCAAAAGCTATTCGACCGAGAATACCTATGTTTATTGGGTTCATCAATACATTGTGTTTCATAAAAAGCAGCATCCTGCCAAGCTTGGTGCTGAGCATATAACAGCCTATCTATCCCATTTGGCAATTAGGGCTAATACTGCACCCAATACTCAAAAAACTGCGCTTAATGCACTTATGTTTCTCTATAACCGGTTTTTAAATCGGCCAATTGAAAAGCTGGAATATCGCTACGCCAAGAAATCAACACGCACGCCAACCGTGTTCTCCCATGAGGAGGCTATGTCCGTTATCGATTGTTTAGTAATGCCGTATAAATTAATGGCTCAGCTAATGTATGGCGCTGGGCTCAGGATCTCAGAGGTTTTGCGGTTGCGCGTTAAAGATGTTGATTTCAATATGGGGTATCTAGTGGTGCGCGATGGAAAAGGCGCAAAGGATAGAACAACCTTGTTACCCAAGAGTCTAATCGCCGATCTTAAAAATCAAGTAATGGTTGTTTCTAAATTGTTGGAGTTCGATAAATCGCGCAACGTTGGGCCGGTTTATTTGCCGCATTCATTGGAGAACAAATACCCTTACGCAGGGCATGCGCTGGAGTGGCAATTTATGTTTCCTTCGGAGTCGCTAAGCAAAGACCCTCGAGTAGATGTAATTCGGCGGCATCATTTGTACAGCGGTACTTTGCAATCTCATGTTAAAGATGCAATTCGTGAGTCGCGCATTCACAAACAAGCAAGCTGCCATACTTTCCGGCATTCATTTGCAACTCGCTTGCTCCAAGCGAAGTATGACTTGAAGCAAATTCAAACCTTAATGGGGCACTCCGATATTCGGACAACCGAAATTTATCTTCACGTGTTGGATGAGCTGGGAGAAAAGGTTAAAAGCCCTTTAGATGCGTAAACAAAAATTACATGCATAAAAAGCCAGTGTTTCCACTGGCCTTTTTGGGGTTGAAGATTATTTTTTCTTATCCAATTCCGCAATTTCTTTTTGCAAACCTTTCAAGGATGCTTCCACGCTTTGCATGGGTGTCATACCTTCGGGGTAAACCTCCTGTTCTACTGTTAACCAAAGTGTGCCGCCAATTTTGCGGTTGGCATCGATCAACGCTTTCCAATCGGTAGTGTCTTTTCCAATGATCGGATTTTCGTTTTTGTCATCGCCTGGGGCTGCTGCTTTGTAGTGGGTAGTAATCGTGCGGCCTGGGAAGGCTTTAATCATATCTACAGGGTTTTTATTTGCAGCTTCTGTCCAACCTACATCTTGCTGTAAAACAACGCCTGAAGATGTGCTTGTTCCAATAACATCCCAAGGTGTTTTACCTGCATCGCCAACCATTTCAGGTTTGTGGTTGTGGTAGCCCGTGTGCATGCCGTGCGGGGCCAGCTTTTTCTCAATGGCTTCTAATTCCGCAGCAACAATTTTGGCGCCCTCAGGAGTAAAGGCGCGTTTATCCATAGGAATAATTAAATAATTACAGCCAATAGCTTTGTAAAACGCGACAGTCTTGTCAAAATGTTCTGGCGATAACTTATCAAAGGGGACGTGTGCGGCTGATGCCTTTAACCCCGTTTTATCTAAAAAAGCTTTTAGCCCTTTGGCGTCGTCCGCATATTTACCAAAAACTCCCGCAAATTCTACGCCTTGAAAACCGTAAGCCTTAAGTTGTTGCAAAGTACCTTCAAAATCGGCACTTACTGCATCTTTTACAGACCAAAGTTGAACGCTCAGTTGTGGCTGGGTTGGTGCGGCTGCGAAAGAATTAGCTGCGAGCAAAGCTGCAGTGGAAATAATAGCGGCGGCTAATGTTTTTAATTTCATAAAAGGAGTCCTAATGGAGTTATTGATGATTATTCTTACATTGAGAAAGTTTCAAGTTAAATTTTTCCAAGTTTTAATTGCTTTACTGCAAAATCACATGCACGTGCTGTAATCGCCATATAGGTGAGTGATGGGTTTTGCCACGCATTTGATGTCATGCAGGCGCCGTCAGTCACAAACAGGTTTGGAATGTCGTGCGTTTGATTGTTGCCATTCAATACCGATGTTTTTGGATCTCGGCCCATGCGGGCAGTTCCCATTTCGTGGATGGATAAACCAAAAGGGCGATCTTCATTGCGGCGGATTACGTGCTTTTGAATATCTTTTGCGCCTACGGCCTCTAAAATTTCAGCAGCGGTATTAGCAATGTCTTCATTCATTTTGTAATCGTTTTCGGTGAAGCTGGCTTCAATGTGTAATTGCGGCATACCCCACTTATCTTTCAATGTTGGGTGCAAGCTAACTTGGTTGTCGTAACGCGGAAGCATTTCGCCTGAGCCGTGCAAACTAAAATACCAGCTGCCACCTTGTTGGATTTGCTTTTTAAAATCTGCTCCCAATCCATCTTTATACGCAAAGCTTCCCCAGCCCTCGCGCGATGCGCCGCCAGAGAGTGAATAACCACGCAAAAAGTTCGGGTGCTTTTCTGTCACGTTTCTAAAGTTAGGAATGTACGGGCCTGTGGGGCGCCTGCCTGAATAATAATCTTCCTCAAAGCCCTCTATTCGCCCTGTAGCACCGGAACCATATAGGTGATCCATTAAATAATGCCCTAGTACACCTGATGAATTTGCAATTCCGTTAGGGAAACGCTCACTCGTTGAGTTCAGCATTATTTGTGTTGTGCCTAATGTAGACGCACACAGGAAAACCATTTTGCCGAAATATTCGGTCGTCTCCAGGGTCTCGCTATCAATTACACGAACGCCTTTAGCGCGATTGCTTTTTGGATCATAAATAACGCTGTGAACAATTGCGTTCGTAGCAATGCTCAAATTGTTGGTTTTAAGTGCCGCAGGCAGCGTTGAACTTTGGGTAGTAAAGTTTGCGCCAAAAGAACAACCTTTGTGACACTCGCTGCGCGCTTGGCATTGCATACGGCCTTGCTCTAAATGGTGCGGTGCAGGTTGAGTCAAATGCGCGCAGCGGCCCATAATCAATTTGCGGTCTGGAAAAGTTGCTTCGATTTTTTTCTTCATCGCCAATTCAACGGTGTTGAATTCAAATGGCGGTAAAAATTCACTGTCTGGCAATACGGGAATATTTTCTTTAGAGCCGCTAATGCCTGCATGGCGCTCCACATAGGAGTACCATTGTTCTAAATCTTTGTAGCGAATCGGCCAATCCACGCCGTGTCCGTCTTTGAGGTTTGCCGTAAAATCATAATCACTCAAGCGATAAGATTGGCGCGCCCACAACAACGATTTACCGCCTAATTGATTGCCGCGAATCCAGCTAAAGGGTTTCCCTTCTGGTGTGCTGTAGGGATAGTCGCGGTCATTCATGAAGAATTGTTTGGATGTATCACCAAAGGCGTAGCATTGGCGCTGAATAAAATACTGGTCTTCAACCAATTGGTAATTCATGGCGTTGCGAAAGGGGAGTTTCCATGTGGGTACGCCTTCGCCAACATAATCTTTGCGGTGTTCAACAGGCCTGCCGCGTTCAACCATTAATACTTTCAAACCCTTTTCGGTAAGTTCTTTTGCAGCCCAACCGCCGGTGATACCAGAACCTACGACAATAGCATCAAATATTTTTGCGGATTTTTTAATATAAACATTGTTATCCATTATTTTTTCTCGCTCTACACAGCTGAATCTGTATTTAATTTAATGCCCAGGTTTTGCCAATTTTGGCAAAGGGGACGTTGCCTTTATAACCGCCGGGAACAGCAAGGTAGGCGAGCTCTTGGGTTGCGCCAACTTCAGATGTGTAATAACCAAACAGCGTGAGGGACTTAAATTTTTTGAAAAAATCTTTATCGTCTTTGGTAAAGCCAACATCAGGTTTTTCGATAGCGGTGAGTAGTTCAATCTGCTGCTTTTGATTGAGCACAAAAAATACTTTCCCGTATTTTTCTTTCGCCACTTTATTGATTCGATCCAAGCCCGCTAAGAAATTTTTCTGATCATCTTTACTGACGCATTCTGCAAGGTAAGCATCCATAAAGCCGTGAACATTCACTGCCAAAGCGCCGGGCGTATCCGTGGTGGGAATAATGATATCCGCCATAAGGCCGGCCATCTGTAATTGATCCGGCGAAAAGAATTTGGTTGTGTGCGGCATGGTCGCTTTTACGGTTGTTGCCAAGGCATCAAGTGACTGTGCTGAGAGCGATAGGCCGAACATAAGCGCCATTTGCTTAAGGGCGGTGCGGCGAGGATTATCGGCCTCGCCCTGTGCGCCATGGTTGATTTTATCCTTCTGAAGCATAGACATTCTCCGGTTTGAAAAGAGAGGCTCGGTTGTTATGTGTGGAGCTTATTAGAGTTGATTTCGGCAGAATCTGGCTGTTAAGCAGTGCAAAGCAGCATTGGTTATTGTAAAGCCCCAAAGTAGCTATTCAGCTCGAGTGTAAACGGTTACATATGCGTGTAACTATATCGGGATTTGGGGCAGTAAGGAAGCATGGGTGATGTTTACCTTTGTTGGGTGGTTTGTGCTAACGAACTGATGAATGAGTGCGGCAATTCTTATTATTAACGAATTTCAGTGCTGGCTCATTCAAACTTTAGAGCGCCCACGTTGACTTAACACGGGTGCCTGAGTGGGATAAATCCTAACTCAGGCAAGCGCGCTTTTGATCTGAATTTACAAAACATTAAACATTGATGAATGGCAACCGGTTTTAAATAAACGCATCCAAAATCAGTACACCAATAAGCCCCATAATGCCGATAACGGTTTCCATAAGTGACCAAGATTTAAAGGTGTCTTTTAAGCTAAGGTTGAAATATTCCTTGTACATCCAAAAACCGGAATCGTTGACGTGTGAGCACATGAGGCTGCCAGCGCCAACGGCGAGCACCATTAAATTTGGGTTTGCGCCGGAGCTAATCACCAGGGGCGCAACAATACCCGCTGCCGTTAAACCGGCAACTGTTGCTGAGCCAAGTGCAATACGAATAACTGTTGCGATTAACCACGCGAGAACGAGCGGGTTTAACGGAATTTGTTGCAGCATTGAGCCCAGTTCATTGCTCACACCGCTGGTAACAAACACTTGTTTGAGTGCGCCAGCACCCGCAAGGATTAACACAATCACTGAGATATCTTTCAGCCCGTCGGTGAAAGACTGCATGATTTTTTCAATACTCACTCCACGTGCTATGCCCAAGCTGTAGGTCGCAACGATCAGCCCCAATAACAGCACAATGGATGGGTTGCTTAAAAAGACTACCCAGGAATTTTTTGCAATGCCGGGCGCAACTGCGGGCAATAAACTTGCAACGGCAATTAATAAAACCGGTAGCAGCGCGCAGGAAAAACTGGTGAATGGGCTAGGCAGTGACTCTTCCGGTAAAGGTTGTGCGCAAAATGTTTTAAGCGGGTTTACTTGAATATGTTTAAGGCGAGTTGCTAATAGGGGGCCTGCAATGATCACCGTCGGAATTGCGATAATCAATCCATAAAATAAAGTGGCACCAATACTTGCACCGAATTGTGGAATTAAAGCGACTGGTGATGGATGTGGCGGCAAAAAGCCGTGTGTGGTTGAGAGACCAGCGAGCAAAGGAATTGCTAGATACACACCGGGTAATTTGGATTGGTGCATCACTGAAAACACCAAGGGAACCAGCAATACAAAGCCCACGTTGTAATAGAGGGGAATACCCACAATAAAACCGGTAATCATGAGCGCCCAGGTAATATGTTTTTCACCAAAGGCGGCTATTAGCGTGCGGCTAATTTGTTGTGCAGCGCCGCTTTCGGAAATTAGCTTTCCAAACATGGCACCCACACACAAAATAATGGCTAGTGAACCCAGCATTGAACCTATGCCCGCTTCAAGTACGCCGGGAATTTGTTCTGGTGGTATGCCGGATATGCAGGCCGCGACTATGGCTGCGGCTAAAAAGCCTAAAAATGGATTGGTTTTAAACCAGCCGACCAAGACAACTAATAAAAAAATTGCCACGAGAATTGCGATAATTGCCATGATACAAACTGTCCTCGCTAGATTTATTATGGACAAGCAGAACTATGATTTTTTTGCTAAAGGCTACATGTTCAAATTGAATATTGCTTGTTTAAGAGTGGGTATTTATTTTTAAGAAATATATTTTTATTGGGGCTCCTCATCCCCGCAATGCGAGGACGAGGGTTTTCTTTCTCAATGCTATTGGCTTAGGCAACCTTGTTAGTCAAGGTTCCTATCGCCGCTACATGAATGACAATTTCATCGCCTGATTGCAGGGTAAAAGTGCTGTCAGGAACAATACCGGTGCCGGTCATTAAGAGTGCGCCATTTGGAAATGAACATTCGCGGAACAGGAAGCCCGCTAATTCCTCAAAGCCACGTTTGATTTGGTTGATTTCAATATCGCCACCAAATACTTTTTGTCCGCCGCGATTAATTTGCAGTTCAATTTTGGTTTCTTTGGATAATGGTTGCTCGGCAACCAGAATGCATGGGCCTACGGCTGCGCAACCATCATAAGTTTTTGCTTGCGGCAAATAGAGTGGATTTTCGCCTTCGATACTGCGCGAACTCATGTCATTGCCAATGGTGTAGCCAATAATTTTGCCGCTGCTGCTCATCACCAGTACTAATTCGGGTTCTGGTACATCCCAAGTGGAATCTTTGCGGATGCGAACTAAACCGCCGCTGCCCACGGTGCGGTTACGCGTGGCTTTAAAAAATAGCTCTGGGCGTTCTGCTTCGTAAACGCGGCCATAAAAATCTGCACCGCCAGCGCTTTTGCTTTCTTCCTGACGGCCTTGTTTGCTGCGGAAATAAGTCACGCCGCTCGCCCACAATTCCTGGCCAGACATGGGCGCATCTAATTGAGTGGTTAACAAATCTTGCGCGTTAGAAATGGGCGTTAAGCCTGCGATGGTGCGCGATGCTTTTGCGTGAAGCTCGTCGTCGTTGATAAAGCTGTCCCAATCGCTGCCGTCCACTTTGAAAAATTGGTTGTTGTTTTCAATGAGGATGCTGTTGGTTAATTTATAAATTCTCATGTCTCTCACCTGCGTATTTTATGAATTGTCATGAAGCACGTAAAACAACTGATTCCATGGCTTCATGTGTATCTAGTTTCGCGAGGATGACGATTCCCTTCTACATATAATTTGATGCGAAAATTTAAACAATCTTAGTGCAAATCACGCTCTACAACTGATCCGGATTTTCCAACCAGCACGTCCATATCCGCACCCAAGTGTGCTTGCTCAACGTGATCGATATAAAGCTTCACGTAACCACGGTCAGCTAAAGGTTCGGGTGCTTGCCAAGCGGCACGGCGTTTTGCGAGTTCTTCATCGCTGACGTGCAAATGCAAAAGTCTGCGCTCTACATCCAACTCAATTTCGTCGCCGTCTTTAACCAGTGCGAGTGTTCCGCCCACAGATGATTCGGGTGAAACGTGCAAAATAACTGTGCCGTATGCAGTGCCGCTCATGCGGCCATCAGAAATACGCACCATGTCTTTCACGCCTTGCAGCACTAATTTTTTCGGCAAATCGACGTTGCCGACTTCTGGCATGCCTGGGTAGCCTTTCGGGCCAACACCTTGCAAAACAATCACGCTGTCTTTGTCGATATCGAGCTCCGGTAAATCAATACGCTCGTGATAATCTTCCATGCTGGTAAACACTACCGCGCGGCCGCGATGCTTCATCAGTGCAGGTGTTGCGGCTGAAGGTTTTATCACCGCGCCGTTTTCACACAAATTGCCTTTCAGAACCGCAATGCCTGCAGCAGGGTTCAAGGGATTTGCACGAGTGCGAATAACTTCTGGGTTGTAGCAAACGGCTTTTGCGTAACTTTCTGCAAAGGTTTTGCCGTTGATGGTCATAATATTTTGATGCAACAAATCGCCGAGCTCTTTAATCACCACGCCTAAACCGCCTGCGTAGTAATAATCTTCCATCAAATATTTTCCGGAAGGCATGAGGTTAAGCAGCAGAGGAATTTGGCTGCCTAATTTATCGAAATCATCCAGCTCTAATTGCACTCCAATGCGGCCTGCAATAGCTTGTAAATGGATAATGAAGTTTGTGGAACCGCCCACGGCAGCGTTCACAACAATTGCGTTCTCAAAGGCTTCGCGCGTTAAAATTTGCGACAGCTTCATGTCTTCACGCACCATTTCCACAATGCGGCGGCCAGACAATTGCGCCATGACTTTTTTGCGTGCGTCTACCGCGGGAATAGAAGATGCGCCAGCCAAGGTTAAGCCTAAAACTTCTGCCATGGTGCCCATGGTGGATGCGGTGCCCATAGTGTTGCAGTGGCCCGCGCTGCGCGCTGCGCCAATTTCGGCTTCTAGCAAATCTTCATCGGTAAATTCTTTGGTGTCTTGCTTGGCCTTGATCTGCCAGTTGAAAGAGCCGGAACCAATCTCGCCGCCGCGGAATTTGCCGTTGAGCATAGGGCCGCCGGGAACAACGAGGGTGGGCAAGTCTACCGAGCAGGCCCCCATAATGAGCGATGGCGTGGTTTTGTCGCAGCCGGTGAGCAGCACAATACCGTCCAGAGGGTTTGCACGAATGCTTTCTTCCACATCCATACTCGCCAAGTTGCGGAACAGCATGGAGGTGGGCTTCATGATGGTTTCGCCAAGCGACATCACGGGAAACTCAAAGGGAACACCACCCGCTTCTAAAACACCGCGTTTTACAATTTCGGCAACGTCGCGAAAGTGGCCGTTACAGGGGGTCAGTTCAGACCATGTGTTACAAATACCTATAACGGGCTTTCCTTCAAAATAATCATTGGGATAGCCTTGGTTGCGCAACCATGAGCGATGCACAAATCCCATTTTATCTTTGCCACCGAACCACTCCTGGCTGCGCAGCTTTACTGGTTTCTTCATGTTGAAAATCCGACGTTGGTTGAATCGATTTGCTTGTTATTTTTGAGCCGCTTGCTGGTAACGCGGCTCATCATATCGCGTTGCTCAGCTTAACTCAGGGCTGCGTCAGAAGTCGCGCCATTCACTAAACGATTGAGTTTTAGCGGGTTACTGTTTTTAAGGGCGTCCGGTAGGAGTGCATCAGGGAAGTTCTGGTAACACACAGGGCGTTGGAAGCGCTGGATTGCCGCCGTCCCCACCGCCGTAAAACGCATGTCAGACGACGCAGGGAAGGGGCCGCCGTGAACCATGGATGGGCACACTTCAACGCCTGTTGGGAATCCATTGATAACCAAACGACCTGCTTTTGCGGTCAATGCATCGATAATCTCGACGTGTTGGGCGAGTTCACTTTCTGTGCCGTGAATGGTTCCGGTCAATTGACCGCCCAGTACTGATAAGGCTTGTGGAATTTCGTCGATGCTTTTGCATTTCACAAGCATAGACGTTGGGCCAAAGACTTCTTCGTGGATATCAGGCTGCGCCACAAAGTTTTGGCCGCTGGTGCCCAAAAGATAAGCTTGTGCTCTGAAACCTGCCGCGTCCGAAACTGCTTGGCCTTGAGCCAGAACATCCACCCCGGGAACTTGCTTAAAGTGGTTCACGCCGTTGGAATATGAGTGGCAAATACGTTCGTTCAACATAACACCAGCGCCCACAGCGCCCAGCTCGGCTTGTACGGCGGTAATGAATTCCTGCAATTCCGGACCATCAACAGCAATCACCAAGCCCGGGTTTACGCAGAATTGGCCGGTGCCCAGTGTGAGTGATGCTACAAAACCTTTCGCAATGGTGGCCGCTTGGGTTTTTAGCGCTTCAGGCAAGAGAACGACAGGGTTGATACTGCCCATTTCGGCAAATACAGGGATCGGTTCGGGGCGGGCGTTTGCCATTTTCATCAAAGCGGTACCGCCAGCGATAGACCCTGTAAAGCCAACTGCTTTAACGGCGGGTGCTTGTACCAATGTTGCACCAACTTCCGTATCATCACCCATCAAATAAGCAAAAATCCCCTTGGGCATTTTGCAGATTTCGATGGCTTTAATGATTGCGCTAGCAACGAGTTCGCCGGTGCCAGGGTGTGAGTTGTGGCCCTTCGCCAATACCGGGCAACCAGCTGCCAAAGCTGCCGCGCTATCGCCACCCGCGGTGGAATAGGCCAGAGGGAAATTGCTGACGCTGAAGACTGCAACAGGGCCAACGGCTTGCTGCATAAAACGAATATCGGGCTTTGGAACTGGCTTGCGATCGGGTTGTGCCGTATCGATGCGTGCATCAACAAACTCGCCATTGTCGAGTGATGCAGCAAACATACGCAGCTGGCCGCAGGTGCGGGCGCGCTCGCCCTCGCCGCGAGCCTTGGGGTAGCCGGTTTCCGCGCTGATGCGATCAACCAGTTCATCGCCCAAAGCTTCAATTTGAGTGGCACATTCGCGCAAGAAATTTGCTCGCTGAGAGGCAGAGGTTTTGGCGAAAGCCAGTGAGTCGCGTTGTGCGGCAGCAACCGCCTGTTCAACTTGCAATTTGGTCGCTTTGGTCATGGCGGGTTCGATGGTTTGGGCGGTAGCAGGGTTAACGGCGTGGTAGGTGCCGCCCATGCCTTGGTGCCAGGCCCCATCGAAATACAGTTTGCCGGAAATAGTCATCTCAACTCCAAAAAGATAGCGCAATCATAAGACTTAAAAGTATATGCCTGTGGGGAAACGATGGGAAGTGGTTTGTGACTTATTGACAGCATCAATCAGCTCAAATCATTGTGGTATTGGATGGCTTTTTTCCTGTTTGTTCCCGAGAAGGCAATAAAAAAGCCCGATCTGCGCAAACAGACCGGGCTTTTTTTATGTGCAGATAAGCTCTTACACGTTGTAGGTCGACGACGAGGTGTTGCCACCGCGACCAGTCCAGTTGGTGTGGAAGAACTCTCCGCGTGGCTTGTCGGTACGCTCGTAGGTGTGCGCACCGAAGTAGTCGCGCTGTGCTTGCAGCAGGTTAGCTGGCAAGCGGGCAGTGCGGTAGCCGTCAAAGTAAGTCAACGCTGAAGTGATTGTTGGTGCAGGGATTCCGTTCACAATCGCTGCAGCAGACACACGGCGCCAGCCGGCTTGTGCGTCTTGTACGGTTTTGCTGAAGTAGCTGTCGAGCAAGAGGTTGTTCAACGCAGGATTTTTGTCAAAAGCTTCTTTAATGTTGCCCAAGAATGATGAGCGAATGATACAACCACCGCGCCACATCAAAGCAATGCCACCGTAGTTCAAGTTCCAGCCGTACTCTTTCGCGGCTTCACGCATCAACAAGTAGCCCTGTGCGTAGGAAATGATTTTTGACGCGTAGAGTGCATCGCGTAGGTCGTTGATGAACGCTTTCTTGTCGCCTTCAAATTTCACAGCTGGGCCAGAAATCACTTTTGATGCTTGTACGCGCTCGTCTTTTTGTGATGACAGGCAGCGTGCAAATACGGCTTCAGAAATCAGGGTCAGCGGTACACCCAAATCTAATGCGATTACGCCAGTCCACTTACCGGTACCTTTTTGGCCGGCGGTGTCCAGGATTTTTTCAACCAGAGCTTCGTCATTTTCTTTGTAACCGAGGATGTCGCGAGTAATTTCAATCAAGTAGCTATCGAGTACGCCTTTGTTCCACTCGGCGAACACTTCATGCATCTCATCGGCGTTCATGCCGAGGACTTCTTTCATGATTTGGTAGGCTTCACAAATCAATTGCATGTCGCCGTATTCAATACCGTTGTGAACCATTTTCACAAAGTGGCCAGCGCCGTTCTCGCCAACCCAGTCACAGCAAGGGCTGCCGTCGTCAACTTTAGCGGCGATGCTTTGGAAAATATCTTTCACAAATGGCCAAGCTTCTGGTGAGCCGCCGGGCATGATGGATGGGCCTGTCAAAGCGCCTTCTTCACCACCGGAAACGCCGGTGCCGATGAAACGCAAACCTTTGCTCGCCAAATAGGCGGTGCGACGGTCGGTATCGGGGAAGTGTGTGTTGCCGCCGTCGATAATGATGTCGCCAGCTTCCAAGTGTGGAATCAATTGCTCAATAAAGTCATCAACGGGCTTACCGGCTTTTACCATCAGCATAATTTTGCGTGGTTTTGACAGGGAGGCAACCAGCTCTTCAATGGAGTGCGCGCCGCGAATGGTTTTGCCAGCTGCGCGGCCAGCCAAGAAATTGTCAACCTTATCAACGGAACGGTTGTACGCGGTAACGGTGTAGCCTTTGCTGGCCATATTCAGGATGAGGTTTTCGCCCATTACGGCGAGGCCAACCAAGCCTATATCGGAAAGAGGTTTCATAAAATTTGTAGCCTATCGTCTGTGGTTGATACGTCAGGGTTTTACTTGGGTGCGACCGAAGCTTAATTCTTGCGCGTCAATCTTTGTGTTTTGGCAAGGTTTTAAACACCCTTTTGTATGCGGCCTCGCTACCTCGGAACTCTCTTGTGCGGCGCGATGCTCTTGTGGGGGCGCTATTATTCACGTTTAGTGGGCAAATTCCTAGTGAGAATGCGGTGACTTGTCGCTATCTAGGCAATTGTTTTTCACAATCTATATATGGTCTAAACGACATTTAGTCTGCTAATCGTTCTGGCGAGATGTGTTTTTAATCTTCCTTTTGCGGCGGTAATTTACCTTGGCTTGTTGGGTTAAGGCCCAGTCAATGTGCTCTTTAACTAAGTCTGAACACTCGTCTCGTTTTGCGGTCAAGGCCGCGATAATCCGTTCATCCTGCGGCGCATTACCCAGCCCAACGGCAATATTGCGTAGCCAGCCTTCATAGCCAATTCGGCGAATCGCAGAGCCTTCGGTGTTGTTCAAATACTCCTGTTCCGTCCAATTAAATAGACTCACCAAATCGCTATCGGCCAAACCGTGGCGCGGTAAAAAATCCGTCTCGCCGGTAAATTGCGCGTACCTATTCCACGGGCAAATCGCCTGGCAATCGTCACAACCAAAAATGCGGTTGCCTATGGGTTCACGAAATTCTTCGGGAATTACGCCTTTGTTTTCAATGGTGAGGTAAGAAATGCAGCGGCGTGCGTCTAATTTATAGGGTTCGATAAAGGCATCTGTAGGGCAAACTTTTAAACACGCAGAGCATTCGCCGCATTGATTAGGTTGGTTGGGGGTGTCGACGGGGAGTGGAACAAAAGTGAAAATTTCGCCCAGAAAAAACCAGCTGCCCGCGCTGCTGTTAATGATGAGAGTGTGCTTACCTTGCCAGCCCAAACCCGCTTTTTCGGCAAGCGGGCGTTCCATCACCGGAGCGCTATCTACAAAAGCGCGATTCTGGCCTTTAAATTCATAATCGGCTGGCAACGCATCATCAATTTGCTTGGCGAGAATGCTTAAGCGTTTGCGAATTAATTTGTGGTAATCGCGCCCTAGGGTATAGCGCGACACGTAGGCTTTAGTGGGGTCTTTGAGTATGGCGATTTGGTTGGTGTCGCCGGGTAAATAATCCATGCGCACGGAAATGACGCGTACCGTGCCGGGGAGTAATTCATTCGGGCGCGAGCGTTTGTTGCCGTGGGCGCTCATCCATTCCATGCTGCCTTGGTAGCCTTTGGCAAGCCATTCTTGCAAGCGAACTTCTGCGTGCGACAAATCAATATCGGTAATGCCAACTTGCTGAAAACCTAATTCGCGCCCCCAGATTTTAATGTCGGCAGCGAGCTGGTTAAGGTTAAGTGAATTGGACATGACGAGATTCAATAATTAATTGGGCGCTATTTTGCCAGAAATAGCCGAAGGAAGTGCTTGTTGGAGCCGCCTTGAGAAACATTTACTTACAAACAGTGTCTTTTCCCTCAGGTATAGTCCATTGAAATTATTACGGAGATAACAAGATGAAGAAATTAATTGCAGTGGTAAGCATGTGCGTGTTCGGTCAGGTAGTGGCTGCATCACCTTTGCCCGACAAACCGCACGTATATGTTGAAGGTTCAGCCGAAGTAGAAGTTGTTCCAGACTTAATGACGTTTAGCTTACTAATTGAAAAAAGTGATTTAGATCTTGCCGCTGCAAAAGCAGACGTAGATTCTCGTTCAACGTTGCTCATCAATACCTGCAAAAAGTTAGGCATCAAAACCGACGCGATTGCGACAACGGCTTTGTCCATTTTTCCTGAATACGATTATAAAGATCAGCAGCGGGTTTTTAGCGGCAATCGCGTATCACGCCAAGTTGATATAAAGCTAAAAGATCTCACCAAATACGCGCAGGTGATGAAAGCCTTCGTCGACGCGAAAATTACGCAAACGATTACCACAAAATTATCACTCACCGATGAAAAAACCTTGGAAGATAAAGTGCTGGTCAGCGCCATGGCAGATGCAAAAGCGCGCGCCGAACGATTGGCGGCATCACAAGGTAAAGCGCTTGGCGAGCCATTTTCAATTTCGGAATTTAATACGCGGGCAGAAGAAACTTACAGCTTGCGCGTAAGCCGCGCAATCGTAGGTGACTCTGCGAGTGATGCAGCACCACAAACAAGGCTTTCCAAAATGGAGGCTGGCGAACCCTTTGAGCCTGGTGTTATGAAAGCTAAGGCGCAAGTGTATGTGGTTTATTTGCTGAAATAATTTTTTACACTTCAAGCCGCTGCTTTAAGTCTCGCGCTTGCCGGCGCGAGACTTCCACTTCGGTTCCATCGCTTAGCTTTATTAGTAGCCCTTCGTTAATCCATGGCTCAATAGAGGCTACGTAATCCATATTAATAATTTGCTGTCGGTTCGCGCGAAAGAATATTTTTGGGTCGAGCCGCTCTTCTACATAACTTACGGAGCGCGCTAGCATGGCTTTTTTAGTAAGAAAAAACAGGCGAACATAATTTCCTTCTACGTTAATCAAACGTAAATCGCTCAACCGGATAAAGTGGCAGTGCTCACCGTCGCGTACAAAAATTTGATCGTTCCGCGTTTTAAAAGTTTGCAGGGTTGGCGCCACTTCCTGTGCGTGATGTTTGCTTTGGCAGCGTTCTATGGCTGCGCCCAATCTATCGCGAGTGACAGGCTTCAATAAATAATCTAACGCGTTGAATTCAAATGCACGTAATGCGTGTTGTTCATAGGCTGTGGTAAAAATCACTTGTGGGGTGAAGTTGCAGTTTTCCAATACATCAAAGCCGTCACCGTCCGGTAAGTGAATGTCCAGTAACACCACGTCTGGCTTATGCGTATTAATCGCGGCAACAGCGCTGTTTACGTCAACTGCTTCCGCAACCACGTTTGTGTCGGGGATATGGCTGAGTAAATCAGCCAACTCTTTTCGTGCAAGGCGAGAGTCATCCACAATCAAGATGTTCATAGGGGGATTTCCACGGTGGAGGTCACCTGTTCGGCAATATCGAGGTTCAATTTTGCATTGTTGCCAAAAGCCAACTGCAACCTCTCACGCGCATTGCGTAAACCAATTTTATTGCCGTCATGAGTTGGTTGAAATTCCGGTGGTGGATTAGTCACTTTTATTTGCCAGTGAGTGGAGTTTATTTTTTGGATAGAGATTTGCAAGTGCCCACCTGAACGGCGTGCGGCAATACCATGTTTAATGGCGTTTTCCACTAAAGTTTGCAAAATGAGGGGTGGTAATTTTGCCATGAGCAGGCTTTCATCCAGATCAATGGACGTCGTTAGGCGATTTTCAAATTGTAAGGCTTCTAGTGAAAGATAACCTCGCACCCACTCCATTTCCTCGCGCAGGCTTACCAGTTGTTGTCCGTCGTTATGCAGTAGGCCGCGTAACAAAATGGAAAGGTTAGCTAAACCTTCGCGCGCTTGCTCTGCGTCTTCTTTAACAAGGCTGCGTAAATTGTTAATCGCATTAAATAAAAAATGCGAATTAATTTGGCTGCGTAAAAACTGTAACTCGTTTTCTTTAAGCTGTGCTTGCAATTGCCAATAGGCAATTTCAGAGCTGCGGCGCTTATTAAACTCAGCGCGCAGTAAATAAATCGTGCACCACAAGCCCAATAATATACAGTAATTAATGGTGTAGCCCAGCAGGCCGCCTGTGCTTACGGGCTGGGCACCTGCAGTTAAATTGGGTACGAGTTTGTAGAGAGAAAAAATAAATCCGCTTACAAGCACTTGTGCGAGTAAAGCTGAAGCGGGGACTAACCAAACAAGATGCAAGCTCGTGTTTAGTAGTGATCGATCTTTGGCATAGCGTTTATAGAGTTTTCGAAATCCATGTGTGATAAGGCCGAGCACAACGGATAAAGCTAGAAACATCCATACTATAAAGGGTGTTAAGTGCGCTCCCCACAAACGCATGAGCAGTAAATTCAAAACAAGATACGTGCTCCAAAATAGTAACTGCGCGCGAATGTAGTGTGTTGAGTGCGTTTCCATAATCACTTTAATCAGTAGTTTTAGTATTTTGCGTGGTTATAATTTTTCTCCAGCGGTACTCCAGTGCACAGATGGTGAATGCATAAATTATGACTACGACCACTGGAACGATAATGAAGCTTTGGAGTGGGAATATATACCACGCTGCTACGACAAAAAGCGTGCGCGCTATTGCGTGAAAAGTGCCAGCCCAGTGCTGGATTATCCATGAGAAAGGTAGCCACATCAAACCCGTCAAAATTCCCAAGCTGAGCGGTAACGAGCTAGGGTCAACCATAAAAAATGGAATACCTATGCTGTAGACCAGTAATGCCATAATCATGCAGCGCATAAATAGAGCGTCGAAAGGGTTTTTAGGTTTTGATTTCCTAAAGAAGTCTTCGCCGGTAATGCGCGACAGAAGCATTCCGACACAAACAATGCTACCCGTTGCAATAAAAAGTACCCAAGCGGCGGTGTGGGTTGGTATAAATAAATTGATAAGCCCCGCGAGTGTCCAGCATGCAGCGCCTGCAAGTGGCATGGCCAGAAAGCGGCGCTGTGAAAATTCCTCGCGGTGTTGTTCAAGTGTAGTGGGTATGTTGTTCATGATTAGCTTGCTCATGCGTAGGCTCTCATTTTATGCATTGCAGCGAGGGGGCATTGCACATCCGTGTGATTTTTATATTATTTTTTTAGCACGCCGACAATCTGCTTATTCACCCAATCTGTATCGTCCCACATTAAAAAGTGGTATCCGGTTTCAGACATTTGGATATCCGTTTGCTTTAGCGCTGAGTATTGTGATGTAAAAATTGCTTTAGTGGATTCTTTGGTCGCGCCGAAATTTTTATAAGCCGCCCATGAGCCTAAAACCAGCGTAGGTGCTTTTATGTTCGCAATCGATTTGCGTAAATCAGTCACCATCATGCTGTACATGGCTGCGGCAGTTGTGGCGCGATCACTGGTTTTAAACCATTCATTTAGCACTTTAAAGCGTTCCGGATTGTTACTCATACCGCTTAAATTTTGCGTGCCGTATTTCAAGTAGTCATCCATGGGTTGATTCAACATCATGGTGCGCATTTGGGTTGCTTGTGGCTTCATTAGGTCTGGCGTTGCTGCCGGGTTTTGAATGGCGGCGTAGTAGGGGAGTGCGTCAATAATAACGAGGCTACGCACTTTGTCTGGTGCGTGTTGTGCAATCATCAAGCTAAGAGTGCCGCCTAAGCTGTGGCCAACCAAAGTTACATTTTTTAAATGTTTAGCTTGAATGTAGTGCTCAATACGATCCCGCATGTTTGTTAAGAAATCTGCATCATCCGCGGCTAAAGGAGCGGCTCCCGCAAAGCCGGGTAAGGTTAGTAGGTGACATTGGTTAGTCGCTTTAATTGCATTGCAGGCGTCGGTAAAAACACTTGAATTGCTGTTTAAGCCGGGAATGAAGAAAACGGCTGGGCCGCTACCTTCAACTTTTATATCTACGCCTTCAAAGGTTTCAGCATTGGATTTGTTGGCAACTGAAAGCGCAACCAGTACACCGATAATTATCGCTATGTACCCACCGTTTTTTTTGCAAAACATCTTTTTCTCCTCGTGCCCGTTGGCCTGTTGATTGAGGTTGTAGATTAAAAGTGCGTTGCGCAAAGGGTGTGATAAATCGTGAGAGCGGTCGCCACAAATGACGAGTGGCGGAAATTTGTGGTGGGTGGTTAATGAATGTTGGTTGTTACTGCGCGATTTGTTGGTCGATTTGGCGAAGAAGTGTTGCCCAGTGAGCTGCCCAGCAGCAGTTATGATCAGCGTTGCGGATGATCATCATTTGTAATCCCATGCGGGTTAAGACAGCTTGGCCAAGTGCTGGCGGTATATTGTCATCCTTGTCACCGGCTGCATGTAATTGAAGGCGCGGCAGTTGGTTAACCTTGAGATCTGCCGGGTTAAGTGAATCTTTGAGCGGAGTGTAATGGTGCAGTTTCGCCCAAGCCTCTGTGTCCAGATTGCCCGCAATAGTGACGACCTGATCGACCTCTGGCATGCGCGCGGCCATCAACATTGCCAGGGTTCCACCGCCACTGTGACCCATCAAGGTAATGCCCTGAGCAGGATGTGATTCAAGATGTGTGCGTAGCGCCATCACCATACTTTCAACCACCTCGCCCGAATAACGCCCCCTCGTCCAAAGGGTGGTGTTGCACTTAGGGTCGCTCATGTCAGGGTGCGAGCGGGTGAAGTAGCAGGGGCGCCCCAGGTAAAGGCTTTGCGTTTTATCCAGTTCCATGAGTTGCAACATCAGTGGGTTAGATGGGCTTGGGTCTTTTGCGATCACAAATCGGCTTTCGAAGGGAATTCCATCTCCTTCGATATAGACGTGCAGACGCGGTGCTGCCCCACTTTTGCTTACAAGCACGTGCTTAAACCCTGCAGATGCCACCGTGGTGCTTTCGGGCAGCTTGAACACTTGCCGCAGTTGCGTGCTGTGACAGGCTGTAAGGATTAATAAGCCAAAAACGACAAAAATGTTTTTTAGGTGCATATGGACGAATTGAACTCTTTACTGCTTAAAAGCGCGAAATCTTTAACTGAAAGTATGAACTCTGTCATATTGATAGCGCTGTCATTTTAACCTGCTTTTGTTTAACATTTAACCCGGCGGAACAATGCGCCAACACTTAAGTAAATAATCAAAGTCGTCAAGGTAATATCATGGAATATTTTCATACTGGAAGAGCGCTTGTTGCAGGATCTGTCGGTGCTCTTGGGTTGAGTCTTCTATTATCAGCTTGTTCCTCCTCTCCAGTCGCTAAGTCACTTCCCAATACAAGTGCGCCCAAAGATGCGGATTTGTATGTGGTGGATTGTCTATTGCCGGGACAAGTCAGGCAGCTAGGCAGTGGCACCTATTTAACACCACGCCGCCCTGTGTTAACCACCGCTGCAGATTGCCGCATTCGCGGTGGCGAATATGTAGCCTATGATAGAGCCAACTACAAGACTGCGCTGCAAGTGTGGCTTCCTACCGCCGAGCAGGGCGATGCAGAGGCGCAAATCAATGTAGGCGAAATTTTCGAGCGTGGTTTGGGTGGTGAGCCCAATTACCAAGCCGCTTTAATTTGGTACCAAAAAGCGGCAGAACAAGGTAACGCGCGCGCTCAGTTCAATTTGGGCACGCTTTACGAACAAGGTTTGGGTGTAGGCAAAGATAAAATGCAAGCACTTAACTGGTATCGCAAAGCCTGGGGTATGCCGCAAGATGATTTGATTTATCAATCTGCCGCAAACCGTGCGCAGGCAGAAACCCGTGATCAACTGCAAAAAACGCTCGATGAAAAAAGTGCGCAAATCAATTTGCTGAATAAACAATTACAAGCGTTGGCGATCAACTCCAAAAAAGCGGAAGAAGAAGCGAAGCACCGAGCGGAAGTTGCACAACTCAAAAAATGGATCACCGGTATAGATACTGAACGAGCAGGTGTCATTAAAGAGCTAAACACGCTTGCTCAGATTCGTGAACCGCAAATTAATCCCGCCGCAGTTACTGCCAGCAAAACAAACGCGCCCGATATTAAGAAGGGCAACTTGCAGTTTGGAAAATACTACGCACTTATTATTGCGAATCAGGAATATCAGCATATCGATAGCCTTAAAACCCCTCATGCCGATGCCAAGCGTGCAAAACAAATTCTGGAGAATGAATACGGCTTTGAAGTCACTATGGTTCTAGACGGAAACAACAGTACAGTGATGCGAGCCATTAACGACTTGGATGCGCGTTTAGGTGATGCAGATAATTTATTAATTTTCTACGCGGGCCACGGTAGCCGCGTGCAAGCCGGAGGAATAGAAACAGGATATTGGCTTCCCAGCAATGCTACGCCGCCGCCAGACGATACCTTTTGGGTTTCCAATGAATTTGTTAACCGCCATTTGGCGCGTTTAAAAGCAAAACGTGTTTTGGTTGTTGCGGATTCTTGTTATGCAGGTCTTCTATCATCTGAACCTGGCTATTTATTTATGGGTGATAAGCAAACGTTTTCTGAAGATTACATCCGTTACAAGCTCCCTAAAAAGTCACGTTTACTGTTGGCTTCCGGTGGGGATTTGCCGGTACTCGATAATGCGGGCAATGGGCATTCTGTTTTTGCTCGCGCGTTTTTGGATGCGCTGGAATCTGCAAAAGGCGTGGTAAGTGGGCCAGAGCTTTTCTTGAAAATAAAAGATCAGGTTACTGAGCGCGCTAAGAGTGTCAACTTTGTGCAGCTTCCAGAATTTAAAGCGATTAAAGGCACTGGCCATGAGGTTGGTGATTTCTTCTTCGTTCATAAATAAACATCGACTTAAGATTACATTCTGAAATTAAAAGATATCTATGAAAAAGATAACGGGATTACTATGCCTTGCAACTAGCGGGCTGTTTTTACCATCCACATCGCACGCCGGTATGGCGCAACTCATCAATACTTTTTCCAATGAATTGGAGAATCGCAGCGCACGTGCCGCCTTACAAACCTATCAAGATTTGATCGCAAATGCAGGCTGCTTTGATTCAATGCGCGCACCGGCCATTGTAAGTGCCAACGGCAACACCACACCAACAGCAAGCTGTACCGGGCAAACGTATCAGCTCTTTAAAAACGTACGCTCTATTGTGCATACCGCTAATGAATTAACGAATGATGGGCCCACTCAATTCAGCCTAGGTTTAGATAAACGTGGCTTGGGCTTGGCGTTGCGTTGGGATGCAGCAGAAGAATATTCGGCGCAAGGATCTTTAGCGGGCGATTATTTGCGTGGGCAAATTTCAAATTTGGGTTCTCGGCTGACGGCGTTGCGTTTCGGTGCGCAAGGGTTTCATCTCAACGCCATGGGGCTTTACGATGGTGCAGCATCACTTGCACAAAATGATGAAGTGATTCAGGGCGGTGGTGCGGGTGATGAGCGCGAGCAATACAGCCCATGGGGTGGCTTTATCAATTACTCTGGAGCTAAGGGTAATAAAGCCCCAACTAGCTTAGAGGATGCCTTTAGTTTTACGGGAAACCAGTTCAATGGTGGTTTTGATTATCGGTTTAACTCGCGTTGGGTTGCAGGCAGCTTGGTCAGTTACATTGATCAACGCGTGGATTTTGACAGTTCAAAAAGTATTGTGTCGGGCCATGTTGATGCCACTGGGTTTAGCATTTTTCCTTTTGTGATGTACCAGCGCGAACATTTTTATGCAAGTGGATCGGTGGGCTATCAGGAATTAAGCTTCGACAGCTTGCGCGCAATTCGATACCCGTCATTGAATCCAGATATTCCAAGCCCCAATACGGAAACGCTCGCATCCACAAAGGCAAAAAATCTTTCCGCGTTTTTATCGGCAGGATATAACCTCACGTACAAAAAAATAAGCCTTGAGCCATTCGTGAATATCAACGCAACTCAAGTCAAAATTGACAGCTTTGTTGAGCGAGATGCAAAGAAAGCGGCGTTTGATTTGGTGGTAGATGCGCAACATATACATTCTGCGATGACAACCGTGGGGGCGAGTTTGAGGTACACCTTCACGCCGAGCTTTGCCGTTATAACGCCCTATGCTAATTACGAATTAGTCAAACAGCGCCAAGATGATCCGCACGCAATTGCGGCTCGATATCTTTATGCTCCAAGTGAAACCAACGCTTTTTCAATTCCAACAGACGTAGCCGATGATGCCTACAACATAAGCACTCTAGGCGTATCTACAGTGTTAATGGGAGGGCATCAAAAAGCTGCAGGCGGTGATGTGGCCGGAGGCCTACAAGCGTTTGCACAATATAAGCAAATAAAAAATCTAACGAACTATGACATCAGTATGGTTGAGCTTGGTTTGCGTTACGAATTCTAAATTGATTTTCAGAAATAGATTAAAGGTTTGATGTTGTGATGGTCAGGAAAAAGATTCAAGTCAGCTGTGTATTGAGTGCATGCATTTTTCTACTAGTAGCTTGCGGTGGTGGAGCTGGGGGTAAAGCAGAGCTTCCAAGCGATGCAGCACCGGTAGCAGTGGCAGAAGTTCTTGGTGCGAGTGTCAATGCTGGCGTTGTAAATGTGCGTGCTGATACGGAAGTCGTACTCTCTGGTGTAAACAGTAAAGGTTTTGATGACCCGATTCTGCACTATCAGTGGCAGCAAATTGATGAGTCTGGTTTTAAAGTTGAGCTTTATGAGCGCACCAGTAATTCAGCGGCGTTTACGGCACCTTCAATTCCGATGGCGAATGCTGATGGCGTAAAACTTAAATTCCAGTTAACGGTTACAGATGCTGATGGCGTAAAGGCAACCAGTGAAGTTGTCACGTTGGTACAAGCTATTAAGGACGCAAATCACTTTCTAATTTTGCCGGGTGTTGAAAATCAGTTACAGGCAGTTATCACTAGCGAGAAGGGTAGCCTAATACCAAATGATATCCCCGTTGTTCTAACCGTGACGGGTATTGCTAAGTGGTTGGGCCGCGATGGAAATATTCACGAAACCAATATCATGGAGAAGCGTTTCACCGGCACAGTCCCCGCAGGGAAAGTAGAAGACATTAGCGGAACGAATAATCTTTCATTCGGCATTCCTATTCCTGAGTTAAATCTTGATGAAATCAATAAGCAGTTCAAAGGCGGTTCGCGTCTGGCTCGTTTGGAGTTTGAGCATTTGCAAGATGCCCAGGTGTCATTAAGTTTTCAGTTACAACAATCTAACGGCTCTCCTTTACATGTTTATTTAACAGATATGGAAGGTGCAGACATTTTGGGTGCGGTTTTCAGCAAACAGAAATCAGCTGGCGCTGGTGTTAAATTGAGTAAGCCTATCACGGTGGCGGGTGCAGCACCTGTTGTAGTCGATGCGGAGATTTTACGTCAGGCGTTAGCGCTTGAGTCAAAGTTGAGTGCATCTAACTATTACAAATGTATAGATCCCCAAGATAAATCAAAAACCTTTTCGGGGTGGTTAGCAAGTGCAGGTTTTACCGGTAAAGATGATGGTGATGTAAACACCAAGTATATTAATAATTATGATCTCGGCTTTGGTCGAGATATGCATATGCGCCAAGATGCCAATGGAAACGTTTATTCTTATGTGACCAATTACAATTCATTAGAAAACACCTTGAGTAATCGCAATGAATTTGCAATTGTGGTTATGGAATATAGCCCTGCTCCTACGGGAATTTGTGGCGATAAAGCTGCCGCGGTTTCCGACAAAAAAATTGTTAAGTTTTTTGCCTATGTTCCCGATCAGAAAAGTGGTGGATACATTCGCGCTGAATCCATGAATTTTGACGGCCGTGGTGAAAAATATTTGCCCGGTGTGTGTACCGCCTGTCACGCAGGAGATAACCATACCAAGGAATTCAACTCCCTAGGGAATATCCCGGCAGAATACGCGGATTTAGGTGGCGGCTTTATGCCGTGGGATTTGGACGCATTCTTATATACCCAAGCAAATAACGCGAAATTAATCGATCCAGCATACGCAGCTTTAGCAAAATCAACCGGCGTTAATACTGCAGATCAAAACAAATATAGCCGCGAAAATCAGGAGTCGTTGTTTAAGGTGCAAAACCAAATGGTATTGCATACGCTAACCGAAAACCCCAGCCGGTTGTTGCGCCACACTGAAGCCATTAAGCAGTTACACGGTTGGTATGGTAATTCAACTGAGAGGGCGAATGTGGAAGCCCTTGATTTTGGCGGTGACTTGCGAAATTTACCCGCAGATAAAATTGCAAGCTTGCAGCAAAGTTTAAAGATGTTGCCGTCTGGTAAGTTTGATGGAGGTTATATTCCACTCGGTTGGAGGGGTAATAGCACACAGGAGTCGCTTTACGCTAATGTCTATGAGCGCAACTGCCGTATGTGTCACCTTTTCACCTACAACGTAAAATTTGATTTTGATAAATACGACGAATTTGTTAATCACCCGTCTTTAAAAAATTATGTATACGAACGAGGCCTTATGCCTATGTCTCGTTTAACAATGGATAGGTTTTGGCTGGACTTTAATGGTGGTGATTCGGCTGCGAAATTACTGCGCGATCATCTAAATACAGACGCAAACCCAGCGAACGACGTACCGAGCAAATTAATTCCTGGCGCACCCGTGGCGATTATTCTTCCCGCTCAAGCGCCCAATACTCCCGCTGAAATGAAGCTTGATTTTGATGAGGTTGTCACTTTAGATGGGAGCTCAAGTCTCTTCGCTGATACTTACAAATGGATGTTGGATGACCGGTCTGTGGGAGTCGGTAGAAAATATACATTTAAACCGGTAACTCCGGGCGAAAGTCATAAAATTGGGTTACAGGTATCTAGCAGTGAAGGGGAATCGCTCGTTGCTACCAGACAAATTGCAGTGTTTGATAACAAGCCCCAACTCACTGATCTTCCGTCGCAGTCTGTTATAGAAGGTGCGGAGGTTACGATGAATCTGTTTTTGTCCTTGTGCCCTAATGCGCCTGTGGATGATAAAGCTTGCAGGTCTATCTTTGGTGATATTCAAAAGGGCAAAACGCCACAAATTATTATCGGTAGCACGGTCAAGCACGGTTTGGTAAAAAATATTGATGGTGTAAATGGCAATATCACCTTTCAATCCACGGAAGCTAAATCAGCAGGAAATGGTGAGTTTTCAGTGGCCCTTAAAGATTCCTTTGGTGAGCTATCGGAGTTTAAAACGGTAAATGTTGTTATAAATTCATTAGCTGCGCCTACGATCGGTGGGCCTGATACTTGCGTGTTGTCTGCACGCACATCTGTCAACAATAGCCAATTTCCAATTCAAATGAGTAGTGTTAATTGTCCAGACCCAACCGCTAATGATGCAGCGGCCCCAGGCTTGGCTCTCAATTTGGATTCAGTCGATAAAGTGTCAGTAAAAGGTGGTACTGTTAGCATGAGCAATGGGGTTATTTCTTATACCCCACCCTTTGGTTTTGTGGGTAGTGACTCATTCTCTTACCGCATTCGTGATAATTCTTTTACTAATAAAATGAGCGAAGGAACCGTGCAGGTAACGCTGAATACTAAGGCGAGTTTCTCCTCTATCAGTGGCAGTATTGGTTCATCCTGTCCGTCGTGCCATAGAGTAAATACAAATGCGTTTGGTCCTAACTGGCGAGTTTACTCGGTGCTGTCTTCTAGCGCCGGTGGTCTAGGGTCTTCGTTTATGGCTTACGCTTGTGGTGACCCAAATCACACTGGCGGTAACCGCTTGTGTAACTCTGATTTGGGTGGGGCCTCTCCATCATCCGTTGATCAATTGAACGGTTTGGGCAAAACGATTTTGACGTGGTTTGAAGAGGGTGCGCTGAATAATTAGCGCACCTCACTCTTGGCAAATGCGGGATAAGATTTGAGCTGATTCAATTGTTGTTCGTAAAAACGACGAGAGCTTTCTGAATCAGCGGTTTTGATATTTTGATTAAGAATGGCAACAACTCTATCCCGTGCTTTTATTAATCGGCCTTCGGTTTGGTGAATCTTAAAGGCGTGATCGATATTGACAACCGCACCTTGCAAATCATTAAAGCTCAAGGCAAGTTCTGCTTCTTGCAAATATTGGTTAAACGATTTTTGCGCGCTAATAGGTAAATCACTAAAAGCAACTTCATGTTTACCAAAATAATGCCAGTAACTAAAGTTTCCCGCGAGCGCCACTAACAGGACAATCGCGGCACTCGCGAAAGTTTTAATACCGCGGCGCGCAAATTTTAGCTTTTTCAAAAATTCGTTGGCTGTTTGAATGCGATCTTCGCGCTTTATAGCAATGGATTTCAGTAACAATTTGCGCAGAAAGGGGTTCTTAAGTGGAGGTAGTTCTGGTGCTACAGCATCGTGCAAAACCTGTTGCGCGTTAATACGTTGATAAGGATGCGTTTTGCCCAATAATTCACAAGCAATAATTCCAAGCGCATAAATATCATCACTGGGGTGCGGCGGTTCAAAGTTCAGCATTTCCAAACTGCCGTAGGCAAAGGTCACCGCGCCAAGCCTGCCTGCATCAAAGTGGTCTTCGTAAATTTCTTGATTGGCCGCGCGCGCAATCCCAAAGTCCAGTAGCTTAACGGTGTTATTCTCTGTAATAAAAACATTCGCTGGTTTTAAATCTGAGTGGACTATTCCTTTTGAATGCGCGTAAGCCAAACCTTGTGCAATTTGCTGAAGTACATCCAATTTTTGTTTAAGTGTTAAGTTGTTATTTGAATTCGCGATCAATTCATCGAGCGATTGCCCGCGTAATTCCTCCATGGTGAGATAAATCAAATCACCATCGCGATCAAAGTCATAAACCGTCACAATATTCGGATGCGCAAGTTCTTGGGTTTTGCGTGCTTCGCGTTGTAGTGTTACTAGCGCATGAGGGTGGTGCTTAAATTCGTCGCCCAATAATTTAATGGCAACGAAAGGTTTGTTATCACCTGCTTCTTTTTTGCGTAAATCCAATGCACGGTATACTGAACCCATTCCACCTTTGCCTAAAAGTTCATCCAACACAAAGCGGGCTTTAATCGTATCGCCAGGCTCAGGGCTCTTGGATTTAGGTGTGGCAGAATCAGGTGTTTGTGGCAGTGTCTCTATAACCACGTTTTCAATGTTCGGTGATTCAGGATTAATCGCCGTGAGGTCGGAAGATGCGCTATGAATAAGTGTGGGATCTGTTGTCATTATTATTTTACGGGCAGTTTGTGATTGGCTTTAGTGTAATTATTTGAGTGTAAATTATCCAGCAACAACATGTGCAACTCGTTGTCCATTTCTGATTCGCCAAGTGCGTTGTTGCGTGATTTTTCATTGGTGGATTTGCTTCATTTGTTTCTGGCCCATCCTTATACCTCTTGGTAAATTTTCGGCGATAGGTTTTCTTACCCGTTTCACCTACTGCTAAATGCCGTAGCCACAGAGGATTTAAATTCCAGCTTCGGTAGCGCGGGTAACTTGCGTATAATCGCCCGTCATTACCGTCTTACAACTATCTCGCTATTTAACTGCGCCTGTTTGGCCTATTTGAGTGTCTTATGAATATCACCGCTCCGGATTCCAACCTCTACTCAACCGCGCAAGTCTACGCTTTGGATGCCGCTGCCATCGCCAGTGGAATCCCCGGTATTCAGTTGATGAAGCGTGCAGGGCGTGCGGCGTTTGAATTGTTGCTTGAGCGTTATCCATCTCCAGAATTGATTAGCGTTTATTGCGGCGCCGGCAAAAACGGCGGTGATGGTTTAATCGTGGCTGCACTTGCCGCCCAAAAAAAGCTTCCTGTACAGGTTATTTTATTGGCATCGCCGGACAAGTTTGAGGGCGAGGCGCGATTGGCGTATGACTACGCGGTACAAGAAGGGGTGAGCATAACGCAGGCTACATCTGCCCAACCGCCTCAGGTTGGCGTAGTGGTAGATGCGCTGGTGGGCTTGGGCTTAAACGTTCAGGTTCGCCCCGAGTGCGCGTATTTGATTGAGCAAATCAACCAAACGGGTTTGCCCGTGTTGGCCATTGACCTTCCCTCTGGCTTGAATGCCGACACAGGTGCAGATCACGGCACAGTAGTGAAAGCTGATCTCACTATTACCTTCATAGGCGTTAAACGCGGCTTGCTAACCGGGCGCGGCCCTGCCGTGTGCGGTGAAATCGTGTTGTCAGATTTGGATATTCCCGCGCATATCTACGAGCAGGAACAGGCAAACGCTCAGCAATTGCATTTAATTGATTTGTTGGAGTTGTTACCCCCGCGCAGTGCGGATGCCCACAAAGGCAACTTCGGCCATGTACTTGTGATTGGCGGCGACCATGGTTATGGCGGTGCTGCAATTATGGCGGCCGAAGCTGCGGCGCGTTCGGGTGCGGGCTTAGTCAGCGTGGCGACTCGTCCGGAACATGTACCCGCGATTCTTACCCGCTGCCCCGAAATTATCGCGCGTGGCGTAGCATCGGGACAGGAACTTGAGCTTTTACTGGCGCGCGCAACCGTGCTGGTCGTTGGCCCCGGCTTGGGTCGTTCACCTTGGTCAGAGCAGTTGCTGCAAGTTGCCGCCAAGTCTGGCTTACCCATGGTGGTTGATGCCGATGCACTCAACATTATTGCTGAAGGCCGTGTACTTCCCAATTGGGTTCCGCAAGCTAATTGTGTTTTCACGCCGCATCCTACTGAGGCGGGTCGCCTATTGGGTTCAACCAATGTGATCGTCAATCAAAATCGGTTTGATGCGGTGACCCAGTTGCAGCAAAAATTGGGTGGCGCGGTGATTTTAAAAGGCGCTGGCAGTTTGGTGTTGGGTGAATCTGGCGTGACGGGTGTAGTGACGGTGGGTAACCCCGGCATGGCAACTGGCGGCATGGGTGATGTACTCAGCGGCATTTTGGGAGCGTTGCTTGCGCAAGGTTTAGCGGCAGAAGAGGCTGCACAACTCGGCGCTGTGTTGCATGCAAGTGCTGCCGATTTAGCAGTAGAAAAAATCGGTCGGCGCGGTTTACTCGCCACCGATATCATTCCTTACGTTGCGCAATTGCTGAGTGAATAACGTGTCCCCGACTCCTCAAGAAAGTACGCGAGAATTTACGCAAGAGTTTTACATCGACAACGAAGCCGACATGGTCTCCTTTGGTGAGCGCCTTGGTCGCAGCTTGCGCGCCCAGTCGGGATTTCAATGCGTGTTTTTAAACGGCGATTTGGGCGCGGGTAAAACCACATTGTCGCGCGGCATTTTGCGCGCGTTTGGCCACACGGGCGCAGTAAAAAGCCCAACCTATACGCTGGTGGAAATTTACGAATTTGCGGAGCGCCGCGTTTACCATTTTGATTTATATCGTTTGGGTGACCCAGAAGAGTTGGAATACATGGGCATTCGCGATTATTTTTCTGAAGGCAGTATTTGCTTGATGGAATGGCCCGAACGCGGTCAGGGCGTTTTACCCAAACCCAATGTGCTGATTGATATTAAGGTGCAAGGTGTTGGTCGGAAAATTAGCTTATCCTCTAATGCTGATTTTTTAGTTGTCTAATTTAATCCCTCTTCTTGTTTTCAACTTGGGAGAGGAAAAGCAAATCAAAATTTAATCTGGATCCCCTATGAATACTCTTGAATTCCAATCCTTGGCTAACAGCATTGCCGACGAAGTAGCGCGTTTGTTACCCAGTGTTTTGGAGGTGCCAGAAGAAATGCAAATTGCGAATGGCAATTGCGTGCTGTGCATCATGAACGCGGCGGGCGATTCGGTGACACGCATGTATGGCAGCAACCCCGTTCGCCAACGCCAAATTGCGCAAGTTGCTACCAAAAAAGCGCTACAAGTTTGGCGAACAGGCTACGCGACAGGCGCTTATGAGAAGCTTGTTTATAACGATGAAATTGATACTGAAAAATTTGGCATTCCACACCCGGAATTTATCGGTTGGTTAGGCGGGTTAGAAGCAAAGACAGCAATGGGTGAACGATTAATTGTTGCGTTTAGCGGTGTGCGCGGCGAACAAGACCAGGGAATTTTGCGCGCAGCGGCGGCGAATTTAAAAACCTTTTCGATTGTGGAATAAAGTGTTTTGCTTACAAGAGAAACAGGGTGAATCCCAAAATAAAAAACGCAGCCTAAGCTGCGTTTTCTTTTTAACGAAAGCGAAAAATTATTCTTCGCTTTCAATCAATTCGCGGTAATCCTGCGCGTCTAAAGCTTCTTCCAATTCTGCCAAATCATCGGGCTTAACGCGGAAGAACCAGCCGTCATCGTAAGGTGATCCGTTTACGGTTTCCGGTGCATCTTGCAGCGCTTCGTTCACTTCAATCACTTCGCCAGATACCAGCGAGTAAATGTCAGATGCTGCTTTTACAGATTCCACAACGCCCGCTTCTTCGCCTACAGATACGCGGCTGCCCACTTCTGGAGTTTCAACGTAAACCACATCGCCCAAGGCTTCTTGCGCGTGGTCGGTAATACCGATAGTTACGGTGCCGTCTTCTTCAACGCGAGCCCATTCGTGGCTGCTGAGGTATTTCAATTCTTTGCGGATGTCGCTCATGATATTTTCCTGTGTTCTAAAAAATGCATTCGATAATTGTTAATGAAATACCGCTATGGTGAAAATTTTATCCGTCGTTATACTCGCGAAGCGGGTATCCAGCTTTTGATGTTCACGATGGTTAGCGGTTTATAAATTCAAGAGCTGGATCCCCGCAAGCGAGGATGACGATTCCCTTTTAAATGACTCGTTAAACCAGAGGTTTGCCGTTGCGCACAAAGTTGGGTGCAACCACATCCACTAAAACTTGCTTGCCGCGCATCTCCACATGGCACTGGCTGCCGATGTTCGCCGGTACGCGGGCTAGGGCGATAGAATAGCCTAAACTTGGCGAAAAAGTCCCGCTGGTAATTACGCCTTTTTGCTCGCTGCCGTCTACAGACACCAGCTGCTCAGCGCGCATAACGCCGCGCTCACGCAACACCAATCCCACCAATTTAAAGGCCGGCCCGGCGTTCTTTTCAGCTTCAATCACGCTGCGACCAATAAAGTTACGCTCGGCTGGTTGCCACGCAATCGTCCAGCCCATATTGGCGGCAAGGGGTGAAACGCTATCGTCCATTTCATGGCCGTACAGGTTCATACCCGCTTCCAAACGCAAAGTATCACGCGCCGCTAAACCACAGGCAGGAACGCCCGCTTTGTTGAGTGCGTTCCAGAATGCCTCTACCTCGGCATTGGGCAGCATAATTTCCAAGCCGTCTTCACCGGTATAGCCGGTACGGGCAATAAACCAGTCGCCTTCGGGTAAACCTTGGAAAATCTTCAAGCCGTCAATCAGCGCGGCGCGGGCAGGTGAAACTACGGTTTTGGTGAGTTCAATGGCCTTTGGGCCTTGAATGGCGACCATCGCTAAATCATCGCGCTCTGTCAGCTCAACGTTAAAATCGGCAGCAATCTTGTTCATCCACGCGAGGTCCTTTTCGCGGGTGCCGCAGTTAACCACGGTGCGAAACCAGCTGCCCATATTGTAAACAATCAGGTCATCAATAACGCCGCCCTCGGGGTTGAGCATGCCGCTGTACAGCGCTTTACCGAGAACAGTTTCGATTTTGGTGACATCGTTCGCCAACAAATATTGCAGGTAAGCCTTGGCATCTGCGCCCTTAACGTCCACCACGGTCATGTGGGAAACATCAAACATACCGGCGTTTTGGCGTACGTAATTGTGCTCTTCAATTTGTGAGCCGTAATGCAAGGGCATGTCCCAGCCGCCGAAATCGACCAGCTTGCCGCCCATTGCTTGATGGGTAGCGTAAAGCGCGGTTTTAAAGCCCATGAAGTGCCTCTGCATCAAATAAAAAGGAAGGTAGATAGGAAAAGGCCGCTATTCTAACGGCGCCAACTGACTTCTACCAGACGCGACTTCTGCCAGAAGTTGCTTATACCCGTTTGGGTATGGAGGGTTAACGCGCTGCGGGGGAGGGGTGGGTGCTATCCCACGTTTCTGGGTTAAACCAAAAGTGTTCAAAGCGCTTGTAGGTTTCGTCACTCATATAGGGGTTTTTAATGTGGATAACATGGCGATTCTTCAAGTTGGCTTTAGCGATAAGCTCGCCGTTATACCGCTGGAATAGCCGCTCAAAGCTGCCATCACGCAGCATGATTTCCAGCCCGCGCTGAATATCCTGCGCCAGCACTGTATTGGTTTTTGTAACGTGATAAAAATACGCGATGGGGTAATGCAACACCAAGTTTTTCTCAATCACTATATTGTTCAGCATGGATTTTTGGTTATCTCGCTCAGACCAAATCTCCACAATCGAACGCGGAAAATAATTAAACCGTTTTGACGTGAGCATTTTAAAGGTGCCAGTGTAGGAGGGCGTCTCCACAATATTAAAACGGTTGGCACGCAGAATTGAGGTGTCGTGCCAGTACTTCACTTGTCCGAGAGGAATTTGTTTGAGTTCTTCCTCGGTAGTGATTTTGGAGAACATGGCTTGGTCTTCTGCATTAATAAAAAAAATGCGCCAGCCAATGAGCCCTTTATCAATGGGGATCTCAATAGGCATTAAACGTTTGTCCACCTCTGGGCCTGGTGCATCCCACAGAACATCAATCAAACCATCAACCACCATTTGCATTTGGCGTGCATGGGTTGCGCCGCGCACTTTCATCACTGCCTTGTAGGGTTTGCCGGAGCGTGCCAGTGATTGCTTGAGCAGCTCTATAAAGAAAAGATTGCGGTCGTCCTGAATACCCACAGAATCGGTGCCCGTATAACCCACTTCAAGGGTGCCTTCGGCTTTGCAAGGTGTGGCGAGCGCACAAATTAACGCCGCCCACAAGCCTAAGCGCTTAAGTGAATAAGGGTATTTGAATGTAAGTGTTAGCACTTGCAGCCAGCTCATGAAGCTTTCTCGCGTATTATTATTTGTAAAAGTATAGCCTTATTTACTGAAACAGCTTTGGGCACTTAATGTGCTTTACTGTTGTCATTAAAGAACGCATTGAAGAGCTAGCCCGCAACCATCAACGCGGTATACTGCCCGTCCGACCGATTGAAGGAGCACGCTGATGAGTGTGAAATCTGTAGTAAAAATAACCGGATTCCTATTCGCATTTTTAATCAGCTCAATCATTATTTTGGTATTTCTGATTGATGCCAATGCCTTCAAACCCAGAATTCAGGCGCTGGCTGCTGAACATGGCGTAGCACTCAACATGCGCGGCGATTTGCGCTGGGCCTTTTGGCCGGCACTTGGTCTCTCTGTGAATGAAGTTTCCGTTGCCGATAGCGATACGCCCCAAGCAATATTAGCGGATGTAAAAAACGCGAGCTTTTTAGTTGCGTTTATCCCGCTGATGAAAGGCGACATTCAAGTCAAACATGTATTGGTGGACGGCGCGGTCATTAATCTTGCGGTAAACGAAAAGGGTGTTGGCAATTGGGAGAATATCCTTAAGAAAAAAGACGCTTCTGCCAATCAACCAAGCGTTGCGCCAACTGCTGAGCCCGCGAGCGCAACCGACGCTAAAAAAGATCTGCAATTATCCATAGAAAAAATCAGTTTGCATAACAGCCAAATTACTTACGACGACCTTGCCAAACATTCAAAGCTTGCGCTCAAAGATATTAATGTAGATGTGAAAGATGTAAACCTAGAAGGCAAACCTTTCGCACTCGATGCAGAATGGGAAACGCTGATGAGTCAGGCAGCGGGCGAGCAACCTGCAAGTTCGCTGCAAGTGAAAAGTAAATTGCAAACCAAGATCGCACTGGCAGAAAGTATGGACTCACTCATACTTGATAAGGGCGAGCTGGCGCTGGATATTCGCGCAAAAGATTCGGCCAGCGTTAAAGTGCAATTTTCACTAAACGTAAATGACATAAAAAATAATTTGCATTACCAAGGCAAGTTAGTTGTGCCAACGCTTAACGCCAAACAATTTATGTCTGCATTTGCCATTCCATACAAAGCCGCCAATGAAAAAGCCTTCACAGAAGTCAGCTTCGCCAGCGATATCGCAGGCGATAAAAAGCAAATTTCGTTTAACGCAGTAAATGTGCAGTTGGATAAAACCCACTTCACCGGCAGCATCGCGGTAAAAGATTTTGCCAGCCAAGCACTGGTAGTGGATTTAAAAGGCGATGACATCAACGCCGATGATTACCTTCCTGCACCCTTGCCAACACCCGTTCCCGTCGCAGGTCAGTCAACACCAGCATCTACAGCGCCTGCGGCAAGTACTGCACCCGCATCGACAGGCAACGAACCCTTGGTTCCCGTAGAATTGCTGCGCAAATTAAATGCTGATGCCAAATTTTCGCTCAACAGCTTTTTGTTTTCAAAAATGCGCATGGATAAAGTCTTGCTAGAAGTAAACGCAAAACAAGGCGTTGTTCAGCAAACTCTTAACGCCAATGCTTACGCGGGCAGCATCCACACCAAAAATTCTGTCGATGTACGCGCGGCCAATCCGCAATTGCGTTTTGATGTGATTGTAAAAGGTGTTGAGATAGCCCCCATTTTAAAAGACAAAGGCTTCGATAAAAAAATGCAGCTAACCGGTAGCATCCAAGCCAATGCCAACGGTCAAGCAACTGGCGTAAGCCTAAACCAAATTTTGGATTCGCTAGTGGGCAGCTTTAATTTCGCTGGTGATAAAGTTCGTTTAGCGCCGCTTAATGTTGAGCAGGAATTTTGTAAGGTGGTGAATTTGGTTACGCGTGAAGAGTCGCCCCAAACGAATTGGAACGCTTACACAGAGCTTCAGCCTCTATCCGGTAAAGCCACTATTGCAAAACGTATCATTTCAGTTGAAAGCGTGAGCGGTAATGTGCAGAAGTTGGTGTTGGGCACCACGGGCACCATAAATTTAGTGAGTGGCAGTTATGATTTCTTGCTTCCGTTAAAACTTAACCGCGATGCCAACGACACGCCCACTAGCATCACCACCAGTGCGCAAGGCTGTAAAGTCACCAGCAATTATTGGGTGGAGCGCAGCATGACGCTCTTACGTTGCAAAGGTGCTTACGCGCAAATGGACCCAACAAAAGATTGCCGCCCAGACAAAGAACAGCTCAATCGTTTAATTAAAGATTTTGCGGCCTACAAATTAAAAGAAAAACACGGCGCAAAAATTGAAGAGAAAAAGTCAGAGTTGATAAAAAAGCTAGATGAAAAACTCGGCGGCGAAGGCAAAGCCGAAAAAACCAAAGACTTACTCAAAAGTTTATTCAAAAAGAAAGACGATAAACCCAAAGAAGACAAATAGAAGAAAATAACCAGAAGAAGAAAACCAATAGATGCCCAACAATTTTTCGCAAGCAGTTTTAAAATGGTTTGATAAACACGGTCGCAAACATTTGCCTTGGCAACAAAACATCACGCCCTACCGCGTGTGGTTGTCAGAAATTATGTTGCAGCAAACGCAAGTGGCGACCGTAATTCCCTATTTCGAACGATTCACCCAAACCTTTCCCACGGTGCAAGCTCTAGCGGCTGCGCCCATTGATGAAGTTCTACATTTGTGGACTGGCTTAGGCTACTACGCCCGTGCGCGCAACTTGCACCGCTGCGCAAAAGCCGTGGTGGAGCAATATGGGGGTGAATTCCCCAGCACAGTAGAAGAACTCAGTGAACTCACCGGCATTGGCCGCTCAACCGCAGGCGCAATCGTCAGTATCGCCTTTCAAAAACGCGCTGCGATTTTAGATGGCAACGTAAAACGCGTGCTCGCACGTTATCGCGCCATCGACGGCTGGCCGGGGCAAGCGGATACGCTCGCGCAGTTGTGGGAAATTGCCGAAGAATACACGCCCAAAAAACGCTGCAATGAATACACCCAAGCCATGATGGATTTGGGCGCAACTATTTGCACACGCAGCAAACCCAAATGCGAGCAATGCCCGCTGCAATCCGGCTGCATGGCCTACGCCCAGGGAGAGCAAACCCGTTACCCCGGCAAAAAGCCTAAAAAAGAATTGCCGCAAAAATCCGTTCAACTCTTAATGCTGCGCAATCCTAATGGCGAAATCTATTTACAGCAGCGCCCACCGCAAGGTATTTGGGGCGGTTTATGGAGCTTTCCAGAATTGGCAATAGACGCGGACGCCCACACCCACGCGCAAGATCAATTCGGCAAAATCACCCACACCGAAACTTGGAACAGCTACAGGCACACCTTTAGTCATTACCACTTAGATATAACGCCCGTACTTATTCAGCTCGCCAAATCGCCGCGGGCCATTTCCAGTGGTGGCAGCCATTGGTACAGCTTGCATGCGCCAGAGGCTTTGGGTTTGGCTGCGCCGGTAAAGAAACTCTTAGAGAAGTTGAGTCAGTTAGACCCTCGAAGATGATCGCCATTAAGGGTTAATCGCCCTACAATGGCGGCCTACTTTTTTGTTCCCCCCTTTGGAAAAGGGGGTTAGGGGGATTTAAAGTGGTAAGTAGGTCTTTCAAATCTCCCCTAACCCCTCTTTGCTTAAGAGGGGGATTACTGTTTATTAGGAATCCCCATGGCTCGACTCGTTTATTGCCGAAAATTCAAACAAGAACTCGAAGGCTTAGATCAACCGCCATACCCCGGTGCAAAGGGGCAAGACATTTACGACAACGTCTCCAAAAAAGCCTGGCAAGAGTGGATGGCTCACCAAACCATGCTCATCAACGAAAAGCGCCTAAACATGATGGACATGGGCACCCGCGTATACCTCAACGAGCAAATGCTAAAGTTCCTCTCGGGCGACCATTACGACCAAGCTGACGGCTACGTTCCCCCGCCAAAAGCCTAATGGTGAAGTTCCTATAACCTAATGGAAAAGATTCATAAAGAGTTGCGCAATAAATGCCCAATCGGTTCAGCAATTAATTAACCCTTGATAAAAAAGGACTTTTTTTTAAACCGAGTATTGACTCAAAACCCCCAAGCGGGTTTAATACGCGCCTCTTGCAGCCTAGCCTGCAAGTGAAAGACACGCCCAGTTAGCTCAGTCGGTAGAGCAGTGGATTGAAAATCCTCGTGTCCCTGGTTCGATTCCGGGACTGGGCACCATATTTAAACCCGATGTTCGCAAGAACATCGGGTTTTTTATTGCCTGCAATTTCTTGATCCCATCTTTTTGGCTGCCAGTTTAGTTAGCTGTCACCTGTCTTCCTTTTCTGTTTAATCGGTGTAATTGTATGAAATTGCGTCAAATTCTAAAGCGGTTAGTATCGGCATGGTCGATTGAAGTGAATTGCTGGTTTGAATGCTGCCGTATATTTCTCAATATATTTAAATCTGTATTTTCATTATTATTTTGTGAATGTCTGCAGGAGTTATTTTGCCAATATACGGCTTGGACGTTTGAATAAACTGTTATAACTAATCGCATACGGATAGTAAATGAACTTCATAAATGTTATCGCTTTGCTAGTGTTATCTATGTTGTTTGCTGGCTGTGCTCCTAAAGAACGCCCAGAAAATCCCACTATAAGCTCTGAAAGCACCTCATCTTCAAAAAAATCTAATACATTAGAAAATATCGACGGTTTTTGGGTCACGGAAAAATATCTATCCACATTAGCAGTTAATAAAACTCCATTGTATGGAAATCCGGAGTCAATCGAAATAAATATCATTGAAAAGAAAATTAAATGGACAAATTATCATGAAGGATATTCTAGAAATATATTTGAGTATGAAAAAGTAAATAGTCTTTACCGTTTAATGGTTTCCGAACCTGAATCACTTGATTCAGAAGCTAAACCATTTTTCTTTCAATATGAAAATGGTGCTTTGGTATTTATCGAGGCTGGTATAGTTGAGCAAGTTAATGAGCGCTTCATAAGAATTCCGACTAACCTACCTACATTTGTTAATAAACAAATCCTTTCAGGAAAATATATAGACTCAGAAGGTAATCACTACGAATTTACTGATAATGGTAAAGCCATCTGGCCGAACTCTTCATTTGATTACGAAATTATTTTAGATTCAACTGAAGCCAGCTGCCCGTACATAAGTTCAAGTATGGAAGACAGTGACGGTTCTCCTAAGAGCTTTGGGTATAAATGGGAGTCTGAGTATTTATATATATTTGAAATTGTAGAAGGCGAAGATGCTCCTATAAGTTGTGCAAAAGAGGCGCTTTTAAAATTGGCTAAAAAGTAGCTGAATGCTTGCTGGTTATAACAAGTCGTTCCAGCATCACTACGGCACTTCGTGCCTTCGTTGGACGGCTTTTAAGTCGCAGTTTTGCGGCTCGCTTCGCTCACTTTACCGCAAAACTACAACTTAAAATCCGCCGCTGAACTCG
>JACCDN010672021.1_pt1 | contig 38421 bp, 37 predicted proteins | sample 7441691 | NCBI WGS metagenome assembly JACCDN01 (sample SAMN15323439, study PRJNA562643) | freshwater metagenome | isolation source: river surface water | place: USA:Blue River Watershed | collected 2017-08-16
CTTGCGCACGGCGTAATTTTGCCGCACTCACCATTTTCATTGCCTTGGTAATTTGCTGCGTACTTTGTACACTTTTAATCCTATTTCTAACCTCTTTTAATTGACCTGCCATGGTATTAAATATTACTCGTTTTCGGTGGCAAAAGTAGCAGAAAGACGCTGAAATTCCATAAAGAAGTTTTCAAGAATGAGTGAACCGGCATTTTAGGCCTAAAAACGGTAAGAAAGGCCCATTCCAGAAGGGGTTGGTCCAAGGCTCCAAACGCCTATTTTTTGACCCAGCTTTTTGCCATTTTTATGGTGTGCCCCGTATTGTAAAAGGTCGTATACGAGCAAAAAAGCCCCTTGTAGCATGATACTGCCACCATAACCCTGTGTTTTTGGGTTAAGCTTTTTAATGCCAGCATTGCGTAGTAAGAGTCCCGTTGCAAAATATCCAACGTCTAAAGCGCTGTTAATGAGCAGTATTTTTTGAATTTTCCTTTGTTCCTGTATTTCCGACGCCAGGTTATTGGTTTTTAAAAGCTGCTTTTTAATCCCTAAAAAGCCTACAGCTGCAATCCCTACATTAACTGCGTTAAAATAGGCACTCATTTGATGAAAGTAGTGCTCTGGGCCCACGGTGTTGGTGGCTGAAATACTGCCCTGTACCACATTCACAAGGCCCCAGGCGCCCAGGGCGGTCATATAATTACGTGTTATGTTGATTCGTTCCATCGCAACAGCCTCCGGCAGAGGCAGTTGAATACTATCGCTTTCCTGTATTTGAGCCGAATCGGGTGGGTTATTTTGACTAAAAGAGGGCATGCTTTGAAGTAAAATGGCCAAAAAAGCCCCAAACCCAATCAAACATCCTTTGCAGCTTATAATCTTGTTCATAATCAGTTCTTTGTAACCCGTTTACAACCGCTCTAAAATCTTTACCTTTGGCGGCCTTGATATTGAGTGCCAAATTGACGCAAATTTAAATGCCGCACTCTTTTTGAGTAAGTTATTTTTTTAAAAACAGTTTATTTAACAATATGTTGAAATTTATAACCAAATTATTTGGAAGCAGTAAGAGCGAGAAAGATGTTCAGAAGATTCTTCCAATCATAGAAAAGGCCAATGCTTTTTTTGCGTCTTACGCGAATTTAACCAACGATGAACTTCGTGGAAAAACTGCCGAGTTTAAGCAAAGAATTCAAAATCATTTAGTAGGCATAGATGCGCAAATTGCTGAGAAAAAAGAAATTGCTGATGCATTAAGTGATACCGAAATTCACAAGCGTGATGCCATCTACAAAGAAGTAGATAAATTAAATAAAGAGCGCGATCAAAAAATCGAAGAAATACTTGCGGAAATTCAACCAGAAGCTTTTGCGGTAGTAAAAGAAACAGCGCGCAGATTTTCTACCAATGAAGAATTGGTTGCAACAGCTACAGAACTAGACCGTGCTTTTAGCGTTAAAAAAGATTATATTTCTATAAAGGGTGATCAAAGTGTTTATAAAAATACTTGGACGGCAGCTGGCGGAAAGGTTACCTGGAACATGGTACACTATGATGTACAGTTAATTGGTGGTAGCGTATTACATGAAGGTAAAATTGCCGAAATGTCTACGGGTGAAGGTAAAACACTTGTGTCTACACTACCTGCTTATTTAAATGCACTTGCTGGAGAAGGTGTGCATATTGTAACGGTGAACGATTATCTCGCAAAACGTGATAGTGAATGGAACGGAACCATATTTGAGTGGCTTGGACTTCGCGTTGATTGTATTGATAAACACGAACCTAATAGCGAAGCACGTCGTAATGCTTATTTAGCGGATATCACTTATGGTACCAACAACGAATTTGGTTTTGATTACCTCCGTGACAACATGGTGCATACACCACAAGAAATGGTGCAACGCAAACATCATTTTGCCATGGTGGATGAAGTGGATTCGGTGTTAATTGATGATGCGCGTACGCCACTTATTATTTCTGGTCCAGTAGGACACAATACCAACGAGCAACAATTTTTTGAATTAAAGCCGCGTATCGAAAAATTAGTGGATGCACAAAAGCGTGCAACCAATCAATTTTTAATTGAAGCAAAAAAGAAAATAGCAGAAGGCAACGACGATCCTAAAGATGGCGGTCTTGCATTATTTAGAGCACATAGAGGATTACCTAAAAACAACGCCCTTATTAAATATTTAAGTGAGCCTGGTATTCGTGTTAAATTACAAAAAGCCGAAAATTATTACCTCGCCGATCAGTCTCGTGAAATGCCTATTGCCGATGAAGAACTATATTTCTACATCGATGAAAAAAGTAACTCGGTAGAGCTTACGGATAAAGGTATTCAGCTCATTACAAAAGCTGGCGAAGACCAACAGTTTTTTGTGTTACCTGATATTAGTTTGTCGCTATCTTCTATAGACAAAGGCGAATTAGCTGCCGAAGAAAAACTACAACAAAAAGAGGCCATTATTAACGATTATTCTGTAAAGGCCGATCGTATCCATACCGTTCAACAATTATTAAAAGCATACACGCTATTTGATAAAGACATTGAGTATGTAGTGATGGATGGTTCTGTAAAAATTGTAGATGAACAAACGGGTCGTATACTAGATGGTCGTAGATACTCGGATGGTTTACACCAAGCTATTGAAGCCAAAGAAAATGTAAAAATCGAAGCGGCTACACAAACCTATGCAACGGTTACTTTACAAAACTATTTTAGAATGTACCACAAACTTTGTGGTATGACCGGTACTGCCGAAACAGAAGCTGCAGAGCTTTGGGACATCTATAAACTAGATGTGGTTTCTGTACCTACCAATGTAACAGCGATCAGAATTGATGAGCAGGATTTAGTGTTTAAAACCAAGCGTGAAAAATTTGGTGCTGTTATTGATGAAATTGTAAAACTAAGAGAAGCGGGAAGACCTGTACTTGTTGGTACCACAAGCGTTGAAGTGAGTGAACTACTAGGCCGTATGCTTCGTCAAAAACAAATTCCACACAATGTATTAAACGCCAAGCAGCACGCACGTGAAGCACAAATTGTTACTGAGGCGGGTTTAGCAGGCGCCGTTACCATTGCAACTAACATGGCAGGTAGAGGTACGGATATTAAATTAGGTGAAGGTGTTAAAGAAGCGGGTGGCCTTGCGATATTAGGTACCGAGCGTCACGAGTCGCGCCGTGTAGACCGTCAGTTAAGAGGTAGAGCAGGTCGTCAAGGCGATCCAGGATCTTCTCAATTTTTTGTATCACTCGAAGATGATTTAATGCGCATGTTTGGTAGTGAGCGTATTGCTAAAGTGATGGACTTTGCAGGATACAAAGAAGGCGAAGTAATCCAGCACAGCATGATTACAAAATCGATTGAGCGTGCGCAAAAAAAGGTGGAAGAAAATAACTTTGGTATTCGTAAGCGCCTTTTAGAATACGATGATGTTATGAATAAGCAGCGTACGGTGATTTATGCAAAACGTCATCACGCATTATTTGGTGAAAGACTAGCGCTAGATTTAGACAATGCATTTTATGGTGTTGCCGAAGGTCTCGTGTTTAGTTTTAGAGAGCAAAGTGATTACGAAGGATTTAAATTAGCTGTGATTGTAAACTTTGGGTTAGACACTGCTATCACCGAAGCACAACTCAATAAAGAAAGCGCACATGCTGTTGCCGAACTATTATATCAAGAAGCCATTGCACATTACAACCGCCGCCGTGCAGATATGATGGCGCAGGCTATGCCGGTGTTTAAGCGTATTCGTTTACAACAAGGTAACCATATCGAAAATGTGATTGTTCCATTCACAGATGGCAAAAAAGCGATGGAAGTTTTGGGTAATATGGAAAAAACATTGGCTACTAATGGTGCTGCGCTTATCAATGCACTTGAAAGAACCATTGCACTAGCACATATCGATAATGCATGGAAAGAGCATTTACGTGCGATGGATGATTTAAAGCAGAGTGTACAAACGGCTACCTACGAGCAAAAAGATCCGCTTGTAATTTATAAAATGGAAGCTTTTGAGTTATTCAAAAAAATGGATACCGAAGTCAATAAAGATATCATCGAATTTTTGTGTCATGCTACCATTCCATTAACGGAAACGGATCAAGTACAAGAAGGACGTCAGCAAAAAACCGACATGAGTAAGATGAGCGTTACCAAGCAAGATGCAGGAGCGCCTCCAACCGAAAATGATTATTACGATCCAACACCAGAAAAGCAACAGCCAATTAGTGTGGGTCCAAAAATTGGTAGAAACGATCCATGTCCTTGCGGCAGTGGTAAAAAATACAAGGCTTGCCACGGTAGAGACGCCGATTAATTTAATTTTTTATTGATGACATTAAACGCCTACATCGACCATACCATTTTAAAACCTACAACCCTTGTTGCAGATATAGAAAAATTATGCGCAGAAGCGGTTGAGTATGGTTTTGCGGCCGTATGTGTGCCACCAAATTTTGTTAAAACTGCAAAAGCACTTGTGGCGGGTTCATCTGTAAAAGTGGCTACGGTGATTGGTTTTCCATTTGGTTATAGCGCCGCGGAATCTAAAATTGCAGAAATTATTTTAGCAGTAGTGGATGGAGCCGATGAGTTAGATGTAGTAGCAAATATTAGCGCCATTAAAAATGGTGATTGGGCTTATTTAGCTAATGAACTGGGTCATATATTGCCCATTGTAAGAAGTAAAGAAAAAGTGATTAAAGTAATCATAGAATCGGGTGTGCTAACAAACGATGAAATTATTAAGTGTTGCGAATTATATGGAGTAGCAGGCATTGATTATCTAAAAACATCTACAGGCTACGCCGAAAAAGGAGCAACTATCGAGGCGGTTCAATTGTTTAAAGCACATTTACCTGCAAATGTTCAAATAAAAGCTTCGGGTGGCATTAGAGATTATGCGTTTGCTAGTGCGCTTATTGCTGCAGGTGCCACCAGACTAGGTTGTAGCGCTAGTGTAGCAATTGTAACAGGAGCCCCAGCAACTGGAAACTATTAATGTTGTAACTTAGGTAACACTACAAATTGTTTGTAATGAAAAATAAGGTTGTTTGCTCTATCGGCTTTTTTATCACCGCTGTGTTTTTTGCGGTGGGCGCTAGTGCGGCAGATACCATTGTTGTTATTAAAGATCCACGCTTAGATGTTTTATCACAAAAGCAAGCGCTAATTAATAAACGTACTTCGGTACTTACCAGTAATGGCAAAATAAAAGGGTTCAGAATTCAAATTACCAGCACAAATAGTCGTGATCAAGCTTTTAATGCTAAGGCTGCGGTGCAATCAAGGTTTCCAGATCAAAAAGTGTATACCACTTATCAAGCACCCCTTTTCAAAGTGCGTGTTGGCGATTTTTTAAAAAGAGAAGATGCTGAAAAGATTAGAAAATTAATGCTCTCCATTTTTCCGGAAGGCATGTATGTTGTAGAAGATGTAATAGAAGCTAGTTTAGAAGATATCGATCAATAAAATGACAATTTATTTATGAGTCAACTTCAAGAAAAAATTAAAGCATTGGCAAAAGAATTTGCGCCTGCACAAATTGCAGTGCGTCATCATTTGCATGCACACCCTGAGTTAAGCTATAAAGAATTTGAAACGGCTAAGTATGTGAAAGCGCAATTAGCAGCCATGGGAATTGATTCCGAAGAAAAAGCAACCACCGGGCTTGTAGCTATTATTGAAGGAAAAAATCCTGCATCTCGAATCATTGCGCTTCGCGCAGATATGGACGCGCTTCCTATTCAAGAACAAAATGATGTGCCCTACAAATCAACGGTACCAGGCGTTATGCACGCTTGTGGTCATGACGTTCATACATCTATATTACTAGGAGCTGCAAAAATTTTACTCGCTACAAAAGATAGTTGGGAAGGAACGGTAAAATTATTTTTTCAGCCTGGGGAAGAAAAAAATCCGGGCGGCGCAAGTTATATGATTAGAGATGGTGCGTTACAAAATCCAGCACCCCAAGCCATTGTGGCGCTCCATGTGCATCCAGGACTTGAAACTGGTAAATTAAGTTTTAGAAAAGGAAGGGTGATGGCAAGTGCCGATGAAATTTATATGACAATCAAAGGTCCGGGTGGGCACGCAGCTTCTCCGCATTTAGCACCTGATACTGTTTTAATTGCATCACATGTAATTATTAGTTTGCAACAAATTATTTCTCGCAATAGAAACCCTGTTTCCCCATCTGTATTATCAATATGCTCGGTGCAAGGTGGCTTTACAACCAATGTAATTCCTTCCGAAGTAAAACTCATGGGAACATTTAGGGCAATGGATGAGGCGTGGCGTTATAAAGCACATGAACTAATTACCAAAACTGCAAAAGGCGTTGCCGAGTCGATGGGAGCCGAAATTGATGTACTCATCGATGTGGGTTACCCAACTGTAGACAATGATCCTGCATTTACAGATATTGCCTGGAAATTAGCAGATGGTTATATGGGTGCGCACAATGTTTTAGAAACAGAAATGCGCATGGGGGCCGAAGATTTTGGCTATTATACCCAGGAAATTCCAGGTTGCTTTTTTAGACTTGGTGTTAGGGATGAGGCTGCAGGCATTGTTCATAATGTGCATACCCCACATTTTAATGTAAACGAAGATGCCATTGAAATAGGCATGGGCATGATGGCATGGCTAGGTGCAACTGCTCATATATAGCGTTTTATGTATTTGTTAGGCAAACAAGTGTTAGTCTTTCAGAATTAATGGTAAATTTGTAATTCGAACAAAATAATACAAATGGCAAAAAACAATGACCTCCGCAGAGAACAAGCCCTTGAATATCATGCAAATGGTAGGCCGGGTAAAATAGAGGTAGTTCCTACCAAAGAGGCTAAAACCCAACGCGATTTGTCGCTTGCGTATAGCCCAGGAGTGGCAGAGCCTTGTAAAGAAATTCACGAAAACATAGAAGAGGTTTATAAATATACCGCTAAAGGAAATTTAGTGGCGGTAATTACAAACGGAACAGCAGTTTTAGGACTTGGTGATATTGGTCCAGAAGCAAGTAAGCCTGTAATGGAAGGTAAGGGCGTACTCTTCAAAATATTTGCGGACATCGACGTGTTTGATATAGAAATAAATGAGAAGGATCCTGAAAAATTTGTTCAAATTGTTAAAGCCTTAGAGCCAACATTTGGTGGCATTAACCTAGAAGATATTAAAGCGCCCGAATGTTTTTACATCGAGCAGCAGCTAAAAGAGCAAATGAAAATTCCGGTGATGCACGATGATCAGCACGGAACAGCCATTATTAGTGGCGCTGCACTTTTAAATGCACTTGAATTACAAAGAAAGAAAATCGAAAAAGTAAAGTTTGTGGTGAATGGAGCTGGCGCAGCTGCCATGGCATGTGTGCAGTTATATGTTGCACTCGGTGCGCGTTATGAAAACTTTATCATGTTTGATAAAGATGGTGTTTTGCACGAAGGTCGTACCGATTTAGATGCAACCCGTAAAAAGTTTGCAGTAAAAAAATCAGATGCAACACTTGACAAATCTATGCGTGATGCGGATGTGTTTTTAGGCTTAAGTATTGGCGGTGTAGTTACGCAAGACATGATTAAATCGATGGCAAAAAATCCAATTGTATTTGCCATGGCCAATCCGGATCCAGAAATTTCTTACGAAGATGCAACAGCGGTTCGTAAAGATATTATTATGGCAACCGGTCGTACCGATTATCCAAATCAGGTTAACAATGTATTAGGGTTCCCATATATTTTTAGAGGGGCACTTGATGTGCGCGCTACAAAAATTAACGAGGCAATGAAACTGGCTGCTGTAAAGGCTTTAGCAGAACTTGCTAAAACAGCAGTGCCAGATATTGTAAACATGGCGTACAACCAAACCAGTATGAGTTTTGGGCCAGAATATATTATTCCAAAACCACTCGATCCACGTTTACTTGCTACAGTAGCGCCTGCGGTTGCAAAAGCTGCAGTAGATTCTGGCGTTGCGCAAAAGCCTATTCAAAATTGGGATGCCTATACGCTTCAGTTAAATAAACGTTTAGGTCTCGATAACCAACTCATACGTGTAATTGGTAACAAAGCAAAACGTGATCCAAAGCGTTTGGTTTTTGCAGAAGCGGACAATCAAAAAGTATTAAAAGCAGCTAGTATTATTTATGATGATGGCATTGCTTATCCAATATTACTTGGTGATCCAATTAAAATAAAAGCGATTGCTGAAGAGCATAATATAGACCTTACAGATATTCCAATCATTGATTCACGCAGTGATGAAACAGAAGCGAAGCGTGAATTTTATGGCGAGTTATTCTTTAAAAAACGTCAGCGTAAAGGGTTCAATCATTATGAGAGTATCAAAATAATGAAAGACCGTAATCACTTTGGTTGTATGATGGTTGAAACCGGTGATGCCGATGCTATGCTTTCTGGGCTTACTAAAAATTATGCCGAAGCTATTAGACCCGCTCTTCAAATTATTGGTACCGAAGAAGGGGTTAAAAAAATTGCTGGCATGTACTTACTATTAACCAAACGTGGTCCCATATTTTTAGCGGACACAACGGTTAATTTTAATCCTAATGCAGAGGAGTTGGCAGATATTGCTATGATGGTTGCTAAAGAGGTAAGAAACTTTAACATTACGCCACGTATTGCTATGCTTAGTTACAGCAATTTTGGTAGTTCAGATTCTGAAGAAGCTAAAATTGTTGCCGAAGCTACACGCATTTTAAAACAGCGCAATCCTTCTTTAATTGTGGATGGTGAAATGCAGGCGAGTATGGCATTTAACAAAGAAATCTTAAAAGACAATTACGGGTTTAGTGATCTAGTAGACGAAGACGTTAACGTGCTTATTTTCCCTAATCTTACCTCAGGTAACGTTGCCTACAATCTCTTAAGAGAAATCGGTGGTGCAGATGCCATTGGTCCTATTTTGTTGGGGCTAAAAAAGCCTGTTCACGTGCTTCAATTGGGTAGCTCTGTAAGAAGTATTATTAATATGGCGCTTGTTGCCGTTGTAGATGCGCAGTTAAAATCACGCATAGATACAGATGATGCCGTTCAGCGCAGTAGCTGGTGGAAGCGTCTCAAGAAGAAAAAGAAATAGATTTTTAGTGTATGAATATTATTACGCATTTTGGGAATTATTTGCTCATGTTAAAAGGGATGTTTACGAAGCCCGAAAACCTGCGTATGTATTGGAAGGAGTTTGTACACCAGGCAGTTGAAATTGGTGTAGGGTCGCTTCCTATTGTTGTTATTATTTCTGTTTTTTTAGGTGCTGTTACAACTGTGCAAACTACCTATCAATTGGTAAGTCCACTCGTTCCACTTTCTACGATTGCGCAAATTGTTAGAGATGGGTTACTGCTCGAATTATCACCTACCGTTGTGTGTATTGTACTTGCTGGTGTAGCGGGTAGTAAAATAGCAAGTGAACTTGGTAACATGCGCGTAAGCGAACAAATTGATGCGCTTGAAATTATGGGTATCAATACCAAAAGCTATTTAATATTACCTAAAATACTAGCTTCTATGTTGGTGATTCCTTGCCTTATAACACTTTCAGTAGCGCTTGGTATTTGGGGTGGTCGTTTGGCTGGACACTATACAGGGCTTATCTCTACAGATATTTATGACGCAGGCCTTCGCGAAAATCTAAATACATTTTATATCAATTTTGCACTGTACAAAGCCTATACATTTGCATTTATAATTAGTACCATTTCGGCGTATTATGGATACTATGTTAAAGGTGGCGCACTAGAAATAGGAAGAGCTAGTACGAGTGCTGTTGTAGTAAGTTGCATTTTAATTTTGATTTCTGATTACATATTGGCATTACTTCTTTTAGGTTAAACAATTTTTTATGACCCCTAATTTTGCTGCATTTAAAGCGTTGATTATGCATCCGGTTAAGTTCTGGTTGTATATGCTAGTAAAACTTCCGATGGGTTTTTTGGCAGGGCTAAAGCTTACGCAGTTGGAGCCGGGGCATGCCGCTGTGCAAGTAAAATACAAGTGGCTCACACAAAACCCTTTTGGCTCTATGTATTTTGCTGTCTTATCTATGGCTGCCGAGTTTAGTAGTGGTATTTTATGTCTAGCTAATATCTATAAATCAGATCCCGCCTTAAGCATGCTTGTGGTTAAGATGGAATCACATTTTTATAAAAAAGCGGTGGGTGTTATTACATTTACTTGTAACGATGGAGACGCCATTTTTGATATTGTAAAAACGGCCAAAGAAACAGGTAAGGGCGTTACGCTCGTTAGCAAATCCACTGGCGTTAATCAGAATGGCGAAGTTGTTGCCGATTTTTTTATTACTTGGAGTCTTAAAGCAAAGGCTTCAAAAAGTTTCACAGCTAAATAATTTTCATGAAAATTTCCTTTCACGGCGCAGCACAAACAGTTACGGGATCAAAGCATTTAATTACATTAAATAGTGGGTTTAAAATTTTACTGGACTGTGGCATGTTTCAGGGAATGGGAAGGGAAACACAGGTAATGAATAGTACCCTTGGTTTTGAAGCTGCTAGCGTAGATATTTTAGTGTTATCACATGCGCACATAGATCACTCCGGACTCATACCTAAGTTATATAAAGATGGTTTTAGAGGAAAGATATTTGCAACGCCTGCTACCAAAGATTTAGCAGCAGTGCTGCTCGAAGATTCTGCTGTTATACAAAGAGACGATACCAAATTTATTAATAAACGAAGAGCTAAACAAGGGCTTCCTCCCTTTGAGGCTTTATACGATTTAGAAGACGCCGCAGAAGCGCTAACCCTTTTTGAAGTAGCTGCTTACGATAAATGGACAAGCATTGCGTCGGGTGTAGAACTTTTATTTACGGATGCTGGACATATTATTGGGAGTGCATCGGTTCATTTAAGAATCACCGAAAACGGTATCACTAAGCAAATTAGTTTTAGCGGTGACATTGGTCGCTACAATGACGCCATCTTAAGGGCGCCTGCTAGTTTTCCGCAGGCTAATTATGTAATTATTGAAAGTACGTACGGAAATAAATTACATGATGAAGTTCATGGAACCCCAGATGCACTTTTGTCTTGGATAGAAAAAACTTGTATCCATAAAAAAGGAAAATTAATTATTCCTGCATTTAGTGTGGGTCGTACACAAGAGTTATTGTATGCGCTTAATCAACTCAGTATCGAAAAAAGGCTTCCGCGTATTCCGTTTTTTGTAGATAGTCCGCTTAGTAAAGAAGCGACCGAATTATTAAAACGTTATCCGCAATATTTTAATAAAACCATCCGAAAAATTATGGAGCATGATTCGGATCCTTTTGATTTTGATGGTCTAACATTTATAAGTTCGGTAGAAGAAAGTAAAAGGCTTAATACACTGGATCAGCCATGTGTTATTATCTCGGCAAGTGGTATGGCAGATGCAGGTAGGGTGAAACACCATATTATGAATAATATTGGAAGTAGAGATAATACCATTTTAATTGTTGGTTATTGTGAACCAAGATCACTTGGAGGTAGGTTATCAAGTGGTGTTGAAGAAGTAAAAATTTATGGCGAATATTATAAGGTAGGTGCCGAAATTGGGCAGATGCGTAGTATGTCTGCGCATGGCGATTATGAAGATTTATGCCAATATTTGAGCTGCCAGACTCCAGAACAGGTTTCCCAATTATTTGTAGTCCATGGCGACTATGAAGTGCAGCAAGATTTTGCAAAACGTCTTGAGCGTAAAGGGTTTAGAGAAGTTATCATACCTGAAATGCACCAAACAGTCAAATTAACCTAGTAGGTCTAAATTATCTTTTGTTTAATGATAATATTCATTTAACCATGATTACCGGTATTTTTTTGCCTATCACCGAAAATTACCCCAACTTTACCGATAGGCATGGGGCTATCTTTTAAAAATATCATCACAGGCAACAATCGTGTTGTATTGATTACCACTATCTGGTTTTTATTTCCAATGCTTGCTTGCATTGCAGAAATGAGTAGAGGTCTTGGTGATATTAATAATTTTCTAATATACAAACAGGTTTTTTGGCATACGCTCGAGCAAAAACATCTGTACATGTCTTATCCCTTAGAGTATAGTGATGTGAATCATTATGGTCCCTTGTTTAGTATACTTATAGCACCTTTTGCACTAGCGCCCGTTTTTGTTGGTTGTTTTTTTTGGTGCCTTTTAAATGTTGTGTTTTTATATTATGCAATTAAGCAATTGCCTATTTCAGCAAAGCAGCAGGAGTTTGTTTTGCTTATTGGAGTATTTGAATTAATTACTTCTGTGCATTCGGTTCAGTTCAATCCGATGCTTTGCGGTATGATTATATTGAGCTATACGGCTATCGAAAAGAAAAATATCTGGCTTGGAACTTTTTTTATCGTTGCAGGCACACTTATTAAAATATACAGTGTTGTAGGGTTATTGTTTTTCTTATTTACGCCACACAAGAAAAAATTTATTTATACGGGGTTGGTTTGGGTGGCTGTACTTGTGTGCTTACCCATGCTTATCTCTTCTCCTCAATTCATTATTGATTCCTATATAGATTGGTATGAAGTGTTAATTGAAAAAAACGGGCAAAATATTGAGTCTAGTATGTTTGCTGGTATGCAGGACATTTCTGTGATGGGTATGATACGAAGGATATTTGGATTGTATCAGATGTCTAATATTTACGTAACACTTCCAGCTGGTATCCTAATGTTATTGCCGCTTTTACGTGTTAGCTTATGGAGCAATCATTTATATAGGCTTAATTATTTGGCGTTGCTACTTGTAGGGCTTGTTATATTCAGCTCTTCGGCAGAGTCTCCTACATTTGTAATTGCAGTAATTGGTTATCTCATTTGGCATGTACAACAGCCTTATAACGACACATTCCCGTATAAAGCTCTGCTGGTATTTATGTTGCTGCTCACTATTTTTTCACCCACCGACTTGTTCCCAAGATTTATTAGAGAACAGTATATACTTAGGTACTCACTAAAAGCGCTTCCATGTTTTATAGCATGGATTTCGATTGTATATACTTTATTGTTTGGTCAGTTTAAAAATAAGTTGGCATGAGTAAACTAGTTGAAATTGTAATTCCTGCACACAATGAGGAGCATAATATTCCTGTTATTTATGCTGCTATTCAAAAAGCATTTGAGGGTAGTAAATATTTATTTAAAGTTTTATTTGTTGATGATGGCAGTAGGGATGGTACGCTAGATGCAATACAAGATTTAGCACATTCCAATGATGATGTGTTCTATATTTCCTTGTCCCGAAATTTTGGGCATCAAAATGCTTTAAAAGCAGGCCTTGATGCATCTTCTGCTGATATTGTAATTATGATGGATGCAGATATGCAACATCCGCCAGCATTGATACCTGATTTACTAAAGGCTCACGAAGAAGGGTTTGATGTTGTGTACACTGTAAGAAAAGACAATGAACATATTTCATTTGTTAAAAAGCATACGGCTAATTTGTTTTATAAGTTAATGAACTATTTATCTGAAATAGATATCGAACCAGGCTCCGCAGATTTTAGATTGATGAATAGAAAAACACTTGATGCATTACTTTTAATGCCCGATCAAGAAATATTTTACAGAGGCCTTGTAAAATGGATTGGCTTTAAACAAACTAAAATTGAATACGAGCCGCATGCTAGGCATACAGGAGTTACAAAGTATTCTACAAAAAAGATGATGAAATTTGCCATTACGGGCATCGCAACATTTAGCAATAAGCCGCTTTATTTTGCAGCGTATATGGGTTTAGCTTTTGCGTTTTTGTCACTTTTGTACATTCCTTATATCATTTATGCGTTTTATAGTGGTACTGAAGTACATGGTTGGGCTTCTATTGTTGCAACCCTTGCATTTTTTGGTGGCGTCATTTTAATGATGCTTGGTATTGTTGGTATATATTTGGGAAAGCTTTTTGAACAAAGCAAAAATCGTCCTCAATATTTAGTGAAAGCTGCCAAACTATGACACCCCAAATTTTATTAAGTTTTGACGTTGAGGAGTTTGATATGCCACTCGAGTATGGCAATAATATTCCGCTGGAAAAACAATTAGAAATTGGTGCAAAAGGCTTAGATGCGATTACGCCACTGCTGCAACAAAATCATATCGCTGCCACCCTTTTTACTACAGCCAATTTTGCAGATCATTTTAGTGCATCCATTCAGGCTTTGTCTGCCCAGCACGAAATAGCATCGCATACGTATTACCATAGTTTTTTTGAACTTAAACATTTGCACAGTTCTAAAGAAAGAATAGAGCAAATAACAGGTAAGCCGGTAACGGGTCTTCGTATGCCACGGATGAAGCAAGTGCCTATGGATGCCATTAAATCGGCAGGGTATAGCTATGATGCGTCTATGAATCCAACATGGTTGCCTGGTAGGTATAATCATTTAAGTGAGCCCCGCTCATGCCATATTAAAGAAGGGGTGTTTCGTATTCCGGCTTCTGTTTCTGCAAATCTAAGACTCCCGCTTTTTTGGCTAAGTTTTAAAAATTTTCCTTACCGTTATTATTTGCATTTGTGTAAGCAAGTGCTACAAAAAGATGGTCATCTAAGTTTATATTTTCACCCTTGGGAATTTGTAGACGTAAATGGGTATGGCTTGCCTGCGTATACCACAAGGTATGCAGGGCAGCAGTTATTAGATAGGCTGTATCAACTAATGGAAGATCTAAAGCCCTTTGGAGATTGCAGCACGATGCAAGACTTTGCAGCCAAGCATTCTATAAATGCTACCAATAAATAAGCCCTAATAATTTAGCGTATTCGATATTGGCTAAACAAAGTTGATACTCGTATTGCAGTGCCGTAAATGCAGCTCTTTGTAAATTTGTGCTAGCATTGATAAGTTCTAAATGAGTGCCCACTCCGTTTTTATACCTAACAGCAGCTAAATTTTGAGCATACGCTGCTTGCATAATTTGTGAGCTTGTGTTTTTTAAACGGCTACTACTACTATTGATATCGGAAACCGCTTGAGCAATATCTCTTTTGTAAGTATTGGCTAAGCTACTAAGTGCCAGTTCTTGTTGAGTAATTTGTCTTTGATTTATTTTTATTTGCTGCTTTGTTTTTCCACCTGTATAAATTGGAACTGTAAAATTAATTGCGGCCACGCCGTTTAACTGAAATTCATATAATGATGGTAGGTACCCATTTCTAAAACCAAGTGCACTAGAAAGGCCAACGGTAGGCTTGTCCATAAGCTTAGTAATCGCTAAGTCTTGCTTGGCTTGATTAATTTTGTCCGCTGCAATTTTGAATTCAGGCAGTAGGAAGTTGGAGCTATCTAGCGAAGAGAGTGTGTAGTTGGTCGAAATATTAAAATCAAATTGATTGCCAGTGGGTGCTATAGTGCCAGTTGCATATTCCAATAAGTTATTTTGTTTTTCAAGGCTATTTAGTAAGTCTATTTTTTTGTTTTCTTCGTTATCAATACTGGCTTGTATATTTAATAGGTCAATTTTTAGGGCTTCTCCTTCTTTAAATTTATTTTCGGTTACTTTTTTATTGGCATCTAAAAATGCAATTACAGAATCTTGAATTGCAATGGCTTTTGTTAGATAAACGCGACTATAATAAATGTTTGCTACCTGGGCCGCCAATTGATTTTTAAGGAGTGTTGTATTGTCTTTTGCGTATTCTAAATCTAATTTAGCCCTTTCAATATTTGCTTTTAACCTGCCAAAATCGGCAACAACATAACTGGCATTAAATCCTGCATTGTAGTTGTGATCTGGCATAAATTTTACCGTTTGATTAGTCCCATTTATAGGAAGGGTAGCTTTTGAAACGGGTGCTAAATAAGAATAGCCTACTTGTGCTTGAACAAATGGGTTTTTATTGAGGTCTGTTAAAACAATTTTATCTGCTGCAATTGCTTCTGTGTTTACTGCTTCTTTTAGTTTAGGGAAATAAGCAAAGGAAGCGCCAATGAGCTGCTGTAGGTTTTTTGAAGTTCTAACTTGAGCAGTTAAACAACTCATTCCACCTAGTATTAGTGTAACAATGAATACAATTTTTTTCATGTGTTTATTTTAACTTCTTTTCAATTTTATTAATGTGCTTCTGAAGCGGCTTTCATGGTAGCTGCAATTTCTTCTGCCGATTTTTTCTTAACCCTTAAAAACAATATGAGTGGAATGATGGCAATAAAAAAGATGCCAACAAGTCTAAACGTGTCTAGATAGGCTAAGTAATAGGATTGTCTTTCTACAGCACCATTAACCAGAGCGAGTCCTTTGTTTTGTGCAACTGTTGCTGCATCTCCGGTTCTGGCTATTATGTTTTGAGCAATATTATTAACCTGTGCTTGTCCATTTTGCATACCGCTTACTAAATCAGAACGGTGTTGTGCGTACTGGCGGGCAATGTAATTATTGGCCACAGCAATACCAAAAGCGCCGCCAATTTGCCTAATCATATTGTTAAGTCCAATGCCGGTAGCGTAATCTTTTGGGTGGAGCCCAGCCACAGCTTGATTAATAAGTGGAAGTTGACTCATGGCTATCCCCATAGCTCTGATCACAAAAATCCAAAACAAATCTTCTTTACCAATATCTAAGCTTACCTGTGCATTTAAAAAGGAGTACACGGTAAAAAGTAAAAAACCAATGGCAATAAAAGGGAGTGGAGGTACGCCCTTGCTTAGTAGTATTCCCATAATTGGCATGGCAATGACACCAAATAATGTGGGTGCCAATAGTGTAACGCCTGTTTCGTAAGGTGTAAAACCTAATACACGTTGTGCTAGAATTGGATATACAAATACCGATGTAAAAAGTCCAAAGCCAGCAACAAATGTAAATATGGTGGTGATTCCTAAATTTCTATTGCCTAATAAACGAATATTTACTGCCGGCTGTTTAATTCTTAATTCGTGCCATATAAATAAGCCAATACTTAAAGAGGCAATCAGTGCACAAAATCTTATTGATTCACTGCTAAACCAGTCTTCTGTTTCGCCACGTTCTAATACATATTGTAAGCAGCTAACACCGGCCATGAGTAAGCCGATGCCAACAAAGTCGATTTTAATTTGATCTTTTTTAGTGCCTTCTCCTGGTTTTTCTTCAATAAAAATAAATGAAAGAGTAGTAGCTATAATACCAATCGGGATATTCACTAAAAATATTAAGGGCCAGCTAAAATGCTCCATAATATAACCGCCAATAGTGGGTCCTAGGGTTGGGCCTAGTACAATTCCCATGCCAAATAGGCCAGCTGCTTTGCCTCTATCCTTAGGCTCAAACGCATCAAATAAAATAGATTGAGAAGTAGATAATAATGCGCCTCCACCTATACCTTGTATAAACCTCCAAGCTACTAATTCAATTAAGCTACTTGATTGACCACACATATAGGATGCAATGGTAAATAGCACCATTGATACGATATAATAGTTTTTTCTTCCAAAGTATTCTGCTAAAAATCCAGTTAGAGGAATGATTATAACATTGGCAATTGCATATGAGGTGATTACCCAACTTACGTCTTCGATATTTACGCCTAGGCTGCCACTCATGTCTGTGAGCGCTACATTAATAATGGACGTATCTACTAGTTCCATTACTGCTGCTGCAATAGTGGTTATAACTATAATTGTTTGTGCAAAGCCTTTAGGAGTAGCCATATTTATTTATTGCTCGCTTCAATAGATACAGAAAGGCCAGCGCGGAATAAATTTTTGTTCGCGGCTACATCATCGATCCAAATTTTTACCGGTACGCGTTGTGTAACTTTTACAAAGTTGCCACTTGCATTGTCTGGTGGTAGTAATGCAAATTTGGCTCCGGTTGCTTCACTTAAACTAGCTACTGTTCCAGAAAAATTGAGATTAGGATAAGCGTCAATTTTTAAAACAACTTTTTTACCAGGAGTTAAAGCATACAATTGGTTTTCTTTAAAGTTGCCTACAACCCAGTAGGTACTGTCGTTTACAATAGAAAATAGAGGCGTGCCTGCTTGAACAAATTGGCCGTCGCTAATAATTTTTTTACCAATCTTGCCAGATTGTGGAGCGTATATTTTAGTGTAAGAAATTTTAAGTTGTTGTTGATTAATGCGTGCTTGTTTTACGGCCATAGATGCTTCTGCTTTTTTTACATTGGCAACCAATACGGCAATTTTACTTTCTGCAGCTGTTAATTCTGTTTTGCTATTAAGTGCTTGTTGGTTGGCTGTTTCTGCAGCAAATTTTGCATCTTCAACTTGTTTTTTTGTAATGGCTTCTGCGGCATACAAGTTTTGATCTCTTTGTAAATCGGTATTTGCTTTTTTAAGACGCATATTGCTCAAGTCAATATTGCCTTTATTGATGGCTAATGAAACTTTTGCATTTTGCAAGGCAGCTTTTGCATTTTCGATATCAACAGCTGTTTGGTTAAAATCGGCTTGCATTTCTTCAAGCTGTTGCTGTAATTCTGCATCGTCTAGTTCTACTAAAAGAGTGCCAGCTTTTACGCTATCGTAATCTTTTACATTGATGGTTTTAACATAGCCAGCAACCCTAGAAATCACAGGTGTAATTTGGGTTTCTATTTGGGCGTTATCGGTGGTTTCGTGCGTTAAGGCAAAACTTACCTTATTAAAACCCCAATATCCAGCAGCTAATAAAAGGCTACCCAGTATGATAAATTTTACAGGTGATTTCTTCTTTTGTTGATTGCTTGTTTCCATTCGTTTATTTTATTCTAATTTAGAATGCAAATGTCACTCAATTGATGAAGGGTAGCAAATGTTTACGGGTAAGTTCACCTATAAATAATAACAATTCAAGTCTTATGTTAAAAATATTTAATAAGTTGTGGGGTATGGTGCTTGTATCCATCCTATTAGGTGTGATTACTTCAAGTGCACAAGACTTAAATTATGTCTTTAAAAGTGGCGAAGAAGGCTATGCGTGTTTTAGAATTCCCGCAATTGTAAAATCTAAATCAGGCGTGCTACTTGCTTTTGCCGAAGGAAGAAAAAATGGGTGTGGTGATGCTGGAGATATTAATTTGGTACTCAAACGTTCTTTTGATGATGGAAAAACTTGGTCTGGTTTAGAAATTGTTTGGGATGATAGTACCAACACCTGTGGTAATCCGGCTCCGATTGTGGATCAAAAAACGGGTGATATTGTTTTGCTTTCTACCTGGAATTTAGGTACCGATCATGAACCGCAAATTATTAATTTAAAAAGTAAAGATACGCGTCGAATTTTTTTGCTGCGCTCATCAGATGAGGGGGTAACTTGGTCTAGCGCAAAAGAAATTACTGCTCAGGTAAAACTTCCTAATTGGACCTGGTATGCAACAGGACCTTGTAATGGTATACAATTATCGAATCCTTTACATCCTAATCGAATGGTTATTCCTTGTGATCATATCGAAGCTGTTACTAATAAATATTTCTCTCATGTAATTTATTCCGACGATGCAGGTCTTACTTGGAATTTAGGTGGAAGTACGCCCACCGACCAAGTAAATGAATGCACGGTTGTAGAACTCCCTAATTATCATTTATTATTAAACATGCGCAATTATAATAAGCAGCGTGTAAGACAAACTTCAATCAGTTCAGATGCTGGAATAACCTGGTCACCATTACAGCCGGATAGCACTTTAATTGAACCCGTTTGTCAAGCCAGTATGATTGCATATAAGTACAAGCGAAAAAATATACTTGCATTTTCAAATCCAGCGGATAGTAAAACCAGAAAAAACTTAACTGTTCGATTTTCATACGATGCAGGACAAAGTTGGGAGCAACCTGCGGTTTTGTATAATGGACCGGCTGCTTATTCCAATTTAGTGTATTTGGGGAAAGGTCTTTTAGCCTGCTATTACGAAGCAGGAATAGCATCTGCCTACGAAGGCATTGTATATCAGCTTGTTAAGAGTCAAAAGAATATTTTAATTAAATAACCTACTAATTTGGTAGACTAATAAAATTGCCTATATTTGTACCCTAAGTCATGTGGCTGAGGGGACAGGCTGGCGTCGGCAAAACGCTCAACGGTGGTTCGAATCCACCCATGGCAACTAAAAAAGCCGCAACATTTATCTGTTGCGGCTTTATAATTTTCCAAACCAGTGGTATCTGTTTTTTGCAATCCATTTGTATATAAGATCTCTCCATTTTTTTGGTACTAGCACTCCAGCAGCCATAAGCTTGTAAGGGAAAGAAAGTTGTTGAGCTATTTGAATAATAGCATCGGATTCTATAAACAGTTGTTGGTCTTTTATAAAAACAATCGAGTTTACGTGTAAAAGGGAAGGGTGGTTTTGTATAATTTTTTGACCTTGGGTACTTGAAATAGCAATTTGTTGTATTAATTGCTTCTTGTCTCCTTTTGTTACAAATTTGATGCTAGTATTGCATAATTTGCATCCGCTGTCAAAAAGTAGTATGCACTTTTCCATATTCAAAAGTAAGTTACAATGTTTACAGATCCACAAATAATTATTGAGCATGATGGTGAAGCAATCTATTATCCATGCGTGTTTGATGGGACTAGCTCTGTAAAGTTGTTAGCGGAGCTTGTGCAAAATATTAATTGGCAACATGATCAGGTTATTATGTTTGGAAAACAAATTACAACCAAACGAAAAGTTGCGTGGTATGCCGGTGATGGAATCAGTTATACCTATGCAGGAAAAACAAAAGAACCAAATTCTTGGACACCACTTTTGTTATCTATTAAAGAAAAAGTAGAAAAACAAACGAACGCCAATTACAATGCTTGTTTGTTAAACTTATATCACGCTGGTGATGAAGGCATGTCTTGGCACCGCGATAACGAAAAAGAAATTGTGCCTGAAAGCTCTATTGCTTCTGTAAGTTTTGGTGCTGCACGAAAATTTGCTTTTAAGCACGTGCATAATGAACAAAAAATGGAAATTATGCTTGAGCCCGGGTCTGTTTTAGATATGCGCGGCCCTATTCAGCAGCACTGGTACCACGCTTTACCACCTTCTAAAAAAGTAAAAGACCTAAGGGTAAATTTGACCTTTAGATTGTTAATAAAATAGAAGCTTTTTGCTGTTCTTTCTTTAGGCTTAGTATTATATTTAAAAGATCAATACAAGCCATTATGAAAAAAATACTAGGGTTATTAATGCTCGTTGCTGTTGCGCTAAGTAGTGCAGCACAAACATCCATGTCTAAAGATGCGCGTATGCAGTGGTGGCGTGATGCTAGATTTGGTATGTTTATTCACTGGGGAATTTACGCAGTGCCTGCTGGCGAATATAAGGGCGATAAAAATCATGCCGAGTGGATTATGAATACGGCAAAAATTCCTATTCCTGAATACGAAAAATATGCAGCATCTTTTAATCCAACATCATTTAATGCAGATAGTTGGGTGGCTATGGCCAAAGATGCGGGAATGAAATATATTGTTATCACGTCTAAGCACCATGATGGATTTTGTTTGTGGGATAGTAAAGTGTCTGATTATGATGTCATGGATAAAACGCCATTTAAGCGCGACATCATGAAAGAATTAAGTGAGGCATGTAAAAAGTATGGTGTGGTGTTTTGTATGTATCATTCAATAATGGATTGGCATCATCCACTTGAAAATAAAAACGATATCAATCGTTACAATCAAGAGTATTTGCGTCCTTGTTTACAAGAACTCGTTACAAAATATGATCCAGGTGTTTTATGGTTTGATGGCGAATGGGTAGATGAATGGACTAAGCCAAAAGGAGATTCTTTGTACAATTGGCTACTAACTTTAAAGCCTAATTTAATTATCAATAACCGTGTAAGTAAGGGTCGCAATGGTATGCAGGGTATGAACAAAGATGATGCCGCTGGTGATTTTGGAACTCCTGAGCAGGAAATATTAACTGAAAAGTCTACCGAAGATTGGGAAAGTTGCATGACCATGAATGATCATTGGGGCTTTAATAAAAACGATAATAATTTTAAAACAAGCAATCAGCTCATTTGGAATTTAGTAGACATTGCTTCTAAAGGGGGTAATTATTTATTAAATATCGGGCCAACAGCTGCCGGATTGTTTCCTGATTCAAGCGTACTTCGTTTAAAAGAAATTGGTGAATGGATGCGCGTTAACGGATCGGCTGTATATGGTGCAAAAACCTGGGATAGTTTTGGGGAAGGTGCCAATGTTAGATATGCTACAACGGCTGCTGGAAAATTATTGGTGTATTTAAATGGATGGCCAAAAACAACAATCACACTTAAAAAAGTTAAGCCTGCCGCAGGCACTACTATTTTATTGGGTGGCACTACTACGCCTCTAGAGTGGCGTCAAACAGAAGAAGGGCTGGTTATTTTCTTTCCAGCGGCGCCTCCTAGTAATCCAGGACTTGCTGGTGTGTATGTTTTAACGCTAGAAGGGACAGCGCAGTCGCTAGCGACTGCGCCACAAATTGGCAACCCAGATGAGGCAAAAATAAAATCTAAAGTAGTGTCGGGTGTATCTGAACGCGTTGCTATTTCAAGCGTAGAAAGCGGTGCAACCATTCGTTTTACCACCGATGGTTCTGAGCCAAATTTAGGATCTGCTGTATATGCTTCTCCCATCTTGGTTACAAGAAGTGGGTTGTTAAAAGCAGTAAGTTATGTGCCTGGTAAAATGCCAAGTGAAACTTCTGAACTAACCATTGTTAAAGGAAAACATGCGCTTACGCTTGCGCCAAATTATGCGGCACAATATAGTGGCATGGGTCCTGTAAGTTTAGTTGATGGTATTAAAGGAGATGCCAAAAATTTTCATAAAAACTGGTTAGGATTTGAGCAAAAAAATTTAGAGGCTGTTGTTGATTTGGGTGCTATAAAGTCTATTAAAAATATTTCAGGTTCTTTTTTAAAAAGGCATAGTGAATGGATTTTTTTACCAAAACAATTTAGTGTGTACACGTCTGTGGATGGAAAAAAATATCAGCTCTTAAAGACGCAGCAAATCACGGCACCTAAAAGTGCCGAATCTGCTGAGGTAGTAAAAATTGTTATAGGAAAAAAAGCCCGTACAAGGTTTGTAAAAGTAGTAGCTAACAACACAGGTGTATGCCCTAGCTGGCACGCTGGTAATGGCGGTAAAGCTTGGCTTTTTTGTGATGAAATTACTGTTGAATAAACCTAAGGAACAAACAGTTTAACTTGTAATTTTTTTTGCAAATCTGTACTAAGTTTAGAAAGTAGATCATATCCAGTTGCTTTTTCAATTAAATCAACTGTAGTGATATATTTTTTCCAATCTGTATCCAATGTATTTTCGTTTGGGGTATCAACAGCTAGTATCCTTGTGTCTGCATTTGTTCTTGCTAGGTCTCCATTTCCTGTTGGAAGAATGATAGCAATTTTCCATACTCTTTTTGGAACAGTCACTTTGCCATTATTAATGGTTTCTGCGTAGCCATTCGTTCCTGTACCTCCCTTGCCATAGCTGCCCATAATGGTATATACTTCGTAGCCTTTTTTTACTTCACCGCGTAAATAGGTTTCTAAATCGGCCCAAGCACGTTGGTTATTTTGCGGTGCCTGCGGAATCATATTGGTCATTAAAAATGTAGAACTGTTTGCCTCTACAGAGCTTGTTCTGTCTGCGGATGGGCAGTTGTGGCCTCTGTCAAAACCTGATCCACTATAGCTATTGCTTTGTACTTGATAGTAGCCTGTAGGTAATCCTAAAAACGCTGCAAAATTATCTTGCCTAGCTGTAGTTCCAATATTGGTTTCATCTAAATGCCATGAAACCCAATTGGGCGTTGCTCTTGCACTACTGTAGGAAATAACATAATACTTTTTATCAATTAAATAATTTTCAGTGACAGCTGCGCTATTAGATGCGTTAGAGGGATTTCCAAATAACATGTTGCTGTTGTCGCCATCAGTTGGTGGAACATCTGGCCCTGCTCCTGAAGGTAGGTCTCTTCCAGCGGCAGGGGTGCTGTAATTGGTAGTGTCAGGTGTATTGTCTGCGGGCTCATTAAATGTGATACCAGGGTTTCCTGCCCCAATAAAAATAATATCATCTATGTTTACACGCGTAGTACCTATTTTTCTAATTTGAAATCTTGCTGGTTTGTTTCCAGTAATTTTTATAGAATCGGTAATAAATGTGGTGCTATTTGTTGTAAGTGTATTTCCAATTTGTGTGTAGCTCACACCTTTGTCAGTAGACATCCAAACTGTAAGTTCCGAATTACCATCACTTCCAAATTTAGCGTGGCTAATTTTTATCATTGATAAACTATCAATATCAAAATTCATTTCTATTTTACCGGTTCTAAGCCTTACAGATTGAGTGTTATTTTTGATGTCGGTGGCTAACTTGCCAAGTAAAGCGTCATCTAATGACCATATGCCCGTTTTGATGGTTACAGGCCCTATAGCATAGGCAGCTTTGGTTCCCATTTCAAAATCTTCTTTGATAACATATGCTGCTGGTACATGCACAAATGTTGTTACTGGTGTAGGTGTTGCGGTGTCGTTTTTCTTACATCCTAGTAATGCCACAATGAGCAGCATGCTGGTAAATTGTTTTTTCATTGAATGAGTTCCTTAGTTTCATAATTAATTAAGTTGCAATTTTAATTATATTTATTCTTTATATAATGCACATCGCATTACGAAATCGTTAATATGTTAAATTACAGGATGTTACATCGAATATTTTTTTCTTTTCTTTTGATTTTTGGTTTCGAAGTGGCTAAAGCGCAGTCAAATAAAGCCGCTACTTATACCAATCCGGTATTGCCGCTCGATTATTCAGATCCGGATGCCATAAGGGTAGGAGACGCCTATTATATGACGGCTTCTAGTTTTAATCATGTGCCGGGCCTTCCCGTTTTAAAATCATACGATCTTGTGCATTGGCAGTTAATTGGACATGCGCTTCCAAAACTTACCCCAATAGAACATTTTAATACGGTACGTCATGGCGGTGGTGTTTGGGCGCCAAGTATTAGATACCACAACAATGTGTTTTATATTTATTATCCCGATCCTGATTTTGGTATTTATGTGGTTACTGCAAAAAATATTGCTGGGCCATGGAGTGCTCCAGTTTTGGTAGAAGCTGGTAAAGGGCTCATTGATCCTTGTCCGTTATTTGACACCGATGGTAATAATTATTTAGTACATGCTTATGCAGGAAGCAGGGCAGGCATAAAAAGTATTTTAGTAGTTAAAAAATTAAATGCCCAGGCTAATAAAGTAGTAGATGCTGGTAAGTTAATTTATGATGGACATGAAATAGATCCAACCATTGAGGGTCCTAAATTTTATAAGCGGGGTGGTTGGTATTATATTTTTGCACCAGCTGGTGGTGTGGCAACAGGATGGCAAACAGTGTTAAGGTCTAAAAATATTTATGGCCCTTATGAGAGACTTGTTGTTATGGAGCAGGGCTCTACTGCTGTTAATGGTCCGCATCAAGGGGCTTGGGTTGAAACGCCAACTGGCGAAAGTTGGTTTTTACATTTTCAAGATAAAGAAGCCTATGGAAGAATTGTACACTTGCAACCAATGGTTTGGAAAAATGATTGGCCAATTATTGGTGTGCAACCATCAGATGCACCAATTGGAAATCCAGTAATGAGCTACCCGGTACCTGGTGGTAAAAACAAGTTTTTAAGCGAATCCCTGAATCAAAATTTATTGTGGCAATGGCAGGCTAACCCTATGGCACATTGGAAAATGAATTTAAATGGGGTAGACCGTTTTTATGCGGTTACAAAACAAGACAGCGCACAAAATTTATGGAACGCGCCTAATTTGTACATGCAAAAAATTCCGGCAGATAGTTTTGTGTTTAGGGTGCAATTAAATTTTAAGCCCAACCAAGTTGGCGAAAAAACAGGGCTTATTTTATTTGGACTAGACTATGCGTATTTGGGTCTAGAAAAAACAACATCTGGCAATCAATTAATTTTTGTGCGTTGTTTAGGTGCCGAAAAAAATGGTAAAGAACAAAAGCAAATAATAGCCGAGCGTGTAAGTGGTAGCATTTATTTAAACTTGACCGTTAAAGCAGGTGCCATTGCTAGTTTTGGATATAGTATTAATGGCAAATCGTTTACAAGTGCTGGCGAAAAATTTGTAGCTAAGCCAGGTAAATGGGTAGGTGCAAAAATGGGAATCTTTTGTTCTGGTGAGCGGATCACCAACGACGCTGGCTTTGTAGAAATGGTATCTTCAAGTGTAAATTAAACTCTTATGAAAAATACAATCTGTTTTTTATTATTGCTAGGGTCTATTGCGGCGCAAGCGCAAACAAAGCGTTATAATAACGAAACCATTAGTTGGAATCATTCATGGATTGTGAAAAGTGCTCCTGGGCAAAATATTCAAAATGTGCTTTTAATTGGAGATTCTCATGTAGAACGTTACTATCCGGTGGTTACTAATTTATTAAAAGACAAAGCTGCCGTTAGTAAAATAACTACTTCATTAAGTATGGGTGATGCAACCTTTATGCCGCAGCTTGCGGGCTTATTGGCTAAACACAAATTTGATTATATCTTTTTTAACAACGGCCTTCATGGTGTTTTGTTTACCCCTAGCGAGTATGCTGCAGATATCTCAAAAGTTTACAAGCTGCTCACTAAAAACAATCCAGCCGTTACAATTGTGTGGGCTAATACCACAGCAAGGCGCGTGCCCAATAAGCTAGATAGTTTTGATGCTTACCACGCAGATGTTATTGAAAGAAATAAGTATGTCAGTGCTTTTTGTAGTAAAAAAGGAATTACTGTGCTAGACTTTTTTGGTTTAACTGTAAACGATACAACTTTGTTTACCAAAGATGGCATCCATGTAAATGAACTTGGTGTTGCAGCGCAAGCTAAATTGATAGCGGAAGTGGTACGTTAATGCTATTAACATTTTCTTTTCAAATTTCCATTAAACCCATTGTTGTGTAAAAGGTCTATTGCTATTAAACGCACAACTATGAAAAAGTCATTTTTTATTCTGCTACTTTTTGTAGCGGTTGGTTCTCAGGCACAGCATATTCGCTTTCAATTAAATTTTCCGGTAGGCATATCCAACAGGCCACAAATAAGGGCTCCATATGCAAATGCAATTTGGATTGGGCCTGAGTGGATATGGGCAAATAACGGTTATCAGCCAAGATCAGGATACTGGGCTAAGCCACCACGTAGGGGTGCAAAATGGATGCCTGGTTATTGGAAACGCACTCGAAGAGGGCATATTTGGATAGAAGGAAGATGGTTTTTTTAATTGGAAGGCATAGTGATTAAACTAATTATAAATAGAGTTGTTATAACTAGTTGTGGACCTCATAACAATCGATAGAATCATAGAAATGGCCTGGGAAGACCGTACCCCTTTTGAGGCCATTCACTTTCAATTTGGCGTGTCGGAGGCCCAGGTTATTGAACTCATGCGCCGGAATCTTAAGCGGAGTAGTTTTAATTTATGGCGAAAGCGCGTTAATAGTGGGGTTAGTCAAAAGCACCTCGTAAAAAGAAGCGCGGCTATTAGTAGGTTTAAATGCACCAGACAGCGGGCCATAACCCATAATAAAATTAGTAAACGCTAATTTCTTTTTTTCTTGCAGCCTTCACTGCAATAGAGTACTTCATCCCAGCAGCGTTCCCATTTTTTACGCCACGTAAAGGGTCTTTTGCAGGCTACGCAAATTTTGGTGGGGAGATCGGCTTTTTTAGGTTTTTTCATTTTACTCTGTTTTTTCAAGTAGTAAAGCTGCGTCAATCTTTAAAACTTTGTGAACCCCTTTCAAAAAAGGAATATCAGCTTTTCGTTTTCCGTTAAGTATTTCAGAAACCTTTGATTTTGCCAAGCCTATTTGGTCAGCTAATTTAGCTTGAGTCATTTTGTTTTCAAATAATTTTAGTTCTATTATTTCAGAAAGTGTTTCAGGTTTTTTGATTGGACTAAGTCCTAAGGTATTTTCTTCATAATCGGCTGCAGCACTTGTCATTGCTGCTAGTTTAGACAATTCTGGCTTTGTTAAATTGTTTTCACCCTTATTCATGAGGGTATATATGGATACCATCAATTGATGGTATTCTTTTTTTGATTTTATATGTATTTCCATAATTACTTTTTGTGAAATATTACTGTGCTTGCTTCAATTTTATCATATTCTTTGTTTTTAAAGGTAGAACTAAATTTCTTATTTTAGAAAATAATTCTGAAATATAGAATCATAGATAACTCTTGAAATTACTCAAGATGGAAGGGTCTTGGACATGAGTCAGAAAACGCATTTTCTGACTCATGTTTTTGTATTCAAGCCTGAAAATGTTTATTTTTATTTATATTTTAGTAGTATTACTTCGTTTTTTAGACTATTTTTAATACATTTCATTATTTAGTTTAAATTTACACTCAAAGTAGTAGTATGATTACTGAAAATAGAACAAAAATAAACCAATTATTGTCAACAATCCCGCAGAATGTTGTGCTACAATCTTCATGGCTATCAAATGAGGGATACAGCTTAGACTTACAAAAATATTATCGAAAGAGTGGATGGTTAAAGGCTTTGGAAAATGGCGCCATGTATCGTGGTATTAACCAGCCGAGTTATGAGGGAGGTGTGTATGCTTTACAAAATCAATCTGGGCATTCGGTCCATCCTGGAGGTAGAACTGCGCTTGCTCTTCAAGGTAAAGCACATTATATAGAATTGAATACTGTTCAAGTATGGTTATTTGGCGGTGAAAAAGAAAAGCTACCTACTTGGTTTAGAAAACACAAATGGCAACAACAAATTCATTATAAGGCAAGTTCGTTTTTGCCAAATGAATTAGGGTTGAACGAATTTCCCTTGGCTGGGTTTTCAATAAAAGTATCGAGCCCTGCAAGGGCCATAATGGAATGTTTGTATTTAGCGCCCGAAAAATTTGATCTTGTAGAATGCTATGAACTCATGGAAAACCTTAATGACCTTCGTCCCACACTCGTGCAAGAACTTCTCGAAGCATGCACATCTATAAAGGTAAATAGGTTATTTTTATTTATGGCAGAGAAACTTAATCATAGTTGGTATAAACATTTGAATCTCTCTAAGGTTAATTTAGGAAAAGGTAAAAGAAGTATTGTGAAAGATGGTGTCTATATATCAAAATATCAAATAACTGTGCCTAAAAAGCTTGTAAGTAATGAGTAATCATCATTATCATAAACAAGTAGCTTTATTAATTAGCGTTATTCCTGAAATTGCTTTAGATCATAGGTTTGCTCTGCATGGAGGCACGGCTATCAATTTGTTTCATAGAGATATGCCAAGACTTTCAGTGGATGTTGATCTTACTTATATCCCAATCGAGGATAGAGAAACATCCTTTACTAACATTTCAGTAGCCTTAACAAATATAAAGTCAACTATTGAAAAACGTTTGCAGGGAAGTAGAGTAGAACATAAAGTGGAACTTCATAAATTATTAGTATCACATAACGATGCAATAATTAAAATTGAAGTGAGCCAAATTGTTAGAGGCACACTTGGCGCAGTCACAGAAAAAATGCTTTGTAAAAAAGCGCAAGAAAAATTTGATACTTTCTGTTCAATAAATATTGTTCCTAATGGACAATTGTATGGTGGGAAAGTTTGCGCTGCTATGGATAGACAACATCCTCGTGATATTTTTGATGTTAAACACCTAATGCAAAGGGAAGGATTTACTAAAGAAATTAAGGAAGGATTTTTGTTTAGATTACTTAGTTCTGATCGTTCAATACAGGATGTGCTGTTCCCAAATTTGCAAGATCAACGATTGGCGATGTCTAATCAGTTTGCTGGCATGTCCGAAGAGGATTTTTCTTATGAGGAATACGAATTTGTCAGAGCAACAATGATTAAGACTGTGCAAGCATCAATAACGGCAGAGGATAAATTATTTATCCTTGGCTTCAAAGATGTTATTCCCGATTGGTCAATCTATAATTTTGAGGCATATCCTTCTATTAAATGGAAGCTGCAAAATTTGGAGAAAATAAAAGCTTCCAATCCGGCAAAGCACAAAGAATTATATACTTTATTGAAGAGTAAGCTGGATGCTATTTAAAGCAAACGGGACTGCCGTTTTTCACTTCGTTCAAAACGTCTTCCCAAAAGGGCACCTTACCCAAAGCCTTTCAAACAAACACTACGTGTTCGTTTGGCTTTTTTGCTCCTCGTCTGTTTACGAAAGCAAGCATGTTTCGCGTCTTCGCATTAAAAAAGCCTCTCATTTGCATGAGAGGCTTTGTAGCCACAATAGGAGTCAGTTTGGATGAATTTGCAAAGGATGTCAGATCGATTTTAGATCTGATGATTAAGAATCTGTTAAGTCTAAAACCATCATTATTGTAGAATAAAACTTTTGTGAGTTTACAGATTCAAATTATTCCGATTTCAATCAAAAACCTATTTGGAAATAAAAAAACTCAAATACACCGAAGGAATAGAGCAGCAAGTGCATCTAATTATAGAACACTTCCTGATTTTGGGTACTATCCATAAAATAAATATTAATAATGAATAAAGTAAAATGTTTTAGCGTAGGATTAGGTTTATTGGTATTAAGTACACTCTTTACAGCTTGTAATAAAAGTGCATCTGGTTCAATAGTATCTACGGGAACTGTCTCTATTACAAGTGTGGTACAATCTAAATTCTTAAGTACTGTCACCATTTCAACAAGTGGCAGTGGTAGCAATAGTAGTATTACAATTAAAAGTAATGGATTGCCAGAGCATAAAACACCTTATTGGGGTTTAGGTAATGCTTTATATGAACCATTTCCATCAGGGCACGCTCCGAATGTAAATACGCAAATGACAGCACATAATTATGCAATGACAATTCCAACTAATCCTGATGAAGCTACCTCTAAAGAAGCTACATCTTTAGGTGAGATAGGCATGGCATTAAATGGAGTGCCTCTTTTCAATGATAGAGAAGGGGGTAATGTTTCTCTTGATGCAATGACAATAACAACTTTCGATTATTCTGGAGCACATCCAGCACCTAGTAAAAATTATCACTATCATACCACAGGAAGGTACACTTCACTGGATGATGCAAAATTAATTGGATTTTTACGTGATGGGTTTCCAATTTATGGCAGAAAAGATACGACAGGAATTTACCCAACTTTAGATAGTTATGGTGGCCATTTTGGTCCAACTCAAGATTTTACAAGTGGTATTTATCATTATCATGCATCAAATGTCAATTATTTAAACACGGGATTTTATATATTAAAAGCAGGTAGTTACTATGGTACAAAAGGAACTTTCACTAATTAGAAAGCTATTTATTTTTATTTACTTTACTTCACTTGGTTGCGTTCAGCCGGTAGGTAATCAAACTGCTATTTATTTTGAGCAAGTTGACCTTTCCAAAATTAAAAAAGATACTATTTCAAATAAGAATTCAAGATTAACATTAAGAAATGGCATCTATTTTTTAGATAATAGACCATATTCAGGCTTTATCAAAACCAAATATGAAAATGAAGCTTTAAAAAACATTAGCTCTTACCTTGATGGCAAACAACACGGACTAGCTAAATCATTTTTCGTTAATGGGAAATTAGAAACAAGTAGGAATTATAGAAATGGATTAAGTTATGGCTTACATTATGGATACTGGAGCAATGGGAATAAAAAATTTGAATTTCAATACTTTAATGATAAAAGAGAAGGTATACAAAAGCAATGGTATGAAAGCGGGAAACAATATACCCAATTAACATTTTCTGATGACAGAGAAAGTGGGATGCAACAAGCCTGGCGTGAAAACGGAAAAATTTATATTAATTACGAGGTAAAAGATGGAATAAGGTACGGCCTGCAAAAAACGGCTTTATGCTATACTTTGAATAATGAAAAATTGAAATGAAAAATAGCCTCTTAATTTTTATATTATTCTTTTGTTTTTCCTGTAAAGGAAAAAAAGAAGTGCTTCCTTATTATAATACGCCGGATTTTACACCCAAATGGAGTATTGCTAATAAAGAGTCATTTCATCAAATACGTCCATTTGAATTAATAAACCAAGAGAATAGAATTTTTACGGAAAAAGATATTGAAGGTAAGATATGTGTGGCAGATTTCTTTTTTACGACATGCCCAGGAATTTGTCCTAAAATGACGAAGAGTATGTCTGATATTCAAAAAGAATTTATCAATGATGACGCAATATTATTGTTATCCCATAGTGTAACTCCTGAAAAAGATAGTGTTTCGGTGTTAAAAAAATACGCAATCGATAAAAAAATTGATTTTAATAGATGGAAGCTTTTAACTGGTGGTAAAGATGAAATATATGATTTGGGTCGAAAATTTTATTTCGTAGAGGAAGATGAGGGGATTAAAAAGGGTAATGAAGTGTTTTTGCACACCGAAAATTTTATTCTAATAGATAGGCAAAGACACATTCGTGGTATATATAATGGCCTCGATCCAAACAGTATTAATAATTTAATCAACGACATAAAAATACTTAAACTAGAATAATGTAAAAATAGTGTAGAAGCTATTCGGCTCTAATCTACTATATCAATAATTAATCAACATACTTAAATTCTTTTATGACTAAAGTGAAAACGATACTCTTTATTGGCTTTGTGTTTACAACAACATCTTGTAGTAAATCATCCTCCATTTCAACCACCCAAGATGCTGTTACTATTGAAGTAAATCCCACCTATTTCCTACAAGCAGGTTTGGCTGAAAGCATCACTAAAGTAAGTAAAACACTAGCTGATGGGTCAACTGTAGAGTGTTATAAAATAGTTTCTAACAACACCCCGTCGGATCATACGCAAGGCCCTTGGTGCCCAACTAATATTAATGATGGTATTGATAAAGGAGGCATTTGGTTAGAAGGGGGTAAATTATACAATGTAGATGGTTTATTTATTAAGAATTTGGCTACATTTTATTCAAATGCCACTTGGAAATTATACAATTCAACAACAGGAGCTATAAATGTGACCTATACAAAAGAAGCATGTCAGGCTGCAGCAAGGCCAGATGTTGACCCAGCGTATAAAAATTATTGCGTTCAATGTTTGCCCTCCTATTTTCCTGGGATTAAAAAAACATATTATATCCCAGTTAAGCCTGTTAAAGCCAATAGTACAACTGCAATTATAGGCATGGGTAGCGTGGTTGGTATTGCTTTTAATGGCATTAATTTTGATCCTCCTGCGCCAACACAAGCGATATTAGGTGCTTATACTTTAGCTCCATTTGACGATGCTGGTGGCCATGTAAACGGCGCTACTGGCTATCACTACCATGCGACAACAGGTAAATCAACAAAAATTAAACAAGCCGACGGGCATGCGGCAATGATTGGTTACGCAATGGATGGTTATGGTTTATTTGAAAATCTGGATGAGTCAGGAAAGGAAAGCACCGATCTTGATGCTAGCAGAGGTCATTACGATACAACTAGAGGTTATCATTATCATGTTGCACCTACTGGCACAAACAGCTTTATAAACAGTTTTAGAGGGCTGCCAGGTTCCTTTACTGTTACATTATAATTAAAAGATAATTTATGCGTAAAATAAGGAGTCTAATTTTATTATTACTACTGGTAAATAGTGCAAGTGCACATAACCCGCAGGTTTCTACTATTTCTATAATACAAAATGAAAATAAAAAATGGGCTGTATTTATTACAGCTCCATTGTATACTTGTCAGTCAGCCATTCACGAAAATTATCCAAGTCTAAAAATAGATACCCTTAATGCATTTGAAACGCAAAAGCTAATTTTGAATTTAGTTAAAACTAGTTTCATTATAAATGGCGACAATACTGTCAAATTAATTAATGACAAAATACAATTGGCACATGAAACTATATTGTACTTTGACATTCAATCGAATAATAATGATTTTAGTCCGTCAACAATCAACTTTAGTGCATTTAGTAAATTGATAAATCATTTTACGTTATTAAAAATAGTACCAAATAAAGGAAAAGAAATAAGTTTCATATTAAATAGTGATAATGAATTCAATTATCCGAAAGTATTTAAAGAAGAAGCTACACCAAACAAATACTTAAGTTATATAAAATACATTTTAATCGTCTTTGTAGGTTTTGTTTTAGTTCTGGTCTTAAAAAAGTATTTAATTGTATTTTCACATAACAAAAAAAATTATAAGCCTTAAGCGCCTAATAAAAGTATAGTTTGAATGAAAATGAGCTTATATCAAGGTTAAAGCTAGGTGAAGAACCCGCTTTTAAGATCCTAGTAGAAACCTATCAGGATAGGGTGTATTCTAGTGTTCTTTCTATTCTGCAAAATATTGCAGAGGCGGAAGACGCAGCTCAAGAGACATTTATTCAAATCTATGAGTCGATAAATAGTTTTAAAGGGGAGTCTACTTTGGCTACTTGGATTTACAAGATTGCAATAAGAAAAGCTTTGGAGAAAATTCGTAAGAAAAAAAATAGAGAACGGTTACACTATATTCTGCCTTGGTGGATGCCCATTGAAGAAAGAAGTTTAGATGCCGCTTATTTGAACCCTGGAATTAAAAGTGAGCATAAAGAAAAAGCTACGATCATTTTAAAAGCAATAAGTGAACTACCAAATAATCAACGGATCGCTTTTACTTTAATACGTGTTCAAGGAATGAGGCATGAGGAAGCGAGTGAAATCATGCAATTGAGTATCAAAGCCATTGAATCCTTATTAAGTAGAGCGAAAGAAAACTTAAAAAATAAATTAAAGCATTATTATAAATCATAAATATGAAAAAATTAACTAATGGCCAATTTGAACATGATTTAAATATCATTTCAAACTTAAATGAAGTGCCCGCGCCTAACTTTTTTTATACAAGGCTAAAGAATAGAATGGAAAAAGAGACTATCGAATTAGCAAACAGCTACTGTCTAAATCCTGTAATCATTATTTGTGCACTTACATTGTTTTTGTTCATAAATAGTTGGTTATTGCAAACTGATTCAAATATGAAGCATACAAGCCTGAATCAAAACATTGAAGCATTGGCTGTAGCTTATGATCAAACAATTTCAAATTAAATTACAACAAGCATGAAAAATTTAGTAAAAAATAAAATAACTGGCTGGCTCGTAGCTATACTTATTATAGCTAATATTGCTACACTTGTATTTTTTTGGATCGGACATTTTAGGAATCAGCGAAATAATTCACCAAAAGAATTCTTAGCGAATAAATTACACTTTAGTAATAATCAAAAGAATATCTATTTTAATTTAGCAAAGGAACATAATGAAACAGCAAGGGGCATAAGAAAAGAAATCAAATTGAATAAAGAAGCTTTCTTCAATTTATTAAAATCTGATCATGTTTCAGATAGTGCAAAAGCGAAAGTAGCTTTAGAAATAAGCCTATCTATCCAATCATTAGATATATTAACTTTCGAACATTTTGAAAAAGTGAGGGCGATTTGTACACCCGTACAAAAGAAAATATTTGATGATTTAGTTCAAAAAATGGTCAATTCTGTTAACAATCCCCAACAAGATACTCCGCCTTCAATAAAAGAAAAGGCAGATTAACAATTCAATCAAGTAGGGCTTATGGACTGTCGGCTTGACTCAAAACGTCTTCCCAAAAGCCTCGGGACTGTCGGCTCATTATATTCGCCGTCTTAATTGGTTAAAGCAAACGGGACTGTCGGCTCATTTCATTCGCCGACTTCCTCGGTGGGCACCTTACCCAAAGCCTTTCAAACAAACACTACGTGTTCGTTTGGCTTTTTTAACGCTCATCCGCTCAATCAAGCAAGCTTGTTTCGCGTCTTCGCATTAAAAAAAGCCTCTCATTTGCATGAGAGGCTTCGTAGAGCGTACGGGAATCGAACCCGTATTACCAGGATGAAAACCTGAGGTCCTAACCGTTAGACGAACGCTCCAGATCCCAAATGTGTGATTCGGGACGCAAAAATAAGGCGAGAAGGTTTCTCGCCCAAATATTTCTCATTTATATTTTAAAAAAAAGGGCTATTTCTGCTATTCTGTGTAAATTTGCATCTTCTTTACGTTATTATACAATTAAACAAGCAATAAAATGAGTACAGTTAAAGTAGCCATCAATGGATTTGGTCGTATCGGCCGCCTAGTTTTCCGTCAGATATATAACATGGAAGGGATTGAAATCGTAGCAATCAACGATTTAACAAGCCCGCAGGTTTTAGCCCATTTATTAAAGTATGATAGTGCACAAGGTCGTTTTGACGCTACGGTAACTGCTTCAGAAGATGCTATCACTGTTAATGGCGAGTCTGTAAAAATATATGCACAACGTGATCCAGCGCAAATTCCTTGGGGAGCGCATAATGTAGACGTTGTAATTGAGTCTACAGGATTCTTTACCGATAAAGAAAAAGCAGCAGCGCACATTACTGCAGGAGCTAAGCGTGTAGTAATTTCTGCACCAGCAACTGGCGAAATGAAAACCGTTGTATTTAATGTTAACCACGATATTTTAGATGGTTCAGAAACAATCATTTCTGGAGCTTCTTGTACTACTAACTGTTTGGCTCCAATGGCTAAAGTGTTAGATGATAATTTTGGCATTGTGGCAGGTATCATGACAACCATTCATGCTTACACAAACGACCAAAACACCCTTGATGCGCCGCATCCTAAAGGTGATTTACGAAGAGCACGTGCAGCAGCTCAAAACATTGTTCCTAACAGCACGGGTGCTGCTAAAGCAATTGGCCTAGTGTTACCTAATTTAAAAGGTAAATTAGATGGTTCTGCACAACGCGTTCCAACTATCACAGGTTCTTTAACAGAGCTAACTTCTGTATTAACTAAAAAAGTTACAGCCGAAGAAATTAACGCAGCAATGCAAAAAGCAGCAAACGAATCTTTTGGTTATACCGAAGACGAAATTGTAAGCACTGATATTATTGGTATTTCTTACGGTTCATTATTTGATGCAACGCAAACAAAAGTAATGACACAAGGCGATGTTCAGCTTGTTAAAACAGTAAGCTGGTACGATAACGAAATGAGTTATGTAAGTCAATTGGTACGTACCGTTAAATATTTTGCAGGCTTAATATCTAAATAATTATGAGCCAGTTTTCTAGTCATTCATTTGCCGGTCAAAAAGCATTAATCCGTGTCGATTTTAATGTGCCATTAGACGATACGTATAACATTACAGATGACACGCGCATGCGTGCTACCATTCCTACCATTCAAAAGATTATTAAGGATGGCGGATCTGTTATATTAATGAGCCATTTGGGTCGTCCAAAAGACGGTCCTACGCCTAAGTATTCACTCATTCATATTGTTGGGCATTTATCTAAGCTGTTAAGCGTAGAGGTTCAGTTTGCCAACGATTGTATTGGAGAAGAAGCGGTAAACAAAGCTGCTGCACTACAACCAGGGCAGGTGTTATTACTAGAAAATTTACGTTTTTATAAAGAAGAAGAAAAGGGTGACGAAGCTTTTGCACAAAAGCTAAGTACCCTTGGAACGGTATATGTAAACGATGCATTTGGAACGGCGCACCGCGCACACGCTTCTACAGCTGTGATAGCGCAGTTTTTTGCACCAGGCAGTAAAATGTTTGGCTTAGTAATGAACGCCGAAGTAGCCAGTGCCGAAAAAGTTTTACATGGTTCGGAAAAACCTTTCACTGCCATTATAGGCGGCGCTAAAGTGTCTGATAAAATTTTAATTATTGAGAATTTATTAGACCGTGCCACAGATATTATTATTGGTGGAGGTATGGCGTACACCTTTTTTAAAGCACAGGGTGGAACCATTGGTACTTCCATTTGTGAAGACGACCGTATGCCACTTGCGCTAGAAATTTTAGCTAAGGCAAAAGCAAAGGGTGTAAACATTCACCTCCCAATTGACAATATTATTACTACCGAATTTTCTAATACCACCGAGCGCAAAAACTGCGAGAGCATGTCTATCCCTGACGGATGGATGGGCCTCGATATTGGCGAAGCTACACGTGCCAAATTTGCAGCCGTTATAGAAAGCAGTAAAACCATTTTATGGAACGGTCCCATGGGCGTTTTTGAAATGGAAAACTACCAGGCTGGAACCAAAGCTATTGCCGAGGCCGTTGCCGCTGCTACCGCTAAAGGAGCATTTTCTTTAGTAGGAGGTGGAGACAGCGTTGCTGCCGTAAACATCTTTGGCTTTACAGATAAGGTAAGCTACGTTTCTACGGGTGGAGGGGCTATGCTGGAGTACTTTGAAGGCAAAGTGTTACCAGGAATCGCTGCCATTACAGCATAATCCTCCTAGTATCTGCGTTAAATACTGTTAAATTGTGATAAACGGCAAGCCCAAATATTTGGGGTGGCATACTATTTGCTTACTTTGCTATATAAAATAAAAAATCAAACAAAATGAGTACAAAAAATTTAACCCTTATTGTCATTGCTGC
>JACCDN010999346.1_pt1 | contig 38387 bp, 30 predicted proteins | sample 7441691 | NCBI WGS metagenome assembly JACCDN01 (sample SAMN15323439, study PRJNA562643) | freshwater metagenome | isolation source: river surface water | place: USA:Blue River Watershed | collected 2017-08-16
CAAAGCATTGGCTTAATTGAACGTTAAAAAGTTGCGTAATTGAATTTAAAGAGAGAGATGAAATGAAAGTAGGTTTTGTTGGTTGGCGCGGTATGGTGGGTTCCGTCCTGATGGAGCGTATGCAAGCTGAGAATGACTTTGCGAACATTGAACCCGTATTTTTCACTACGTCAAACGTAGGTGGTGCAGCACCCGCTGTAGCAGCAGGTTTGCCTGCATTGAAAGATGCTTTTTCAATTGACGATTTGAAGCAATTGGATGCCATTGTGACTTGCCAGGGTGGTGACTATACCAACGAGATTTTCCCAAAACTTCGCTCATCTGGCTGGAATGGTTATTGGATTGATGCGGCATCAAGCCTGCGTATGGATAAAGACGCGATCATCGTGCTCGATCCAGTAAACCTCGATGTGATCAAAGATGGTATCGCTAAAGGTGTAAAAAACTACATTGGCGGTAATTGCACCGTAAGTTTGATGCTCATGGGCTTAGGCGGCTTGTTCAATGCTGGTTTGGTGGAATGGGTTTCCTCCATGACTTACCAAGCCGCTTCAGGTGCTGGCGCGCAAAATATGCGTGAATTGATTTCACAAATGGGTGCATTGCATGCCTCAGTTGCTGATAAATTGGCTGATCCAAAGTCAGCGATTTTGGAAATTGACCGTATCATCGCCGAAACTATGCGTGGCGATGATTTGCCAAAAGCCAACTTCGGCCATCCTTTGGCTGGAAGCTTGTTGCCGTACATCGATAAGCAATGGGAAACCGGTCAATCCAAAGAAGAATGGAAGGGGCAGGCTGAGACCAACAAGATTCTTGGTCGCGATGGTAACCCGATTCCAGTAGATGGTTTGTGTGTGCGAATTGGCGCCATGCGTTGCCATTCACAGGCGTTGACTATCAAGCTGAATAAAGATGTACCTATCACAGATATTGAAGCTTTAATTGCGAATGCCAATCCATGGGCTAAAGTTGTACCAAATGATCGCGAAAGCAGTATGCGTGATCTGACCCCAACGGCGGTTACTGGTACTTTGAGCATTCCTGTAGGTCGTCTGCGCAAGATGAATATGGGGCCACAGTACCTGTCAGCCTTTACTGTGGGTGATCAATTATTGTGGGGGGCGGCCGAGCCTTTGCGTCGTATGTTGCGCGTACTCAAAGAAGCTTAATCCTCAAACTTAAAGAATCGCTTTAAGTACCCTCAATAATCACCAGATTATTGAGGGTTTTTTGTTTTCTAGGGGACGATTTGTTGTTTGGCGTCAGAATTCATCGCCTTAAATTTCACTTTTTTGCTCAAAAGCGTTGAAAAATGTGCAAAAAGTCCGTTCTGGCAGGCTTGCAGATGGGCCTAAGTGTTGATAAAAAGCTATTTATAATGAATACTTACGACAGATAGTGAATATTTATTCGAGGTTTTGCAGTACCCGCATACAACATCCGGTTTGGGCCTTAATTCTACTTTTCTGGCAAATCAGTGCCAGAAGCAATTAAGTCTTACATCTGGGAGATAATAAAGGATCACCCTATGCATCTTCGTAAATTGGTTTTAGCCTGTGGATTCGCTTCTTTTGCCCTGTCAAATTATGCCAGTGCATTAGGGTTGGGTGAGGTTAAGTTAAAATCGACGCTTAATCAGCCACTCAGCGCTGAAGTTCAGTTGTTGGACACCAAAGGCCTATCGCCTGAACAGATTATTGTCTCACTCGCCTCGGTAGGTGATTTTGAGCGCAATGGTCTGGACTTCAGTCATTTTTACTCCGAGTTTAAATTCGAAGTTGCCTTAGATAATCCCAGTGGTCCCGTTGTACGCATCACCTCTCGCAATCCTGTTCGTGAACCCTATTTGAATTTCCTGGTTGAAGCAAGGTGGACCTCAGGTCGCCTGCTGCGTGAATATACGCTGCTGATGGATTTGCCGACCTTTGATGAGGCTGCCCCTAAGGCGGCAGTTCAGTCTGCCCAGACATCTCAAGCAAAGCCTGCACCTGGTAAGGTTGCCAAAACTGCGGATGCTGCTGTTGCAGCTGAAGTGCAGGCGGCTGTAGATACTGCCAATAGCGAAGAAAAGCCAGACATTATTGCTGAGCAGGATCAACCTGCAAAAAAGTCTAATACTGCGGCCGACACCTACGGCCCCGTAGGTGATAAAGATACCTTATGGGATATAGCACTTTCTGTGCGTCCGGATTCCAGCGCTAGCGTGCATCAAACCATGTTGGCCTTGCAGCGTTTGAATCCTGAAGCTTTTATTCGCGGCAATATTAATTTGCTCAAAAAAGGCCAAGTATTACGTGTGCCCGATGCTGCTGAAATCAACAGTGTTTCTAAGTCTGAAGCTGTCAGCCAATTTAATGCTCAAGCTGCCGAGTGGTCTGGTACAAGTTCAAGTTCTACAGGGTTGGGTGCGCAGTTAGACGCTTCTACTCGCAGCTCTACCGAGCGCGTTAAATCAGAAGCCGTAGCGGGGCGCGTTAAGCTAGAAGCGCCAACTACAAAAGATAAATCGTCCAGCGGTCAAGGTAGTGGTGCTAATAAAGGTTCAGGTAAAGCGCTTGAATCTGAGTTGGCTTCAACACTTGAAGAATTGGATAAGGCTAAATCAGATAAGACAGAGTTGTCCTCACGTGTGCGCGACCTTGAAGCACAAGTAAAGACCATGCAGCGCTTAGTTGATGTGAGCAATGAGAAGTTACGCGCTTTGCAGTTAAATTCAGCCAAGCAGCCTGATAAAGCAGACAAAACAGCAAAACCTGCTGATGTAAAAGCTCCTGCTGAAGCCTCTACATCCGTTGCCAGTTCAGCTGCGGCATCTAGCGAAGTTGCATCAAGTGTGGCTGCAGTTGTACCGAAAAAACCAGTCGCAAAACCAGCTCCGGTGGCGGTTGAGCCTGAAAAAACTTTAGTGGATCAACTGTTTGATAATATTCTTTGGGTTGGCTTAGGTGCTGCCGGTCTTCTCGGCGCAGCAGGATTTGCAGTTATGCGCCGCCGTAAAGAGCAGGCTGATGCAGCGCAAGCCATCGATAAAGATTCTGACGATTTATTTCCCTCGGAGCCAAACTTTGATGCATTTAATCAACCAGCAGAGTCTGCTGTGGAGCCGTCAGTTGATGAAATGGCGCTGTTTGATGAAGAAGATACTTCTACCGTTGCTGAAACTGGCGACGTTGTGGGCGAGGCAGATATTTATATTGCCTATGGTAAGTATGATCAAGCTGAGGAAATGCTGCTCAACGGTCTTTCTAAGGATCCCGCCTCAACCGATATTCGTTTAAAGTTATTGGAAGTTTATTCGCAGACTCAAAACCCTGTGGAATTTGATAAGCATTACGCTGCCATCCTACCTTTGGCGACGGGTTTTGCTTTAAGTCGTGCAAAAGAGTTGCGCGCTAATATTCCTGGTGTGGGTGACTTCTCCACTGAAGGCGGCACCACTTCAGAAGAAAATCTCGATTTTAATACCGATTTTGATCTGGATGGTTTTAATGCAACTCCAGTGGAAACCTCAGTAGCCATCGCTGATGAAGACCATTTCGATTTTGACTTGGAGTTGGATGATGTTAACGATCTAGATGGCGTGGCTAATCAAATAGAAGATGCAGACCTTGATGTGCCCGCCAAAGCCAATTACGGCATGGATTTCAGTAAGGCTGATGAGTCTAAAGCTGCGGTTGCTAGTTTGGATGATGAGTTTGTACTGGATTTTGAACTAGATGATGCAGCCAAAAATAATACGGCTGCTGCTGAAGATTTGTCAGATATCTCCTTAGCGTTAGATAGTTTAGATGATGATGGCTTGCCAGATGATATTGAGGTTTCGAGCCGTAGTCATGAGGATGAATTCAGCTTCGATTTCAATGAGCTGGATGCAGACGCTGGCACCTTGGCGCAGGAAGTCGATAACATCAAATCATCTGACTTTAGTGAAGACGAGACCTTGGGTGACGACTTCAATTTAGAGATGGATGTTGATAATTTGGATTTGGCCGCGCTCGATAATGAAATGGCGAGCTTTGATGCAGAATTAGATTTGCTTGATGCAGAGCAAGATAAGCCTGTTGCTCCGGCTAGTGAGTCTCTTGTCGTCGCTGATGATTTCAATCTAGAAGACCTTGATGATGATCTCGCTGAATTGGATGCAAGTCTGCAAGGCGAGAGTTTGGCTGAGCTGGATGCAGGCCTCGATGATACTGATTTCTCTTGGGAAGAGCCTGAAGAGGCAGAAGCGGAGCCTGAGCTTACATCGACCCTTGAGGATGAATATAGTTTAAGTGATGAAGAGTTTGCCTTAGATGACGAAGACGATTTTGATATAGATTCCATCGCTGGTTTAGATTCAGATATTAACTTAGATGCTTCAGATTTAGAGAGTTTGGATGCTGAGTTGACCCAAGAGAGCTTGGAAGATCAGCTCAACCTTGATGAAGAGCCAAAGATTGATTTAGATGCGTTGGATGTTGAGTTGGATGAGCAATCTTTTGCTGAGCTCGAAGATGGTTTGAATGAAGCTGGTTTTGATGCGGATGATGTAAAGCTTAATGAGGAATTGGATTTAGATGAATCCATGTTCGATGAGGATCTGACTGCGGACGAATCCTTGGCTGAATCGACTCTGAGTCTGGAAGAAGATAGTCAATTTGATGAGGTTGTTGAAGAGACTTTCTCTGAGGCTTTACCTGTTGCAAGTGAAGAAATCGACGAGTTGGATGGAGTTGCCGAGACAGAAGCTGTGGCTTTTGATGAATCGGCTCCGCTGTTGAATACTGCTGAGGAAGAACTTGCCGATGATGATATCTTTGAGCAGGCGTTGTCTGATTTCTCTGCTGAAAGCTTGGCGTTGGATGAAGAGGCAAATATGTCGGATGATGACATGGATGCCGAGTTGGATTTCATGGCGGATGCTGATGAAGCAGCCACCAAGTTAGATTTGGCGCGCGCTTACATGGACATGGGCGATAACGAAGGTGCTCGCGATATTCTTGCTGAAGTTGCGCATGAAGGTAATGATCAACAGCGTCAAGAAGCGGTAGATCTCTTGGGTCGTATCGACGCTTAATACACGCTTTTAACACAAAGCCTTGCATAGGTCCTTACAATAGGCGCTATGCAAGGCTTTGTTGTTTCTGGATTACAGGTTTCTTATGAGTGAAAATTTTACCCCCAAAAGTAAAGTCTACGCCCGCAATGGTGAAGTGGTAGGCGATACAGTTTGGCCTGAAGGCATGCAGCGCGTAGCCTTGGCGATTGAATATAAGGGCACTGATTTTCATGGCTTTCAAACCCAGCCGAATGGTGTAAAAACCGTACAGCAAGCTCTCGAAAAGGCGCTTTCTAAAGTGGCTAACGAGCCAATCACCTTGGTGTGCGCTGGCCGCACCGATGCCGGTGTGCATGCGACTAATCAAGTTATTCATTTCGATACGCTTGCGAAACGTTCGCCAAAGGCTTGGGTGATGGGCACGCGCCCGCACTTGCCGGATACCGTGGGCGTGAAGTGGGCGCAGGATGTAACCCCCAATTTTCACGCGCGTTTCAGTGCCTTGAATCGTACTTACCGTTATTTAATATCCGATGCCAAAACTTCATCTGCACTATTGCATGACCAAATTACCTGGTCATCGCGCCCTCTGGATATTGAGCAAATGCGTGAAGGCGCTGCGTATTTAGTGGGTCGCCATGATTTCACCTCTTTTCGCGCAACCCAATGTCAGGCCAAAAGCCCTGTGCGTGAAATTCAGTATTTGCACATCATCCGTCGCGGTGACCTGATCGTATTAGAGGTGCAAGCAAATGCATTTTTACATCATATGGTGCGCAATATTGTCGGGGTTTTGTTATCGGTGGGAGCAGGGGACAAGCCTGCTGATTGGGTGGGTGAAGTTCTAGCGGCAAAAAACCGCAGCGCGGGCGGGGTAACATCCAAACCTTATGGGCTTTATTTGGTGTCAGTGGATTTCCCGGCTGACTTCAAGTTGCCTAAAGGTGTGCCCGGCCCCTTGTTTTTGCCTGAGCCTGTTGGCGGTTTTGCTGCCGAGCTTGGCAGCTAAATACTTGTTGTTAGGGTTAGCATTTTGCACGACACGTCTGCCATTTGCGGTTTTTCGTGGTGAATTCTGGTACTATCGCCGCCTTTATTTAATGCCAATCAGGGTTTTGCCTTGCACCAATAAAGGCTACCCGCGCTAGAGTCGATTAGCCTGTGAATGCAATTCGCGTCAAAATCTGTGGGATAACCTCTGTTGCGGATGCTCAGCTTGCCGTTAATGCAGGGGCGGATGCTATAGGTTTGGTGTTTTATGAGCCCAGCCCAAGAGCTGTATCCATTGAGCAGGCGCGTGAAATTGCCGCTTCGGTTGGCCCATTTGTGACGGTAGTTGGCCTATTTGTGAGTGCAGATGAGGCATTCATCCGCGAAGTATTAGCGAATGTTGCACTTCATGTATTGCAGTTTCATGGCGATGAATCACGCGAGTTTTGCGAGCAGTTTCAGCGTCCTTATATGAAAGCAATTCGCATGCGCCCCGAGTTGGACGTCGCACAAGAAATTGCAGATTTCCCCAGTGCTGCCGCGATTTTGTTAGATGCTTATCGCCCCGGTGTTCCAGGTGGAACGGGTGAAACTTTTGATTGGCAGCGTGTCCCCCTGCAGGCGATGAGGCCGATTGTGTTAGCGGGTGGTTTGACGCCTGAAAACGTTGCTCTTGCTGTGCAATCCACACAGGTCTATGGGGTGGATGTGAGCGGTGGTGTAGAATCATCGCCCGGCAAAAAAGACGCACAAAAAGTCGAACAATTTATTCACAACGCCAAGCATGCTTAAGCAACTGATGAGCACTTTGTCCGTACACTTTAGTTTGAACATAGAATTTACTACTTGAATAAGGTGATAAAGCAGTGAGCGATATTGATTACAGTAGCTTTCCTAATGCCGCCGGTCATTTTGGGCCTTATGGCGGTCGTTTTGTTTCTGAAACTCTAGTTCATGCGCTTGATGAGCTCGAATCTATTTATTTCAGCTTGAAAGATGATCCGTCTTTTCAAGCTGAGTTTGATAAAGACATGGCGCACTATGTAGGTCGCCCATCTCCGCTATATCTCGCTGAGCGCTGGACCCGTGAATTGGGCGGTGCACAGATTTATCTTAAGCGTGAAGATTTAAACCACACTGGCGCGCACAAAGTTAACAACACTATCGGCCAAGCCTTGTTGGCAAAGTTTACTGGTAAAACTCGTGTAATCGCCGAAACTGGCGCTGGTCAACACGGTGTTGCAACTGCAACTGTTGCTGCACGTTTGGGCTTAAAGTGCCGTGTTTATATGGGTTTGGATGATATCAAGCGCCAAACCTTAAACGTTTATCGCATGAAGCTGTTGGGCGCAGAAGTATTTCCCGTAACCTCAGGTTCACGCACATTGAAAGATGCGATGAACGAAGCCATGCGCGATTGGGCCACCAATGTGGATGATACTTTCTATATCATCGGCACCGCTGCCGGTCCGCATCCATACCCACAATTAGTGCGTGATTTCCAATCTATTATCGGCCGCGAAGCGCGTCGTCAATGTTTAGCGCAAGCGGGCAAATTACCAGACGCTTTGGTTGCCTGTGTTGGTGGTGGTTCTAATGCGATAGGTTTGTTCCACCCATTCTTAACCGACGAATCGGTAAAAATGTACGGTGTAGAGGCGGGTGGTTTGGGTATTGAAACTGGCAAACATGCCGCACCTTTAAGTAAGGGTATCCCTGGTGTTTTGCACGGCAATCGCACCTATTTGATGGAAGATGAAAACGGTCAGATTATTGAAACTCATTCAGTATCGGCCGGTTTGGATTACCCAGGTGTAGGCCCAGAGCACTCATGGTTAAAAGATATAGGCCGTGTTAATTACGTAGCTATTAACGATGATGAGGCCTTAGCGGCATTCCGTAAGTTAACGCTTACCGAAGGTATTATGCCGGCCTTGGAGTCTAGCCATGCAGTTGCCTATGCTGAAAAACTGGCGCCTACAATGAGCAAAGATCAAATTATCATCGTCAACCTTTCTGGTCGTGGCGATAAAGATATTCACACAGTTGCTGCCCTCGACGGAATTACCGTTTAAACGAGCCTACGCAAAGCAAAAGAACAGGAAAATGTAGCGATGAGTCGTATTCAACAACGTGTAGCCGAAGCAAAAGCGGCCGGAAAAAAATTGTTAGTTGCCTATATTGTGAATGGCGATCCCCAGCCAGAGGTTACCTTACCGTGCATGCATGAAATGGTTGCCAAAGGTGTGGATGTAATCGAATTAGGTGTACCTTTTTCTGACCCAATGGCTGAAGGCCCTGTTATTCAAAAAGGCCATGAGCGCGCATTGGTTCACCACACCAGCCTTAAGGGCACTTTGGAATTGGTTAAACAATTTCGCGAAACGAATAGCACAACGCCGATTGTATTGATGGGTTATGCCAATCCCGTTGAGCGTTTTGGTTACCAAGCTTTTGCAACTGCGGCGGCTGAAGTGGGTGTTGATGGATTGCTCACAGTTGATTTGCCGCCAGAAGAAGTGGTGATATTAAAGGATGCGCTGGATGCAGTTGGTCTCGACAATATTTTCTTGTTGGCACCAACCACTACAGTCGCGCGCGCCCAAAAAATTGCTGAGCATGCGAGTGGGTTCTTGTACTACGTTTCGCTAAAAGGCGTCACCGGTGCAGGCCATTTGGATGTTGATGATGTGAAGTCAAAGCTTGCTGCGTTTGGCCAGTTAACAGATCTACCTGTTTGTGTTGGTTTTGGTATTAAAGATCCAGCTACTGCAAAAGCGGTTGCACAATTGGCCGATGGTGTTGTGGTCGGCAGCGTGCTGGTAGAGAAAATGGGCTCATTGGAAGGCCAACCTGCAGCAGTGATTGCATCTGCGGTAGGTGAAATTATCGGCGGCATACGCGCCGCGATTGATAGCCTTTAATTTGCGAAACATTATTTTTTAACAACTGCTAGCGCTTGCGGTGTGCTAGTAGTTAATCAAAAAAACTAACAAGCCAAAAGAGATTTCACGATGAGTTGGTTAGAAAAAATTATTCCGGGCATTGCCGCTCGTTCTGAAGCCAAACGTTCCAATAAAGTCCCAGAAGGGTTGTGGGAAAAGTGCATTAAATGTGATGCAGTTTTGTACAAGCCTGAATTGGAAAAAACCTTGGATGTTTGCCCTAAGTGCGATCATCACATGCGTATTCGTGCGCGCACCCGTCTGGATATTTTTCTAGATCCACAAAATCGCAAAGAGTTGGCCACTGAAGTTGAGCCAATTGATCGTTTGAAGTTTAAAGATGTTAAAAAATACAAAGACCGTTTAATTGCCGCACAAAAAGAAACTGGCGAAAAAGATGCCTTGATTGCTATGCGCGGTGAATTGAAAGGTATGCCAATTGTCGCTGTTGCCTTTGAGTTTGCATTCCATGGCGGTTCAATGGGTTATGTAGTGGGTGAGAAATTCACGCGCGCTGCCACCATAGCTCTGAAAGAAAATATTCCTTTTGTTTGCTTCTCTGCCACGGGCGGCGCACGTATGCAAGAAGCCTTAATTTCCCTGATGCAAATGGCAAAAACCTCTGCGGTCATTGAGCGTTTGAAAATGCAGGGGACACCGTATATTTCAGTAATGACAGACCCTGTGTACGGCGGTGTTTCTGCGAGCTTGGCCCTCTTGGGCGATCTCAATATTGCCGAGCCAGGTTCTCGTGCAGGTTTCGCTGGCCCAGGGATTATTGAGCAGACTATTCGCCAAAAATTGCCGAAAGGTTTTCAGCGCGCAGAGTTTTTGTTAGATCACGGTGCTATCGATTTAATTATTCATCGCCGCGATATGCGCGATAAACTCGCCTCTCTCCTTGCCAAATTTACGCATCGCCCTGTGTTGAATTGATTCCCCCATGCGATTTACATCATTAGCTGATTGGTTGGGGTGGCTTGAACAAAGCCACCCTAAAGAAATTGATTTAGGTTTAGATCGCATTCGCCAAGTTGCCGAGCGTTTAGATTTACTTAGCCCTCGCGCAAAAGTTATTACGGTTGCCGGTACCAATGGCAAAGGCTCTTGCGTTACTGCTGCTGCAGGCCTGCTACAAACAGCGGGTTTTTCGGCAGGGGTTTATACTTCGCCACATCTTTTGCATTACGCCGAACGAATCCAAATTAATGGCAAGCCCGTTGCGGACGAATTGATTTGTGCTGCATTTGAAACTATTGCCGATGCGGCTGCTGAAATAAGTCTCACCTATTTTGAATACGGTACGCTCGCTGCCTTAGTTATTTTTAAGCAGCAAGATGTTGATTACATGGTATTGGAAGTTGGCCTTGGCGGGCGACTTGATGCCGTTAATATTATTGATGCCGATGTCGCCGTAATTACGTCTATCGCAATCGATCATCAAGATTGGTTGGGCGATAATCGCGAAGATATTGGCCGCGAAAAAGCCGGCATATTGCGCGAACAACAACTCTTTGTCTGCGCCGACCCAAATCCCCCGCAAACGATTTTAGCTTTGGCGAAACAATTAAACACTAGAGCCCATTTTATCGAGCGTGACTTTTCATTTGGTGTGCAAGGGCAATCCTGGTTGTGGCACGGCAAAACCGCGACGGGTGACGATGTGCATTTGCCATCTATGCATGTGCCCCATTTACCGTTGCCGAGCATGGCGGCCGCTTTGCAGGCGGTACAATTATTAAATATTGAATTAACGGCTGACCAAATTGAACGCGGCTTATTAAATTTGGTCTTAGCAGGTCGCTTTCAAAAGCGGGTGTTTCAAGAGCGCGAATTTATTTTAGATGTTGCCCATAATCCCGCTGCAACTGAATATTTTGCCAAGCGTTTGCGTGCAGAGCCTGCTGTTGGAAAAACCTTCGCCATAGTCGCTATGATGAGTGATAAAGATCGCAGCGCCAGCTTGGCTAATCTGGCAGGCTTTGTGAGCGAATGGTATTTGCTGGATCTTGCCGATATTCCACGCGCAGCTACGCCGATTGCCTTGGCAGAGAATTTGGCGGTGTTTAATTTGCAGGTTAAAGCTGCTGGCGATATACAGAGTTTAATGCGTGAAATATTAACTCACGCGCAGCCGCAAGACCGTATTCTAGTCTTTGGTTCATTTTTTACCGTTGCCGCTGCCTTGGCTTATATGCAGGCGGATTCACAGGTTTCCCGAGGTTTTCAGTGAGATATACATTAAAGCATCGCTTGATTGGCGCAGCCGTTTTAGCCGCAGTTGCGGTGCTGTTGCTGCCCAGTTTTTTTAAAGAAAAAAAGGAATATCAGGTCAGCACCAAATCGCAAATTCCGGCGAGTCCGAATGTGGTCGCAGAAGAATTTAAACCGCCTCAGCCAGTACCCAATGTAGAGCCAGCGCCAGCGCCCGAAACCATGTTTGTTCCTACTGATCCTGCAACAGAATTGCCTGTTTCTGATGTGCTTGGCTCTACTGCAACTACTGTATCGTCATCAACAAGTGTGAGCTCTGCTACATCGACTAAAGTCGTTTCTTCTGTGGCCGCCGAGCAAGCAGCTTCATCTGTGCCAGCAATGCCGCTGAATCAAAAGGGCTTACCTGATGCATGGGTAGTGCAAGTTGGTAGTTTCACCACCAAAGAAGCCGCCAATAAATTGCGCGATGACTTGCAAGCCGATGGCCAAAAAGCTTACGTGCGCACCACGACTAGCGGCAATACTGCGATCAGCCGCGTTTATATTGGTCCCAAATTGGATAAAAATCAGGCCTTGGCACTTAAAGAGCAAATGGATCGGCGCTTAAAAGTGAAATCCATGGTTATGCGTTTCCAACCATAGCTTATTCATGTCTCGTCAATCATTTGGGCAATCACATAAGTATCGCTTAAAGAGCTGTTTGATAGGCGGCGGCTCTGCTAAAATGCGCGTCCTCAGTAAGGCGGTAAAAAGTGAAGCGGGGAATGTGGGCGCATGAATTGGGCAGATTGGGCCATAGTGATTGTTTTAAGCTTATCCAGTGTAATCAGCCTCGCACGTGGGTTTATCAAAGAAGCCTTATCGCTTGTCATCTGGATTGTGGCCTTGGTTGTCGCCAATGTGTTTAGCAGTCGCCTCGAAGTGTTCCTAACAGACTTAATCGCTACACCCTCACTGCGTTCTATAGCTGCCTTTGCGCTGGTTTTTATCGGTGTTTTACTTATCGGCGCCTTACTCAATTTTTTAATCGGTTTAATCGTAAAAGCCACTGGTTTATCGGGTGCAGATCGTTTGTTCGGTATGTTATTTGGCTTTGCGCGTGGCGTGTTGATTGTGTTGTTGTTTTTGATTTATGTGCCGAGTTACGTGCCCATCAAAAATGACCCTTGGTTTGAGCAGTCCAGCCTAATTCCTTATTTTTCGCCCTATCAATCTGCAGTGCAAAATGGTTTGAGTAGCCTCACGCAATGGATATTGGGTTTGTTAAACCAGCCGGAAAAAACGGCAGTTTAAGAAAATATTTTTTGATGCATTCGTTATTGCTTTTTTAACGTTATTTTTTTAATCAGTTTTTAAAATAGGTGAGCAAGTATGTGCGGCATTGTAGGTATTGTCGGTAAGCGCGATGTCAACGTTCAGTTGTATGATGCACTAACCATACTCCAACACCGCGGTCAGGATGCTGCCGGTATAGTCACATGTCAGGATGGCCGCATGGCGCAACAAAAAGCCAACGGTCTTGTGCAAGATGTATTTAGAACTCGCCATATGCAACGCTTGTTAGGCAACATGGGTATTGGTCATGTGCGCTACCCAACGGCAGGCAGTTCTGGCCCAGCTATGGCTCAGCCATTTTATGTGAACTCGCCGTACGGTATCGCCTTGGCGCACAACGGCAATCTCACGAACACTGAAAAGCTTAGTGAAGATTTATTCAAAACTGATTTGCGCCACGTAAACACCGATTCAGACTCAGAAGTGTTGCTCAATGTGTTTGCGCACGAGCTGCAATTGCAAGGCAAATTAAAACCAACGCCAGATGATATTTTTAAAGCAGTATCGGGTGTGCACAATCGCATCAGTGGCGGCTACGCGGTAGTCACTTTGATTGCTGGTTATGGTTTGATTGCATTTCGCGATCCTAATGGCATTCGCCCATTGGTGTACGGCACACGCGAAACCGAAGATGGCACCGAGTATATGGTTGCCTCAGAAAGCGTTGCGCTGGATGTATTGGGCTTTCATTTAATTGATGACGTAGAGCCGGGCGAAGCGATTTATGTGACCGAAGAAGGTCAATTGCATCGCCGCCAATGTGCAAAGCATTCGCGTTTAGCTCCGTGTATTTTCGAACACGTTTATTTTGCGCGTCCAGATTCCATTATGGATGGTATTTCGGTTTACAAAGCACGCTTACGACAAGGCGAAAAGTTAGCCGACAAAATTTTGCGTGAAAGACCAGAGCACGATATTGATGTAGTGATTCCAATTCCGGACTCAAGCCGTGTAGCGGGGCAGGCACTTGCGCAGCGTCTAGGTGTAAAATTCCGTGAAGGCTTGGTGAAAAACCGTTATATCGGCCGTACTTTTATTATGCCCGGTCAGCAACAACGCAAAAAATCTGTGCGCCAAAAATTGAATCCCATTGAATTGGAATTTAAAGGCAAAAATGTTTTGTTGGTGGACGACTCGATTGTGCGCGGTACTACGTGTCAACAAATTATCCAAATGGCGCGCGATGCCGGTGCGCGTAAAGTGTATTTCGCATCGGCTGCACCAGCAGTGAAATACCCGAATGTGTACGGCATTGATATGCCTACGACAACAGAATTAATTGCACATGGCCGTACCGATGAAGAAGTCTGTAAAGAAATTGGCGCTGATTGGTTAATCTACCAAGACCTTGCTGATTTAATTGCTGCTTCAACTGAAGGTAATCACAAGGTGACCGAGTTTGATTGCGCTGTGTTTACTGGCGAATACATCGGCGGCGATGTTACCAAAGAATATTTGGAGAAATTAGCCGCAGCGCGTAACGACTCTGCGAAAGCAGGTAAAAAATCCGGCAAAGCAAGCGAAGCTCCGATGGGGTTGCATAACGGTGCTATGGGCTAATCTATTGATATCGTCATACCCGCGAAGGTGGGTATCAAGCTTTTGTAATTTTCTGCATTACTGAGCAATCGAGAAGAGTGACTATTCATGGAAAACATAGAACAAGAATTGTGGGAATTAGAAACCCTCGCTGTGCGTGCTGGTCAAGTGCGCACTCACGAAGGTGAGCACAGCGAAGCTTTGTTTTTAACTTCTAGTTATGTATTCGGCAGTGCGCAAGAAGCGGCAGATCGTTTTTCTGGCGCGCAAGCGGGTAATGTTTATTCTCGCTACACCAATCCTACCGTACGCGCGTTTGAAGAGCGCATTGCTGCGCTTGAAGGTGCAGAGTCAGCGGTTGGTACTTCATCTGGCATGGCTGCCATTCTCAGCACGTGCATCGCCTTATTAAAATCGGGCGATCATATTGTTTGCTCTCGCAGCGTGTTCGGCACTACTACCGTTTTGTTCACCAAATTTATGCAAAAATTTGGTGTAACAACTACATTTGTTGCGCCAACAGATTATGCCGCTTGGGAAGCAGCTTTTACGCCTGCGACTAAAATCGTTTTTGTTGAAACGCCATCGAATCCCTTGTGCGATGTGATTGATATTCAGCGTCTCGCGGATATCACTCATGCGCACAGCGCTTTATTGGTCGTTGATAACTGTTTTTGTACGCCAGCATTGCAGCGCCCATTGCAACTAGGTGCAGATTTAATTGTGCATTCGGCTACCAAATACATTGATGGTCAAGGCCGTTGCTTGGGTGGTGTGGTTGCTGGGCCAAAAGTATTAGTAGATGAAGTGCTCGGGTTTATTCGCAGCGCTGGCCCAAGTTTGAGCCCGTTTAATGCGTGGATATTTTTAAAAGGTTTAGAAACTTTGAGTTTGCGTATGGAAGCTCACTCGCGCAATGCGCTTGAGCTTGCGCAGTGGTTGCATACGCATCCTAAGGTTGAAAAGGTATTTTATGCCGGCTTGCCATCACACTTTGGCCACGAGCTTGCTGCGAAACAACAATCAGCATTCGGTGGTGTTTTGTCTTTCCGTGTAAAAGGCGAGCGTGAAGCCGCGTGGAAGGTGATTGATGCCACTAAAATTATGTCCTTGACGGCGAATCTTGGTGATACTAAAACCACTATTGTTCACCCAGCCACTACAACTCATGGCCGTTTAACGCCAGAACAAAAAGCCGAAGCGGGTATTACTGAAAATTTGGTGCGTGTTTCTGTTGGGCTTGAGTCGGTAAAAGATTTGATTGCGGATTTGGAGCGCGGATTGAATTTAATTTAATAGGGAATCGTCATCCCCTGCGGGGATGACGACTCCCAAATAAACAGTAATAAATATAAGGGAGCCTCCGTGAGAAAGTTTGTTGAAGTGCTTGTCAATGAAATTGGCCGCGTTCTCCTAGGTAAAGACGACAAGATTAAACTCGCGCTCGCGTGTCTCTTGGCTGATGGTCACCTCCTTATTGAAGACTTACCCGGCATGGGTAAAACCACGCTCTCCCACGCACTCGCTAAAGTTTTAGGCCTCAGCTACAACCGCGTGCAATTCACGAGCGATATGCTGCCAGCCGATATTCTTGGGCTTTCTATTTTTGATCAGCAACAGCAAAAATTTACCTTTCATAAGGGCGCAATTTTCACGCAAGTATTATTGGCCGACGAGATCAATCGCACTACGCCTAAAACCCAAAGTGCATTGTTAGAGGCCATGGAAGAGCGTCAAGTTACCAATGAAGGGACGACCTACGAATTGCCACAACCTTTCTTTGTTATCGCCACGCAAAACCCTATGTCGCAGATGGGAACTTACCCGTTGCCAGAATCTCAATTAGATCGCTTTTTAATGCGCATCAGTTTGGGCTACCCAGATGCAGACACTGAAAAATTATTATTCAAAGGCGGCGACCCGCGCGATCAACTTGCGCAACTGCGTGTGTGTTTAACGCCGGATAAAATCCCCGAAATTAAACGCGCGATTAATGCGGTAAAAGTGTCCGATAGCTTGGTGGATTACGTGCAGCGCTTGGTGCATTTTACCCGCACATCTGATGATATTTTGGTGGGGCTTTCTCCGCGTGGCGCTATGGCGTTAATAAAAGCCATCAAGACGTGGGCATTTATGCATGAGCGTGCTTATGTAGTGCCGGAGGATGTGCAGTATTTATTTGCCTCTGTTGTAGCGCATCGCATTATTGTAAAAGGTACAGCGCAGCAGTTGGCACAAGAAGCTTTAGTGAAGAAAATTTTGGCGGCGGTGCCAGTAGTCGCCAGCTAAATTCTTTGGCTGTTCTCTAATAGAGGATTCACCTCTTGCCTCAACCACAAACACGACAAAACTATTTTCAGCGCTGGGCTGCCAAGCGATCACCGCGAGCAGATCAAGTAGTTTTGCAGCATCGTACTATCTATGTGTTTCCCAGTAAGCAGGGATTGGCCTTTTTATTCACGGTCTTGTTGATTTGGATTTTGGGCACCAACTACCAAAACAATTTAATTCTCGGTCTTTCGTTTTTTTTAACCAGCCTTATGTTGGTTTCTGTTATTCATGCCTTTAAAAATCTTCTTGGCCTTACCTTTGTACCTGAAGCTAGGCAACAGGCTGCTGTGGGCGAGCTTGCGCCTTTTGATGTGCAAATCAGTTCTGCCTATGAATCTGCTCATCATGGTTTGTTATTAAGTATTGATGATGAAGATCCCGTTCGTGCTGATCTTATTGCCGGCAAACCCGCTCAAATTTGCCTCTATGCCCATGCGCGCCATCGCGGTTGGCTAAAGTTGCCGCGCATAGTATTAAAAAGTTATTTCCCTTTCGGACTAATTCGCGCTTGGGCTTATATAGAGTTAAATCATCGCGCATTAATTTTCCCTAGGCCAATTGCTTGTGATCAACCGCCCTTGGGTGCGGGGCAGGGCGAGGAGGGGATTTATGTATCTGCGCAGCGCGGCGATGAGTTTCAAGGTTTTCAAACTTATCAACCGGGGTCGCCTTTGTCGCAAATTGCGTGGAAGCAATATGCGCGTGGTGCTGGTATGCATTTAAAAGATTATCGCGCATTGCAAAGTGAACACTATTGGTTGGATTGGCAGGCATTAAATGTGCACGATACTGAATTGGCTTTATCGAATCTCAGCTATTGGGTAAACCATTTTGCCGATAACAATATTGAGTTTGGTTTACGTTTGCCGAATGCAACCATTGAAATAGGGACGGGCGATGTTCACCGTTTAAATGCGCTTACTGTTTTGGCTTTATTTGGTTGGGTGAAGGAGGGGGAATGATTTTTTCTAAAAGTCTCACCCAAGATCAGCCCATCTCGCGCAAAAGTTTGGCGTGGTTGCTGACGATTCAAGTTTTTATTTTGGTTCCGCATTTTGTGACGGCACCTGTTTGGATTGCCATTGTGTGGGTGATGGTTGCTGTTTGGCGTTGGAATATTTTTCAAGGCGCGTGGAATTACCCCAGTAAAACCCAAAAGACTTTATTAGTGGCCGTGTGTTGCGGTGGCTTGTTCTTGAGCTTGGGTGCGAGCTTTCGGTTTGAGTCTATGGTGAGCCTTTTATTAATAGGCTTTACTCTTAAACTTCTGGAGTTGAAAAATCGAAAAGATTTTGTGCTGCTGATTTTTATTGCGTTATTTATTCTTGCGGCACAATTTATTGAGTTCAACCATTTTTTAGCGGCGTTCTATGGCTTGGGTTGCTTAACGCTGTTGTGTGCAACCTTGATGCAGCTTTATAAAAATTCTGCGGCTCAGGGGGTGTGGCAAGATATTCGCGCGAGCTTTTATATTTTGCTGCAAGCTATTCCCTTTATGCTTGTCTTGTTTGTGGTGGTGCCGCGCATAGGCTCTTTTTGGGCAGTGCCCTCGCCACAGCAATCCAAAACGGGTATGAGCGATTCCATGTCGCCCGGTGATTTTACCGAATTAATGGAATCCAATGAGCTGGCATTTCGCGTTAGTTTTGTGGGTGCGGCACCAGCGCGCGAAAAATTATATTGGCGCAGTTTAGTGTTTTCATTTTTTGATGGCAGGCGTTGGTCGCAAAGCCGCGAGCAAAAAGCGGGTAATCATTTCAATCAAGCTAGTACAAAATTGCAATCGCACCTTGAGCATAAGGGCGAGCCAATTGAATATACTCTTATCGCCGAAGCCAGCGGTCAGCCTTGGTTATATTCTTTAGCTGCGCCTAAACGTTGGCCAGAGAATCTTGGTTTTGCGCGCGACATGCGCTTGTTTTCATTTGAACCAGTAAACGATCGCATGAGTTATAAAGTTACCGCCTCGCTCGATTATCAACTTAACGAAATTAGCCCTGAAGAGTTGGAGCAAAATAAGATCATCCCCAAAAACGGTAATATTAAAACTCGTGAACGCGCTCAAGAATGGTTGTCAGAAACGGGCAGCCCAGAAAAATTAATTGAAAAGCTATTTGCCTATTACAACCAAAGTTTTTTTTACACTTTAAAGCCACCGGCATTGGGTGTTGATGTTGTCGATGATTTCTTATGGAATTCTCGTCAAGGTTTTTGCGAGCACTTCTCCAGCAGTTTTGTGTTTTTTATGCGCGCCGCAGGTGTGCCTGCGCGGGTTGTGGTCGGCTATCAGGGCGGTGATATAAGTTCGGTGGATGGCTCGCTCACCGTGCGGCAGCGCGATGCCCATGCATGGGCAGAAGTGTGGTTGGAGGGGCGCGGCTGGGTGATGTTTGACCCCACGGTGGCGGTTGCTCCTCAACGAATACGGAGTGGTATTGAGCAATCGCTTTCGGCGACGGATCGTCAACTATTAGCTAGGCCGTTTGGTTCATCCATAAAAGTTCTGCTACTTATGCGCGAGCAGTGGGATGCCGTTAATTTAACTTGGGTGCAGTGGGTTATGAATTACGATTCAAGTCAACAGGAATCACTGTTGGAGCGAGTCTTGGGTGAGGTATCGCCCATGCGCATTGCAGTCTTGATTGCCACTACGGGCACTGGTTTCGGTATTTTGCTGTTTGCGTTTTTAATTCTGCGTAATCGTCAGCGGGATTTGCCGGAGACATCGCGTATCTATTTGCAGCTTTGTAAAAAACTTAAGGCTTGCGGTTTTAGCCCCCTGGCGAGCGAAACGCCCCGGCATTTCTCTGAGCGAGTTATTTTGAGCCGGCCAGAGCTATCGGCATCGCTGGGTGAGCTCATGGATTTGTATGAGCAACTTGCCTATGGCGATAATCCAGACGTTGCGGCACGTTTGCGTAAAGCCTTGAATAGCTTTAGTCCTAAGGCTTAGCTTTAGCTAGGTCGCTCTGCTAAGTGCACCCTAAATGGCGCTTTATGTTTCAGTTTTGTGCTGTGTTGTTTTAGAGTGGTAAATTATGGTGCGAAAAGGATGGTTGTGTTTGTTTGTGTTTTTTGTAACATATTGAATTATAAATATAAAATAATTAGGCACGATTAGTGCTAGCGTCTGCTGCTTGCTGAAATTTAGCGATTGATGCCCATTTTTCGGGATTCAATCGGCTTAAAAATAGGCATAATCAATCCCAATTCTGAAAAAATCGGCTTTTCAAAAGAGATATTGATTCAATTTGGGGCAGTTTTATCACTCTATAAAGTTCGCACGTTAAGTAGTGAACAAAAAACATAAGGTGTGATTATGAAGAAGACCATCTGTTTATCCTTTGCGGCTGTAGCGGCTACATCGCTAAGCCAGCTGGCAGCGGCGGATACCGCGCCGGTCGTACTCAATAATGCCAATACCGCTTGGATGTTAACCGCTAGTGCCTTGGTGCTATTTATGACCTTGCCGGGCTTGGCGCTGTTTTATGCCGGCTTAGTGCGTGTAAAAAACGTGCTTTCGGTGTTGATGCAGTGTTTTGCTATAGCTGCTATTGCCTCTTTGCTGTGGGTGATCGTGGGCTATAGCCTGGCATTTGGCCCCGGCAATGAATATATCGGTGATTTTAGTAAGGTGTTTTTGGCCTCTATTAAAAAGGATGATCTTTGGGGCGATATCCCGGAGACCTTGTTCGCCATGTATCAAATGACTTTCGCCGTTATTACGCCCGCCTTAATTGTGGGTGCTTACGCCGAACGTTTGAAGTTCTCTGCTATGTTGATTTTTTCTGCGCTTTGGCTGCTGCTTTGCTATGTGCCTGTATGCCATTGGGTGTGGAGCAGTTCTGGCTGGCTGTTCAAAATGGGCTTGCTCGATTTTGCGGGCGGTACTGTGGTTCATATCACTGCAGGCGTCGGCTCTTTGGTTGCTGCGCTGGTTATTGGTAAACGCAATGGCTTCCCAAATACGGCGATGCCACCCCACAACATGACCATGGTGGTTACGGGTGCGGGTATCCTTTGGGTTGGTTGGTTTGGCTTTAATGCCGGTAGCGCTTTGGCGGCTAACGGCAATGCTGCTATGGCGATGTTAGTGACTCACTTGTCGGCCGCAGCTGGCGCGCTGGCATGGATGACTATTGAGTGGGTTCGCTTTAGAAAGCCAAGTGTGCTAGGTATTGTGACGGGCATGGTTGCTGGTTTGGGCACAATTACACCTGCATCAGGCTATGTTGGTCCAGGTGGGGCTATCGTGATTGGTTTGGTGGCGGGTGTGGTCTGTTTCTTCGCTACCCAGCTGGTTAAGCGTGTATGGAAAATTGATGATTCACTCGATGTTTTCCCTGTGCATGGCGTGGGCGGCTTAATCGGTACGTTTATGGCTGGTATTTTTGCATCTACGCAGTTGGGTGCTTTTAGCGGCTTAGGCTTTGCAGCAGGTATTGAGACTATGGGGCAACAGTTGCAAGTTCAATTGATTGGCATCGTCGCTACCTTGCTATTTACAGTGATCGTTACTTATTTGTTATTAAAGCTAACAGGTCTCTTAACGGGTGGTTTACGTGTCACTAAAGATGAAGAATCCTTAGGTTTGGATTTGAGTCTGCATGAAGAAGATGGTTATAAACTGTAAGGCCGAATCTTCAGTAAAAAATGCTCTTTAGACTAAAAATGCCCCGATAGCCTCGGGGCATTTTTTTCGCTGGTCAGAATTGGACGGTTGCTGAGGCTTAATTTTCTGCGGCATCTTGGTCGCCGTGTTACCATGCGCGCACGCCAGTTAGGCTTAATTTATTCTGCATCAGATGTGTTCAAATCCCATCTGCTTTAATCAAATGTGTGTTTTAAAAGGTAACTCATGAAAAAGACGTTTAAGCTCCATATCGAAGGTAAGAACAGCGACCGCCTGTTGGATTCCATCAAACACGAAGTGCGTAAGTATGTTAAACGCGAAAAGCGTAAAACCTTGCCTTATGGGGCTAATTACTGGGCGTTTGATTGCAAATTTGGTGTAACTCCAGAGGTTGCTGAGCCTTTGCATTTGGGTGAAATCACCAAGCAAATGGATGTGGTTGCTAAAGCGGGTGGCGATAGTTTTTATGTTGAAGTTATGGCACGTGCCGCTTTGCGTACCCCGCGCGAACAAGCTGAAATGAATGAAGAAGATGACGACGATAATATGTTCGATGAAGAAGTATTCGACGAATAAGCGTTAGGCTAGATACAAAAAAGGCTGCAAATTGAATAATTTGCAGCCTTTTTTATTTGCGCTAAAAATGTTTATTTAGCTGGATTGCTTCTTACTTTTTTGGATAGTCGCGTTTCACGCTGCCGGTGTACAGTTGACGTGGACGGCCAATCTTATAAGAAGTGCTCACCATTTCATCCCAGTGCGAGTACCAACCTACAGCACGACCCAAGGCGAAGATTACAGTAAACATTTCGGTTGGGATCTCAATGGCTTTCAAAATGATGCCTGAGTAGAAATCCACATTTGGGTAAAGTTTTTTGCTGATGAAGTAGGGATCTTCCAGTGCGATTTGCTCAAGGCGTTTAGCTATCGCCAATAATGGAGAGTTTTCCAAGCCTAATTCGCCCAAGACTTCGTCGCAGGTTTGCTTCATCACTTTGGCGCGTGGGTCAAAGTTTTTGTAAACGCGGTGACCAAAGCCCATCAAGCGGAAGCCTGAGGCTTTGTCTTTAGCGCGTGCAACGCAAGACTCGATGTTTTCCACTGTGCCAATTTCTTCCAGCATTTCCAATACAGCTTCGTTGGCGCCGCCGTGAGAAGGGCCCCAGAGTGTAGAAATACCAGCAGCGATCGCAGCAAATGGGTTGGTGCCAGACGAGCCAGATAAGCGCACTGTAGAAGTGGACGCGTTTTGCTCGTGGTCAGCATGTAGAACGAAAATACGATCCATAGCTTTGGCGAGAGTCTTACTCACGTTGGGTGCTTGACCTGCAGTGCCGAACGTCATATTCAAGTAGTTTTCGGCATAGCCTAAGCTTGCGTCTGGCGCGATAAACTCTTCGCCTTTGCGGTGTTTGTAAACCATGGCTGACAGGGTTGGCATCTGGCCAATCAAGCGGTAAGCAGTAATTTTGCGGCTTTCAGCGTTGGTAATGTCGATTTCAGCGTGATACACGCCTGCCAATGCGGCAACAGCGCTGCACAAAATGGCCATTGGGTGGGTGTCACGTTTGAAGCTTTTAATCACGTTGGCGACTGATTCGTCAACCGCAGAGTTGTCTTTGATCGCTTGAGTAAATTCAGCTTTTTGCGCTGGAGTTGGTAATTCGCCGTTGAGAAGGAGGTAACAGGTTTCGAGGTAATCAGAGGAGACTGCAAGCTGTTCGATGGGGTAGCCACGGTGAAGGAGAATTCCCTCATCGCCATCAATAAACGTAATTTTGGATTCGCATGAGGCGGTGGACATAAAGCCCGGGTCAAACGTAAAAAAGCCATTCTTGGTAATACTGGTGACGTCAATAACGTCTGGTCCGACACTGCTGGCATAGATAGGTAAATCAATCGTGCTATCAATACCATCAATTGTTAGGTGTGCTTTCTTGTCAGTCATTACTGACTCCTGTGCTTACGAATAGGACTAATGTGCTTGAGTGCTGTGATCAGCTTCGATCCGTTGCTCGCTTTGGTTCGTATTCTTTCTCGCGTGTTGAATGGAGAGGAATCGCGGGTCGCTGCAGAGTACGCTTCGAGGTTGTTCACTTGCAAGTTGCATGCTCAAGTGATGTAAAACCTTAGGTAGCTTTTATTGCTACATTATAGACTAGTCGAAGAACGACCTTGCCGTTTGTTTGCGGACGGCATTATAGATGACTTAATTGCTGCAACGAAAGTTTTTGCCAATAAATAGGGCGTATTTGTTGAAACTTTTTTTAGGAAATTTTGGATGTCTATATCGGTTCTCTTGGCTTGCAAGAACTTTTGCACCAAGCTGGTTCTTGAGGATGGTTTTGTGCGCCCTTGTGGATCAAAAAAATCTGGGAAAAAGCGGGGAAGTCCTTGATCTTGCAGAAAAATTGAGCAATTGAGTTCGGTCTTGAAAACAACCCTGAGATTTGGCTTTAGTGGCGGCAATTTGTTTGTAATTATTAGGCTCCCTCTCTATAATGCTGCGCGACTTGCAGGATGCATCAGCGATGCCCCAAAAACAATCATTTTTGTCGATGCTGGTGCTCATTCTTAATAACCTGCCCATTGGGCTAAAAGGTGACTTAAACCGTGAACAAGAAAAGACCTGTCAACCTCGATCTATCCACGATTAAACTTCCTATCACTGGCTTTGCTTCTTTCTTTCATCGCGTATCAGGCATTTTACTCTTTGCAGGCATGGCTTTTCTGCTGTGGATGCTCGATTCAAGCTTGGATTCACAAGAAAGTTTTGCCGCCGTGCGCGATGTGTCATCCAACCCCATCTGTAAAATCGTACTATTCGTTGTGTTAGCTGGCTTGGCTTATCACATGGTGATGGGGATTCGTCATTTAATTATGGATTGCAGTATTGGCGAAAGCCTTAAAGGCGGCCAGTTGGGCGCTAAGATTGCTTTTGTAATTGCCTTTGCATCAATTGCATTGATAGGAGTTTGGGTATGGTAACTTCAGTAACAAGTTTTGGTCGCAGCGGCCTTTACGACTGGTTGATTCAACGTGTTGGCGCCGTAGTTATGGCTGCCTACGTTATTTTTCTTGCAGTTTACATTGCGCTCAATCCCGATCTTACCTACGAGCAATGGAGCGCCTTGTTTGGCCAGCTTTGGGTTCGTGTATTTAGTTTTGTGACTCTGCTGTCTCTTATTAGCCACGCGTGGATTGGTTTGTGGGCAGTGTTAACTGATTACTTGACCGAGCGTTTGATGGGCAGCAAAGCCACTGTGCTGCGTATTTTTGCGCAAATGGTATTGGGTGGCGTTGCAATAACCTACCTGGTATGGGGCATCGAAATACTCTGGGGTTTTAAATAATGGCTAGTATTCGCACGATTTCGTTTGATGGCATTGTGATTGGCGGCGGCGGTGCAGGTATGCGCGCAGCTTTGCAACTAGCGCAATCCGGCTACAAAACAGCAGTAATTACTAAAGTATTCCCCACTCGTTCGCACACTGTATCTGCTCAAGGTGGCATCACCTGTGCGATTGCCAGTGCAGACCCACAAGACGATTGGCGCTGGCACATGTATGACACCGTAAAAGGGTCAGATTACATTGGTGACCAAGACGCTATTGAGTACATGTGTTCAGTCGGCCCTGAAGCTGTATTTGAATTGGAGCACATGGGTTTACCATTCTCTCGCACCGAAGAAGGCCGTATTTATCAGCGTCCATTCGGCGGCCAATCTAAGAATTTTGGTGAAGGTGGTCAGGCCGCGCGTACTTGCGCAGCAGCAGATCGTACCGGTCATGCGTTATTGCACACCCTTTATCAAGGCAACATCAAAAGCAATACCGTGTTTTTGAATGAGTGGTTTGCGGTTGATTTGGTTAAAAATGCTGACGGTGCTGTGGTAGGCGTTATCGCCATCAACATCGAAGACGGTGAAACTGTTTATGTAAAAGCCAAGGCTACTGTATTGGCGACTGGTGGTGCAGGGCGTATTTACGCATCCACCACTAACGCGCATATCAATACGGGTGACGGTATTGGTATGGCATTGCGTGCTGGTTTCCCGGTGCAAGATATCGAAATGTGGCAGTTCCACCCTACCGGTATTGCCGGTGCCGGTGTATTGGTTACTGAAGGTTGCCGCGGTGAAGGTGGTTACCTCATCAACAAAAACGGCGAGCGTTTTATGGAGCGCTATGCTCCAAATGCGAAAGACCTTGCAGGCCGCGACGTAGTTGCGCGCTCAATGGTCCTTGAAATTTTGGCCGGTAACGGCTGTGGTCCAGATGGCGATCACGTACTCTTGAAGCTCGATCACTTGGGCGAAGAGGTATTGGAAAGCAAGTTGCCAGGTATCTGTGAATTGTCACGCACCTTCGCACACGTAGACCCTGTGTATGCTCCGGTTCCTGTGGTTCCTACCTGTCACTATATGATGGGCGGCGTTCCAACTAATATTAATGGTCAAGCTTTAACGCAAGACGCTGAAGGTAAAGATATAGTTATTGACGGTTTGTTTGCCTGTGGCGAAGTTGCCTGCGTATCTGTGCATGGCGCTAACCGTTTGGGCGGTAACTCACTGCTCGATTTGGTGGTCTTTGGTCGTGCGGCGGGCTTGTACATTGAGAAATCTCTGCGCGAAGGCGTTGAACACAAAAACGCTACCCAGGCTGATATTGATAAAGCCATGGAGCGTTTGAACAAAGTAAATACCTCTAATACCGGCGAAAGCGCTGCGGTATTGCGCAAAGAACTACAAACTATCATGCAAAACTACTTCGGAGTATTCCGCAAAGGCGAGTTTATGCAGAAGGGTATCGAGCAGTTGGCCGCCTTACGTAAGCGTATTGAAAATGTGTCGATTACCGATAAGAGCAATGCATTCAACACTGCGCGTATTGAAGCCTTGGAATTGCAAAACCTGTTAGAAGTTGCCGAAGCAACGGCGATTGCCGCTGAAGAGCGCAAAGAATCGCGTGGTGCTCACGCTCGCGATGACTTTGAAGATCGCGATGATGCTAACTGGTTGTGCCATTCACTCTATTTCCCCGGCGAGAAGCGTGTTGCCAAGCGTGCAGTGAATTTTAAACCGCACACTATGGAAGCCTTCCAACCCAAAAAACGTACTTACTAAGGGGAACAGTGACATGTTGAAAGTTGAAGTTTATCGCTACAACCCTGATACCGATAAAGCGCCCTACATGAAAGCCTATGAGATTGACACTCATGGTAAAGACTTGATGGTGTTGGATGTGCTCGAGTTGTTAAAAGCGCAAGATGAAGGCCTCGCCTACCGTCGTTCATGTCGTGAAGGCGTGTGTGGTTCAGACGGTATGAACATTAATGGCAAAAACGGCTTGGCTTGCATCAAGTCTATTTCCGAAGCAACTGGTGGTAGCGGCAAGCTAGTATTGCGTCCATTACCAGGTTTACCGGTTATTCGCGATTTGGTAGTAGATATGACCCAGTTCTACGACCAATACAAAAAGATCGAGCCCTATTTGCAAAATGATACGCCAGCGCCAGCTATTGAGCGTTTGCAATCGCCCGAAGAGCGCGAGAAGTTGGATGGTTTGTACGAGTGTATTCTCTGCGCTTGCTGCTCAACCAGCTGCCCATCGTTCTGGTGGAATCCTGAGAAGTTCATTGGCCCAGCCGGTTTGTTGCAAGCTTATCGTTTTCTTGCAGATAGCCGAGATTTGGCGACTGAAAAACGTCTGTCCAACTTGGATGACCCCTTCAGTGTATTCCGTTGCCATGGTATCCAAAACTGTGTTGCCGTATGCCCGAAAGGTTTGAATCCTACACGAGCCATCGGTCATATTAGAAACATGTTGTTACAGAGCGCTACCTAGGGGTGGCGCTTTTCTGTATCTGCAGCTTGAAAATCTTTATGGCTTAGCCGTATTTTGCGGCTAAGCTTCTAAACTGTTCGCTGTACCTGTCTCGACTTAAAAGGTACCGACTTAAAAGCGGCGTCATTTGCCACAAGCGAAAGACGTTATTGTGTAGCTAAATAGCTAGTTGATAGCAGGGTTTCAGTTCTCGTCAAGCCAGCAAGATTGGCTGGATAGTTGAACTCCCCGTGATTAAGGTGGGTGGAATGCAAGACAGCATCATGGAGCATTTTTGGAGTAGTTCGCACATTTCTGGTGGGAACGCTGCATACGTCGAAGAGCTCTACGACACATATTTACACAATCCTAACGCCGTTCCTGAAGAGTGGCGCAATTACTTTGATCAATTGCCCCGTGTAAACGGCGTATTGACTCAAGATACTCCCCATTCGGTTATTCGCGCTCAATTTGAGCAGCTGGGTAAATCTCGTGTACGCACGGTCGCAGTTGCAGGCGGTTCTGTTAGTGCAGAGCACGAACGCAAGCAAGTTAAAGTGCTGCAGCTGATTAGTTCCTACCGTTTCCGCGGCCACCAAAAAGCCCAGCTCGATCCATTGGGTCTGATGCAGCGTGACGTGATTCCAGATTTGGACTTAAGCTTCCACGGCTTAACTAATGCCGATTTGGATACCGTTTTCAATACCGGTAATTTGTACATTGGCAAAGAAGAAGCTTCTTTGCGCGAAATTATCGAAGCTTTGGAAAAAACTTACTGTGGTCACGTGGGTGCAGAAATCATGCACATCACTCCTTTGGCTGAAAAGCAATGGCTGCAACAACGTCTTGAAAGTGTGCGTTCAAACCCCGAATTTAGCAATGAGCAAAAATTGGCTCTGCTGGAGCGTTTGACGGCTGCTGAAGGTCTTGAGCGTCATTTGGACAGCAAATATCCCGGTACCAAGCGTTTCGGTTTGGAAGGTGGCGAGAGTTTTATTCCACTGGTTGATGCCTTAGTAAAACGTTCTGGTACCTATGGCGCAAAAGAAATTGTACTGGGTATGGCTCACCGTGGCCGTTTAAACGCCTTGGTGAACGTGTTCGGTAAAAATCCTGCAGAATTGTTTGCTGAATTTGATGGCAAGCGTTCATTGAATACCTCTGGCGACGTGAAATATCACTCTGGTTTCTCATCAAACTTGATGACGCCCGGCGGTGAATTGCACTTGGCTATGGCGTTCAACCCATCGCATTTGGAGATTGTATCGCCCGTAGTTGAAGGTTCGGTACGTGCACGTCAAGATCGTCGTAAAGACAAAACTGGCGCTAAAGTTGTTCCTATCAATGTGCATGGCGATGCTGCTTTTGCTGGTCAAGGTGTGGTTATGGAGACATTCCAAATGTCCCAAACTCGCGCTTACGGCACCGGTGGTACATTGCATATTGTGATCAACAACCAAGTTGGTTTTACCACCAACAAACGTGAAGATTCGCGTTCAACGGAATACTGTACCGACGTTGCCAAAATGATCGAAGCACCGATTTTCCACGTGAACGGTGATGATCCAGAAGCGGTATTGTTCGTTGCGCAATTGGCGGTTGATTATCGTTACGAATTTAAGAAGGACGTAGTCATCGATTTGGTTTGCTACCGTCGTCGCGGCCACAATGAGACTGACGAACCTTCCGCAACTCAGCCATTGATGTATCAAGTTATTCGTAACCAAAAAACTACGCGCACTTTGTATGCTGAGAAATTAGTTGCTGCAAACTTGTTATCACAAACTGCAGCGGATGATTTGACTACAAATTACCGCGCGGCTTTGGATCGCGGTGAGCACGTTGCCAGCGGTTTGGTAAGTGAGCCTGATCGTAGTTTGTTTGTAGATTGGACGCCTTATATTGGCCACGATTGGCTAACTCCTGCTAATACAGGCATTGATTTAAAAACCTTGCAAGCTGTTGCCAGTAAAATGCTGACTATCCCCGAAGGCATAGTGGTACAGAAGCAGGTAGAAAAAGTATACGAAGATCGCCGCAAAATGGCCGGTGGTGCATTGGCACTTAACTGGGGTATGGCTGAGACCTTGGCTTATGGAACTTTGCTTGAGCAAGGCTATACGGTTCGTATGACCGGTCAAGATGTGGGTCGCGGTACTTTTTCACACCGTCATGCGGTACTTCACAGCCAAAAAGATGGTGCTGTAGCTGTGCCTCTGAAAGCTATAAATCCTTCTGTCGACTTTGACTTGTACGATTCTTACTTGTCTGAGGAAGCTGTGTTGGCATTTGAATATGGCTATGCCACGACGGCTCCGAAAGGATTGGTAATTTGGGAGGCTCAATTCGGTGACTTCGCTAACGGCGCGCAAGTTGTTATCGACCAATTTATTACGTCAGGTGAGCATAAGTGGGGGCGTTTGTGCGGCTTGACTATGCTGTTGCCACACGGTTATGAAGGTCAAGGTCCAGAGCACTCCTCTGCGCGTTTAGAACGATTTATGCAGTTGTGTGCTGAGCACAATATTCAGGTTTGTGTTCCATCAACCCCGGCGCAAGTATTCCATATGTTACGCCGTCAGGCGATTCGCCCAATGCGTCGCCCGTTGATTGTGATGAGCCCAAAATCGTTATTGCGTCATGAATTGGCGACATCCACATTAGAAGAATTGGCAAATGGCCAGTTCCAAAATGTGATTGATGACAATGGCGTAGAGGCATCAAAAGTAGAACGTGTAGTGCTTTGCAGCGGTAAGGTTTATTACACCTTGCTGAAAGAGCGTATTGCGCGTAAACAAGATAATGTGGCTTTTATTCGCATAGAGCAGTTATATCCATTCCCCGATGTTGAACTAAAAGCAATTTTGGGGCGCTACACTAATGCGACCAGCATTATTTGGTGCCAAGAGTGCCCAAAAAATCAGGGTGCTTGGTATAGCAGCCAGCATCATTTGCACCGTGTAGCCCACGAGGTTTTCCCAAATTTACATCTTGAATATGTTGGGCGAGACGCGTCTGCTGCGCCAGCGGGCGGCTATATGTCTGCACACATTGAAGAAGAGAAGCGTTTTGTAAATCATGCGCTGACGGTTTAAACCTCAGTGTAAAAACTAACAAGTCATATACCTAGCCGAGAGAGAAGGAATAGTAATGAGTACTGAAATTAAAGCCCCAACATTCCCCGAATCAGTAGCTGACGGTACCATCGCGACTTGGCACAAGAAGCCAGGCGAAGCGGTAAAGCGCGATGAATTAATCGTTGATATCGAGACCGATAAAGTGGTTTTGGAGGTTGTTGCGCCTGCTGATGGCAGCATCGCTGAAATTATTAAAGGCGAAGGCGAAACTATTCTGAGCAATGAAGTTATTGCAATATTTGTTGAGGGCGCTGTTGCCGCCGGTGCTGCACCTGCAGCCGCTCCAGTTGCTGCCGCTGCTCCAGCCGCCGCTGCAAGTGCGGAGAAGTTAGTGAATCCAGCTGCACGCAAATTGGCTGACGAAAAAAATGTAAACACTGCTGCTGTTGATGGCACAGGCAAAGGTGGTCGTGTCTTGAAAGAAGACGTCGCTAATCATGTGAAATCTGCTCCAGCTGCTGCACCAATTGTTGCTGCTCCTGTTGCTGCACTTGAAGCTGTAGGCGAGCGTGTGGAAAAACGCGTACCAATGACTCGCTTACGTAAGCGTATTGCTGAGCGTTTGCTTGAAGCATCTAACACTACTGCAATGTTGACTACGTTTAACGAAGTGAACATGGCACCAATCATGGCACTGCGTGCAAAATACAAAGATCAATTTGAAAAAACCCACGGCGGTACTCGTCTTGGCTTTATGAGTTTCTTTGTAAAAGCGGCTGCAGAAGCTTTGCGTCGTTTCCCTGCAGTAAATGCATCTATTGATAACAACGATATTGTTTATCACGGTTATCAAGATATCGGTGTTGCAGTATCAACTGACAAAGGCTTGGTTGTTCCCGTATTGCGCAATGCAGAAAGCATGAGCTTGGCCGGTATTGAAAACACCATTCGCGATTTCGGTTTGCGTGCTCGTGATGGCAAGTTGGGCATTGAAGAAATGTCTGGTGGTACTTTCACTATCACTAACGGCGGTACTTTTGGTTCATTGCTTTCGACACCAATTTTGAACTTGCCACAATCTGCAATTCTCGGCATGCACAAAATTCAAGAGCGTCCAATGGCGGTTAACGGTAAAGTAGAAATTTTACCAATGATGTATTTGGCTTTGTCTTACGATCATCGTTTGTTAGATGGTAAAGATGCAGTGCAATTCCTCGTGGCAATTAAAGATTTGCTCGAAGATCCAGCGCGCATTTTGTTAGAAATCTAAAACTTTTTTGAAACGCTCTTGGTAACCCTAGAGCGTTTTTTTATGTGAATGATTGCTGCTCACAAGGCGCTAATCGAAATTAATAAAGATCGATCAAGGTCGATTAAAGTAGGAACATAATTATGTCTGAAAAATTTGATGTGATAGTTATCGGTTCTGGCCCTGCGGGCTATGTTGCCGCCATCCGTGCCGCACAATTAGGTTTGAAAACCGCGTGTGTTGAGAAGTGGAAAAACGAAGAAGGCAAGGGCGTTAATGGTGGTACTTGCTTGAACGTAGGCTGCATTCCTTCTAAAGCTTTGCTTGATAGCTCTTACAAATACCACGAAGCTAAAGATGATTTAGGTCTTCACGGTATTACCACTTCAGGCGTAGAACTTAATGTTTCCTCGATGATTGCGCGTAAAAATCAAATCATCAAAAACTTAACTGGCGGTATTGCTGGTCTGTTTAAAGCTAACGGCGTTACCAGTCTTTTCGGGACTGGTAAATTGCTCGCGGGCAAAAAAGTTGAAGTCACTGATTTTGACGGTAAAGTAACTGTATACGAAGCTGAAAACGTAATTTTGGCTTCAGGCTCTAGCCCAATCAATATTCCACCAGCACCGGTAGATAACGACGTTATCGTTAACTCTACAGGCGCATTGGAATTCACTGAAGTACCAAAACGTCTCGGCGTAATCGGCGCGGGCGTGATTGGTTTGGAATTGGGTTCAGTTTGGAATCGTTGCGGTTCTAAAGTGGTTGTGCTCGAAGCTCTCGATAGTTTCTTGGCAATTATGGATCAACAAATCGCCAAAGAAACACAAAAAATTCTAACCAAACAAGGTTTGGATATTCGTACCAGCTCACGCGTTACCGGTTCTAAAGTAAACGGTAAAGAAGTGACTGTGACTTTCTTGGATAAAGATGGCAAAGAACAACAAGAAACTTTCGATAAGTTGATCGTTTGTGTTGGTCGTCGTCCATTCACCGAAAACTTGTTGGCTGGCGACAGCGGCGTAAACTTGGATGAGCGTGGTTTCATCTTCGTAAACGAATTCTGCGCAACTAACGCCCCAGGCGTTTGGGCAATTGGCGACGTAGTACGCGGCCCAATGCTTGCTCATAAAGGTTCGGAGGAAGGTGTGATGGTTGCTGAGCGTATCGCTGGCCAAAAATCACAAATGAACTACGACATTATTCCAAACGTTATTTACACGCACCCAGAAGTTGCCTCTGTTGGTAAAACAGAAGAGCAAATTAAAGCGTCTGGCGAACCTTACAATGTAGGTACTTTCCCATTCGCTGCCTCTGGCCGTGCAATGGCAGCCAACGAAACTCAAGGTTTGGTAAAAATTATTGCTCACGCTGTAACTGACCGTATTCTTGGTGCCCACATTGTTGGCCCAAGCGCAGCGGATTTGGTTCAGCAAGTTGCGATTGCGATGGAGTTCGGTTCAAGCGCAGAAGATTTAGGCATGATGGTGTTCGGTCACCCAACCTTGTCTGAAACTATTCATGAAGCAGCCTTGGCTGTGCATGGTCATGCCATTCACATCGCCAACAAGAAGAAGCGTTAATACTCAATATACATTAACCAAAATATTAAAGAGTTCCGTAGAGTTCTCACCCCAAGGCGGCCATAAGCTCAAAAGGCTTATGGCCATCGATAACCCCAGTTGACATGTCTACCTAATAAAACATGATCAACTTCGTCAAATGGAACAACACCATGAATTTGCACGAGTATCAGGGTAAGCAATTGTTTGCCCAATATGGCTTGCCAGTCTCTAAAGGCATTGCTGCCGCAACCGTTGAAGAAGCTGTTGCAGCTGCAGACACAATTGGCGGCGATATGTTCGTCGTTAAAGCTCAAGTACACGCTGGTGGCCGCGGTAAAGCGGGCGGCGTTAAATTAGTTAAGAGCAAAGAAGACATTCGCGCATTCGCTGAAAAGTGGTTGGGCAAGAATTTGGTAACCTACCAAACTGACGAGAAAGGCCAACCAGTAAGCCGTATTTTGGTTGAGACTTGCACTGACATAGCTAAAGAATTGTATTTGGGCGCTGTAGTTGACCGTTCAAGCCGTCGTATCGTGTTCATGGCCTCTACCGAAGGTGGTGTTGAGATCGAGAAAGTTGCACACGACACTCCAGAAAAAATCCTGAAAGTTGCAGTAGATCCATTGGTAGGCGCGCAGCCATACCAAGGTCGTGATTTGGCTTTCAAACTTGGTTTAGAAGGCAAGCAAATTAACCAATTCGTGAAGATCTTCTTGGGTCTTGCGCAATTGTTCAAAGAGAAAGATTTGGCTCTGTTGGAAGTTAACCCATTGGTTATCACACCAGCTGGCGACTTGCACTGCTTGGATGCAAAATTGGTAATCGATGGCAACGCTTTGTACCGTCATCCAGAATTGAAAGCTATGCAAGATCCATCTCAAGAAGATGCGCGTGAAGCTCATGCCGCTGCTTGGGAATTGAACTATGTGGCTCTCGGTGGCGATATTGGTTGTATGGTTAACGGCGCTGGCTTGGCGATGGGCACCATGGACATCGTTAAATTGCACGGTGGCCAACCGGCTAACTTCCTCGACGTAGGCGGTGGCGCAACTAAAGAACGCGTTGTTGAAGCATTCAAAATCATTTTGTCTGATGACGCGGTTAAAGCTGTATTTATTAACATTTTCGGCGGTATCGTACGTTGCGATATGATTGCTGAAGGCGTAATTGGCGCAGTGAAAGAAGTAGGCGTAAAAGTACCTGTTGTTGTTCGTCTGCAAGGTAACAATGCTGAATTGGGCGCAAAAGTGTTGGGCGAAAGCGGCCTTAACATTATTGCCGATACCGACTTGACTGGCGCTGCCAAGAAAGTTGTTGCAGCTGCTGCGAATCAATAAGGGGTAGAGACATGAGCGTTCTAATTAACAAAGACACCAAAGTAATTTGCCAAGGTTTTACTGGTGCGCAAGGTACTTTCCACTCTGAACAAGCGATTGCATACGGCACCAAAATGGTTGGCGGTGTAACTCCAGGTAAAGGTGGTCAAACTCACCTCGGCTTGCCAGTGTTCAACACTGTTGCTGAGGCTGTAGCTGCTACTGGTGCTGATGCATCAGTAATCTACGTTCCAGCTCCTTTCTGTAAAGATTCAATCCTTGAAGCAGCTAATGGCGGCATCAAGTTGATCGTTTGTATTACTGAAGGTATTCCAACTCTCGATATGCTTGACGCGAAAGTGAAGTGTGACGAGTTGGGCGTGCGTTTGATTGGCCCTAACTGCCCAGGTGTTATCACTCCGGGCGAATGCAAAATCGGCATCATGCCAGGCCACATTCACAAGCCAGGCAAAGTAGGTATTGTATCGCGTTCAGGTACATTGACTTATGAAGCGGTTAAGCAAACGACTGATTACGGTTTCGGCCAATCTACTTGTGTAGGTATCGGTGGTGACCCAATTCCAGGCTCTAACTTCATTGATATTTTGAAGTTGTTCCAAGCTGACCCACAAACTGAAGCTATCGTAATGATCGGCGAAATTGGTGGTTCTGCGGAAGAAGAAGCGGCTGCTTACATCAAAGCTAACGTGACCAAACCTGTTGTGTCTTACATCGCTGGTGTAACTGCACCTGCTGGTAAGCGTATGGGTCACGCTGGTGCGATTATTTCTGGCGGTAAAGGTACTGCAGACGAGAAGTTTGCTGCACTGGAAGACGCGGGCGTTAAAACCGTTAATAGCTTGGCCGATATCGGTAAAGCACTGAAAGAAATCACTGGCTGGTAATATTAGTCATTCGATTGTTTTTAAAAAGAGGCGGCCTTCGGGTCGCCTTTTTTATTGCTGAAAATTCTCCTGTGGTTCTCTAGACTCTTTCAATGCCTTAGTTTAGGATCCTGCGCGCCATTGTGCTAATTGGATTAACAATAACTAACTGAGGATAATCGTTTGAAAAACTTGTTTTGTTTTCTACCGTTAAAACACCTTTCTACGTTTTTAGTTTTGGCTGCTGTCGCTGTCGTTATGAGTGGTTGTGCCAATACGACTGCTTTGAAAAACTCTGCAAAAATTGTCATAGATACATCAAGTCCAAAAAAGGTGGTGGTGATGCCTATGGACGTTGAGCTTTCCTTGCTGACCGCATCTGGTTTAACGGAACCTAAAGCAGAATGGACTGAAAGTGCTATACGTTTTATGAATGCTGGCCTAAAGCAACGTTTAGGTAAGTCTGACGATAAGGTGGTTTTTTATAAAAGCACCGCTACGGATGCTCAAAATAGTTTGTTGCAGCTAGAGAAATTACATCAGGCAACAGGCTACAGTATTCTCACGCATGATTTGATGATGGCTTTACCCTCCAAAAAAATAGATACAGATCCTAGAACACTTGGCCCAGCAGCGGTTGAGCTTAGTAAACAAACGGGTGCTGATTATGGTTTGTTCATTTTTGTTCGTGACACCTATACCAGTGGTGGGCGTGCAGCATTAATGTTCTTTGCAGCAGCTGCGGGCGTGGGGATTCAAGGTGGGACGCAAGTCGGGTTTGCCTCGCTCGTCGACTTGAAAACGGGAAATATTGTGTGGTTCAACCGTTTAATCAGTGGGAGCGGCGATCTGCGTAATGAAGCTGATGCCGAGAAAACAATTACTAATTTGCTCGCGGGCTTCCCCCTTAATAAATAATTGAAGAGCGCACTATGGATAGCAAATTGGTTATTGCGCTCTTGTGTGTATTAGCGAGTTTTTTTGCTAAGGCAGAAGAGTACACCGCAAATTTTGATCCGGGATATCGGCCAGCGTTGTCGTCTGATGAAGGTGGCTTTTGGTATCAAGTCGATAAACTTGAGGAATCCATAAAAGTCTCGCCTGACCGTATTACCGACCCGGTATTAAATAGCTATGTAAAAAATCTCACGTGCAAATTAGCGGGCGATTTTTGCCCGCATATTCGCGTGTATATTTTGCGTAATCCCCATTTCAATGCCGGTATGTATCCCAATGGCATGATGCATGTGTGGAGTGGTTTGCTATTACGTACTACCAGCGAAGCTGAGTTGGCGGCGGTTTTATCGCATGAAATAGCACATTTTTTGCGAAGCCATCAAATTACTCAGTGGCGCAAGCTAAGAGCAAATGCTTCGGCCGCAATTTTCGCGGATATGTTTTTAACCATGGGGTTGGCAACATTGAGTGTTGTGCAAGGCGCTATGTCGTTTAGTCGGACTCAGGAAACTGAAGCCGATCTGTTCGGTCTGCAGCTCATGGTTAAGGCGGGATATACACCTGAAACAGCTGCTCAGCTTTGGGAGTATGTTTATAGCGAAGCAAAAAGCGATAACAGCAAAGAAAAAGAAAGTGTTTTCTTTTCCTCTCACCCCAAAAGTAGTGACCGTATGGTTGTTTTGGCAAAAAGAGCGCAAGAGCTTCGTGAAGCAGGGCGGCAATACGATAGTAAGCAGAAAGAATACCTTGCCAACGTGGGACCGCTGTATTTTGATTTTATGAGTAGCCATTTAGAGTTGCAGGATTTAGGTCGTGCACAAACTATGCTGGAGCGACAAGCGTCTGCGGGTTTCCCTCCGGCAGATGTTGCTTTTTTTAAAGGCGAGTTAGCAAAGTTGCAAACCAATAATGATGCACTTGCTATTGAGCAGTATAAAAAAAGTATTAGTTTTCCCGTACATCCGGCAGCCGCTTATCGCGAATTAGGATACATGCTAACCAAGACTCGTTCGCCTGACGCAAAAACCTATTTAGAGCACTACCTTTCTGTTGCTCCCAATGCATCGGATAAAGATATGGTGCAATATTATATTGAATCAATTAATAAATAAGAGAAATCTATGATGACGAAGTTTTTAAATGTGAGTAAAAAATTATTAGTCTTAGGTACAATTTTAGTGCTGAGCAGTTGCGCTGCCTATGTGCTGAAGCCTGCGGGCGCCAATAAGGTTGCAAATTTAAGTTTCAACACAAATTTCAATTGGAATAAGACGCCAGTTACATTTGGCCCTAAAACCGAAGTTTGGACTGTAGATGGTGTTCTCCTAAACCGTATGATCTTTATTACAGGTGTTGAGTCTGGTAAGGCAATTTTTAATGATGTTAGTAAAGATACACCTATGCCGAAATTCAATTCCAATGTTTTACCTCATGAATTAAAAGCATTGATTGAGACTTCATTGACTAACACTAGCGGTGGTAAATATCCGGTTAAAACCACTAACCTAAAGCCAATGAAGCTCAATGGCAAACAAGGTGTTGGTTTTGATCTTGAGTTTTACAATGCCGATGGTCTATTGAATCGGGGCAAAGTTGTAGCTGCGGTGGATGCAGATAAACTAAATGCTGTGATATTTGCAGCAGCAGCGGTTTATCACTATGACAAATACGCTCCTGAGTTTGATACTGTTGTAAAAACTATGCAGTTTTGATTGTCGCGATTGCAAACTCAAAAATTAAAACCCCAGCGAATGCTGGGGTTTTTGTATTCAGTACAATTGTAAGCGCTCACTGCTTCAGATTTCGTTCCTTTCTGTATTTACACTTTTTCACCGTACCTTTTGTCTGGCTTTGTTATCTTTACTGGTTGGTAGGTCAATTCTGTATAAGTGTGTATTGTGCATTACCGCCCTAAGCGGGCATCGAATAGCGTTCAAAATGCCTTCTAAGGTAGCAAATGCGAATACTGTTTATATGCTTCTTGCGTCCACTTGTATTTAAATAAAGGTTAGAAAATTGCGGTTAGGTAAAAGACTAAAACAGATTCAATCCATGGTGGTAGATAATTACGACCATATTTGGGATTGTTGCTGTGATCATGGTTTGTTAGGTGCTGCCTTGCTTGCAAAGTGTACCGCGCCGCATATTCATTTTGTAGATATTGTTCCAGAGTTAATGGGTGAGCTAGAAAAAAAGTTACGCCGATTTTTTCCTGCTGATTCTGGTTCGATTTCACAGTGGCAAGTGCATTGTATGGATGTTGCTGCATTACCCTTGCAAGAACACAGCGGAAAACATTTGGTGATTATTGCCGGGGTGGGTGGTGATTTAACGGCGGAATTTGTTCGAGAGATTCATTTTCGCTGCCCCAATGTTGAAATAGATTTCTTGCTGTGTCCAGTGCATCACCAATTCACTTTGAGACAGCATTTAATTCAGCGTGATTTTAGCTTGCTGACAGAAGTTCTGCTGGTTGAAAA
>JACCDN010136312.1_pt1 | contig 38352 bp, 38 predicted proteins | sample 7441691 | NCBI WGS metagenome assembly JACCDN01 (sample SAMN15323439, study PRJNA562643) | freshwater metagenome | isolation source: river surface water | place: USA:Blue River Watershed | collected 2017-08-16
CCCCCTCCCCACCTTGCACCCCCACCCCATCCGCGCTAAGGCGCGGCCAGCAAACGAATCTCCCGCTTTTACGCTGGTTTGACGCGCGTTTCATGGGTTGCAGTAAGCGCCTACCGTGTCGTCTTCCCCATCCGGCCAAAAGCCTCAATTTTGAAGGGGTAGTACCAACATGACCGCAATCGGATTAGACAGCCTGAAAACCCGTTCCACCTTGACCGCTGGCGGCAAGACGGTGGATTATTTTTCGATCAAAAAAGTATCGGAAAAATTGGGTGATGTGTCCCGCCTGCCGTTTTCGATGAAGGTATTGCTCGAAAACCTCCTGCGTTTTGAAGATGGCGGCTTCACCGTTTCGGTGCAGGACGTGCAAGCATTGATCGATTGGCAGAAAGACGCCAAATCGACCCGCGAAATTCAATATCGCCCTGCCCGCGTGTTGTTGCAGGATTTCACCGGCGTGCCTTGCGTGGTTGATTTGGCCGCAATGCGCGACGCGATGACCGCGTTGAAGGCGGACCCTTCGAAGATCAATCCGCTCGTCCCTGTGCATTTGGTTATCGACCACAGCGTCATGGTTGACGAATTCGGCCACCCAAAGGCAGCCGAGCAGAATGTGGAAATCGAATATCAACGCAATGCAGAACGGTATGACTTCCTGAAATGGGGTTCAAAGTCGCTGAATAACTTTAAAGCCGTCCCTCCTGGAACCGGCATTTGCCATCAGGTGAACCTTGAACATATCGCGCAGGCCGTTTGGACCAGCGCAGCCGAAGATGGCACGACCATCGCCTATCCCGACACCTGCGTTGGCACCGACAGCCATACGACGATGATCAACGGCCTTGGCGTGCTGGGTTGGGGCGTTGGCGGGATTGAGGCGGAGGCCGCGATGCTTGGCCAGCCGGTATCGATGTTGATCCCTGAAGTTGTTGGTTTCAAGCTGACCGGCGCGCTGGCCGAGGGCGTGACCGCGACCGACCTTGTGCTGACCGCAACCCAAATGCTGCGCGCCAAGGGCGTGGTTGGCCGCTTTGTCGAATATTATGGCCCCGGCCTTGCATCCTTGTCGCTCGCCGACCGTGCGACGCTTGCCAACATGGCGCCCGAATATGGCGCGACCTGTGGCTTCTTTGGCATTGATGACAAGACGCTCGATTATCTGCGCCTGACCGGCCGTGCCGAAGACCAGATTGCATTGGTTGAGGCTTATGCCAAGGAACAGGGCCTTTGGGCCTATGCGGACATGGCGGACCCAATCTTCACCGACACGCTTGAGCTCGACATGGGCAGCGTTGTGCCATCGCTTGCCGGACCAAAGCGTCCGCAGGACAAGGTTGTCCTGACGCAAGTCGACAATGTGTTCAACGATGATCTTATCAACGTATACAAGCATGACAGCGCAAAGCGCGTCGCGGTTGAGGGCAAATCGCACGATATTGGCGACGGTGACGTGGTGATTGCGGCGATTACGTCGTGCACCAATACATCGAATCCAAGCGTTCTGGTGGCCGCCGGATTGGTGGCGCGCAAGGCGCATGCCTTTGGTCTGAAGCCCAAGCCATGGGTGAAGACATCGCTTGCCCCCGGATCACAGTTCGTGACCGATTATCTCGACCGTGCCGGTTTGACCGCGGATCTTGACGCGGTTGGCTTCAACCTTGTCGGCTATGGCTGCACGACCTGCATCGGTAACTCCGGCCCGTTGGCAGAGCCGATTTCGGCTGCGATCAACGGCCATGACATTGTTGCCGCCTCGGTCATTTCGGGCAACCGCAACTTTGAAGGCCGCGTGTCGCCCGATGTACGCGCGAACTTCCTCGCATCACCGCCCTTGGTTGTCGCCTACGCGCTGAAGGGCACCGTGACCGAAGACTTCACCACCACGCCCATCGGTCAGGCGACCGACGGTTCGGACGTGTATCTGCGCGATATCTGGCCCACCAATCAGGAAGTGCATGATGTCATGACCGCAAACATCGACCGTTCGATGTTCACCGCGCGTTATGCGACCGTCTATGAAGGCGATGCGCATTGGCAGAAGATTCAGGTCGAAGGTTCGGACACCTACACATGGCGCGCCGGATCGACTTATGTCGCTAATCCACCCTATTTTGAAGGGATGAGCATGACGCCCGCGCCAGTCATGGATATCATCGAGGCAAAGCCGCTGGCGATCTTGGGCGATTCCATCACCACCGACCACATCTCACCTGCCGGATCGATCAAAGCGGACAGCCCGGCCGGAAAATTCCTTATGGAACATCAGGTTAGCAAGGCTGACTTCAACAGCTACGGCGCCCGCCGCGGCCACCACGAGGTCATGATGCGCGGCACCTTCGCCAACATCCGCATCAAGAATGAAATGGTCCCCGGCATCGAAGGCGGCATGAGCAGCTACAATGGCGAAGTCATGCCCATCTACGACGCCGCCATGAAGCATAAAGCCGACGGCACACCCTTGGTGGTCATCGCCGGCAAGGAATATGGCACCGGTTCGTCACGCGATTGGGCCGCAAAAGGCACCAACCTCCTCGGCGTCCGCGCAGTCATCGTCGAAAGCTTCGAACGCATCCACCGTTCAAACCTGGTCGGCATGGGCGTTTTGCCATTGCAGTTCATGGACGGCGAAAGCCGCACCAGCTTGGGCCTAAACGCCGACGACAGCTTCACGATCACCAGCGTCGGAAAGCTTCAGCCGCGCCAAACGGTCACCGTCATGGTCACCCGCAAGGACGGCAGCACGTTCAATTTCGACACGCTGTGCCGCATCGACACCGCGAACGAAGTCGAATATTTCATGAACGGTGGCATCCTGCACTATGTGCTGAGGAAGCTAGCCGCCTAAACGCGCGCTAAGATCGACAGCGCCGCCTTCAAATGCGGCGCGTCGATCATTTTTCCGCCGATTTGTAAAACACCCGATCCCGGGTTGGCTGCGAAGGCATCAACGATCGATTGGGCATGCGCAATCTGCGCGGGCGATGGTGTGAAGCCGGCGTTAATCGACTTTACTTGCGATGGGTGAATGGCAAGCATCCCGGTAAAGCCATCCCGCGCCGCGCGCGCAACATAGGCCGATAGCGCGGCCTCGTTGCTGATATTCGGAAAGACCGTATCGATTGCCGCAACGCCAGCGGCGTGGGCCGCAAACAGCGTCAGCGACCGCACCATTTCGTAAGGCGCGGTGTAACGGCCATCGTCTTCGCGCGCTGTTGCTGCGCCAACCGCAGCGGGTAAATCCTCCGCCCCCCAGCTCACGCCCGCTAGATAATGCGAAACTTCGCGCAAAGTCCCCAGATCAAATACCGCACCGGGGGTTTCGGTCGCGATCGGCAAGATCGGCGGGGCTTCACCATCCTGACTGTCCGCCACCGCTGCGGCTTCTGCGCGGAGCCAATGGACCGAACGTGCCCCCTCCGCCTTGGGCAGGACAATGCCGTCTGGCATATAAGGCAAAACCGACGCCAGATCGTCATGGGTCAGATGGCTATCCTGCGGATTTACGCGAACAAACACCGGCAGGGGCCGGTCCCCTGACAAAAACTCCGCAGTCGCTTCACGGGCAGCAACCTTGCGATCCACGGCAACCGAGTCTTCCAAGTCGATGATAATCGCATCGGCACCACTGGCGGATGCCTTGGCGAAACGATCAGGCCGGTCGCCCGGGACGAAGAGGAGTGAACGCAGTTTCATGGAGGCGACGCCTTTCAATTTCACCGCAGCCCTGAGCCTGTCGAAGGGCGCTTATTGGCGGAGCGTGCTTCGACAGGCTCAGCACTACGGTCTAGATATCAGTCGGCGCTTTCTTTAGCAACGCCGCGCGCTCGCAACTGCACACCACCTCATCGCGCTGATTGAGGCAGCGGTGCAGGAACGTCACAACGCCGGCATCAGGACGCGACTTGCTTTCTTTTAGCCCAATGACCTCGGTTTCGGCGCGAAGCGTATCGCCGATAAACACCGGTTTAGGCATGATCAGCTTGTCATAGCCAAGGTTCGCGACCAGCGTGCCCAAGGTCGTGTCGCCCACCGACAGCCCCACCATGAGGGCAAAGGTGAAGGTGCCGTTGACGAGGATTTGTCCGAATTCGCTGGCCTTGGCCGCCTCTGCATCAATGTGCAGCGGCTGCGGGTTATGGGTCATGACCGAGAACAGCAGATTATCAGTCTCGGTCACGGTGCGCCGGATTTCATGGACGATATTGTCGCCGATTTGCCATTGGTTGAAATATTTGCCTGCCACTGCTCACTCCCGAAACGTCATGCTGAACTTGTTTCAGCATCTTACTTTTTGCCGCCCGACAGTAAGACCCTGAAACAAGTTCAGGGTGACGCGCGGCTATCAATTATTTGTCGTCCACCGCCTCGATCCGCACCAACAATGCCTCGACCTGCACCTGCGCACCAGCCTCTGCGTTTAGCTCCACTACTACTCCGTCGAACGGGGCGGTGAGGCTGTGCTCCATCTTCATCGCTTCGAGCGTGAGGAGTTTCTGCCCCTTGGTGACGGCCTGCCCTGCTGTGACATCGACTGCGATGATCCGGCCTGGCATGGGGGAGAGTATGTCTCCGTCATGCGCTGAAGCATGGGCGCCGCCTGCATAGCGATAAGGTTCAACCCACCAAGTCTGACCATTTCCAGTCTGGAAAAACCCGCTTGGGGCGTTCTGGCTAAAAACCAAGGGCTTCGGATCGACATATTCAACAATGGGAATGTCGACTTCGGTTGCAATCCCGTCAACCGACAGAACCGCCTTATGATTGCGATCACCGTTGAGCCTGAAACCCGCAACTGCTTGATTGGTATACTGCTCTGCGCTCCGTGCCAGATCATCAATATCCGCGTTCTCGTCAGGTATCAAATCGTCGCCCGCGCGCTGCAGCAGGCCGGTATCGACATTACCGGACGCAAAATCAGGATGCTCAAGCGCGTTGATAAGAAACGCAGCATTGTTTTTGACCGGCCAAATTTTGCTGTCATTCAAAGCCCATGCCAGCGACTGTATCGCGCCTTCGCGGTCCAAATCATGGGCGATCATTTTGGCAATCATCGGATCGTAAAATGGCGATACTTCGGACCCCTGACACACGCCTATATCAATCCGGACACTGCCGTCGAGTTCGAAGAACTCTAACCTGCCAACGCTCGGCAAAAAGCCTTTCGCCGGATCTTCGGCATAAAGCCGCGCTTCGATTGCATGACCATCAATGCTCAACTCATCCTGCCGAAGCGGAAGCGGCTCACCGCTCGCCACGCGCAGCTGCCATTCGACAAGATCGACGCCGGTGATTTCCTCGGTCACGGGGTGTTCGACCTGCAGCCGCGTGTTCATTTCCATAAACCAGACGAGGTCCGGGTCGATGAAACCCTTGGAGGAATCGGCGATGAATTCGATTGTGCCCGCTCCGACGTAATTAACCGCCTTTGCTGCGCGGACAGCAGCGTTGCATATCAGTTCGCGGGTATAGGGCGTTACGCCCGGTGCGGGCGCTTCCTCAATCACCTTCTGGTGGCGGCGTTGCAGCGAACAGTCGCGTTCGAACAGATGGACGATATTGCCGTGCGTGTCACCAAACACCTGCACCTCAATATGGCGCGGGCGCTGGATATATTTTTCGATCAGGACATGCGCGTTGCCGAACGAGGCGGTAGCCTCACGCTGGCAAGAGGCGAGCGCGTCGGCAAAGTCCGCCGCGTCATCGACCTTGCGCATTCCCTTGCCGCCGCCACCCGCGACGGCCTTTATGAGCACGGGATAGCCGATTTCGGCAGCTTGCTGCCCAAGGAAGGCCGGGTCTTGATTTGCACCCATATAGCCGGGGGTGACGGGCACGCCCGCCTCGGCCATCAATTTCTTCGCCGCATCCTTCAGCCCCATTGCGGTAATGCTGGCCGGTGCTGGCCCGACCCAGATGAGGCCAGCGTCGATCACGGCCTGCGCGAATTCCGCGTTTTCGGACAGAAAGCCATAGCCCGGATGGATCGCCTCTGCTCCGCTGGCCTTGGCCGCGGCGATGATCTTTGCGCCCACCAAATAGCTCTCACGCGCTGCAGACGCCCCGATATGCACCGCTGCATCGGCTTCCTGCACATGCATCGCCTTGGCATCGGCATCCGAATAAACCGCAACGGTTCGGATACCCATGGAACGCGCCGTGCGGATGATGCGGCACGCAATCTCGCCCCGGTTGGCGATGAGGAGGGATTTGATCATCGGATCGAACTTTCAAACACCTCCCCGGACCGGGGAGGGGGACCGCCAGCCAAGGGCTGGTGGTGGTGGGGTTGGCGTTCAACGCAAACGGCGACAATAGTCGCAATGGCATCGTCAAGACTTTGAAGAACGAAAGCAGCGGGCAAACGTAAGACTTTAAATCCGCGCGCCCGAAGAGATAGGTCACGCTGGGCGTCTCTCTCTGGTCTGTCGCCGACATTATGGGCCTCGCCATCAATTTCGATGGCAAGCCGACATTCAAGGCAAACAAAGTCGATAACGACTTCACTTAGCGGATGCTGGCGACGAAATTTGTAACCACCGGGACGCTTGCGCAATTCGCGCCAAACCAAAACCTCAGGCAGATTGCCGGAGCGACGCTCGCGTTTTGCAACAGCATGCGCGTTGGAAGAGGCAGATAGCACCCCTCCACCATCCTTCGGATGGTCCCCCTCCCCGGTTCGGGGAGGTGTTTGGTGATCACTCACATCCGGAACACCCCAAAGCGGGGCGCCTCCTCGACGGGTGCGTTTAACGCGGCGGCGAAGGCTAGCCCCAGCACGTCCCTTGCCTGCGCCGGGTCGATAATCCCGTCATCCCACAGGCGCGATGTCGCGTAATAGGGGTTGCCCTCGTCTTCATATTTCTGCCGGATAGGCGCCTTGAAGGCTTCGGCTTCTTCTGGCGTCCATGTCGCAGCGTCGCGGTGGACGGTCGCCAGCACGCTCGCCGCCTGCTCGCCGCCCATGACCGAGATGCGCGCGTTCGGCCAAGTGAACAGGAAACGCGGGCTATAAGCCCGTCCGCACATGCCGTAATTGCCCGCGCCAAAGCTGCCGCCGATCAAGACTGTGATTTTGGGCACGCTCGCGGTGGCGACGGCGGTGACGAGCTTCGCGCCATGCTTGGCGATGCCCTCCGCCTCATATTTACCACCGACCATGAAGCCGCTGATATTTTGCAGGAACAGCAACGGTATCCGCCGCTGACAGGCAAGTTCAATGAAATGTGCGCCTTTGACCGCGCTTTCCGAAAACAGCACGCCGTTATTGGCGAGGATCGCGACGGGCATGCCCCAGATATGCGCAAAGCCGCAGACCAAGGTCGTGCCATACAGCGCCTTGAACTCATGAAATTCGCTGCCGTCGACCAACCGCGCGATAACCTCGTGCACGTCATAAGGCGCGCGCACGTCATCGGGGATGACGCCGTAAAGTTCGTCGGTGTCGTATTTGGGTGGGCGTGGTTCGCGTGCCCCGGCGCAGGCCGGGGTCCACCCTGCTGATGTCTGGGCCCCAGCCTGCGCTGGGGAACACGCTCCACCAAGGTGCGAGATGATATCGCGCACGATGGTTAGCGCATGTTCGTCATTCTCCGCGACATGATCGACCACGCCGGATTTGCGGCCGTGCAGATCGCCGCCGCCCAAATCTTCGGCGCTGATTTCCTCGCCCGTCGCGGCCTTGACCAATGGCGGGCCAGCGAGGAAGATTGTACCCTGATTGCGGACAATGACGCTCTCGTCGGACATCGCCGGAACATAGGCGCCGCCCGCGGTGCAACTGCCCATGACACAGGCAATTTGCGGAATGCCCTTGGCGCTCATATTCGCTTGATTGAAGAAAATACGCCCGAAATGCTCGCGGTCGGGGAAAACCTCGTCCTGATGCGGCAGGTTCGCACCGCCGCTGTCGACCAGATAGATGCACGGCAGGTGATTAGCCTCGGCAATTTCCTGTGCCCGCAAATGCTTTTTGACGGTCATCGGGTAATAAGTGCCACCCTTCACCGTCGCGTCATTGCACACAATCATGCACTGGCGCCCGGAGACCCGACCGATCCCGCAAATCAAACCGGCGCCGGGAATCTCGCCATCGTAAAGGTCATTGGCCGCAAGCTGGCCGATTTCCAAAAATGGCGAACCCGGATCAAGCAAACGTTCGACACGCTCGCGCGGAAGGAGTTTGCCGCGCGAGGTATGTCGTTCGCGCGACTTCTCATTACCGCCCAATGCGGCCTCGGCAACCTTAGCCCACAGTTCATCGCGCAGCGCACGGTTGTGCGCGACACGTTTTTTGTAGTCGTCAGATTCGGTGTTGATTTGGGTCGATAAAGTCGGTGCGCTCATCGTTTCAGTTGAAACGATTTTGCAGATTTAGCAAGGCCATCGCCGCAATAGCCGCCTCGCCGCCCTTATCTTTCTGCTTGGGATCAGCGCGAACAATGGCTTGTTCTTCATTCTCGACGGTCAAAATGCCGTTACCGATGGCAATTCCGTCCATCGTCAACGCCATGATACCACGTGCGCTTTCGCCAGCAACGATTTCAAAATGATAGGTTTCACCGCGAATAACGACACCAATGGCGACAAAGCCATCATATAATTGCGCTTCGGCAGCCATGGCAATCGTGCCGGGAATTTCGAGTGCACCAGGAACGGTGATGACTTCAACCTCATGCCCCTTGGCTTTCAACGCGGCTTTCGCGCCAGCAACCAGCATATCATTCAAATGGTCGTAGAACCGCGCTTCAACTATTAAAAACTTTGCCATTATTATCCTGCTCCCAAAATGATTGCGGCGGCACCAGACACTATCAGTAATCCCGCGGCGATGCGCCATTGATCCAAACGCTCTTTTAGCATCAGCGACGCCAAGACAAGCGCAATTAACACGCTGGATTCGCGAATGGCGGACACCAAGCCGACCGGCGCGAGCCGGACAGCGAACGACCAAGTCGCAAAAGAAATCAACGTCAGCAAACCGGATTGCCACCCGATTGTCCATGCCGACCGCAAACGGGGCACGGCGTCTCGCCGAAATCGCAACGCCAGATAAATTGGCAGCAAAGCGCCGTCGGTAACAAATAGCCATGCCAGAAAAGCAACGATGTCGTCCGCTTCGCGCATGCCCTGCGCCGCGACTAAGCTATATATGATTGTCGTGAGCCCCGTGAACGCTGCCGCGCCCCACCCGCGGCGGCTCATGCCCCGACCAAGCGCCAGCGCCAATATTCCCAATGTTATCGAGAAAATACCAAAAATTGAGAGGGTGGTCAGCGTATCCCCGAGATAGAAAACCCCCAAAATCGCCATTGCGAGCGGCACCACCCCGCGCGCCACCGGATAAGCATGGGAAAAATCGCTAAGTTCGTAAGACACAACCATCGTAAGTTGGTTGATGAAACTCAGCAGCGCAAAGCCCGCGAGTAGCAGCCACAGATTAGGTGACAAATTTCCAGCCCATAGCGCCACGGGCAAGGCCAAAGCTGCACAGAGCAAGGCGGACCAGACACGCACCGCCAGCTTGTCTTCGCCTGCTTTTAAATAAGCGTGCGACGTGGCCGCGGTAAAGGCGGACACCCCTGCCAGAGCAAGGCCAGCGCTGACCGACACGCGATTACTCGCCTCCGGTGCCGGGGATCGCGCGCTCGCCTACAATCGAAAGGCCATAGCCTTCAAGGCCAACCAGTGTGTGATGCGTGTTGGTCAGCAATATCATGTCGTGCACACCCAGCTCGGTCAGGATTTGTGCACCACCGCCATAATCCCGCAGCTCTTCGATTTCGGGCGCGCCAGCTTGCTTGCCTTCGGCACGAAGCTGCATGAAACGCGAAACCATACCCTTCATCGGTTTGTTGATCACGACAATGACCCCTGCCCCTTCAGCCGCAATGGCCTCCATCGAGCGCGAAAGAAGCCCGGAACGCTCATTTTCTTCGCCGAACACATCCACAAACATCGACATGGTGTGCATACGGACAAGCGTCGGCTTTTCGGGATCAATACGGCCTTTCACCAGCGCCATTGTCTCGTCGCCCGTGGCTTTGTTGTAAAAAGTCATGGCGGTCCATTCACCGCCCCATTTGCTTTGAAACTTCATTTCCGCGCGCTTTTCGACCAGATGGTCATGCTGACGGCGATAGGCGATCAGGTCGCGGATCGTGCCCATTTTCAAATTGTGCATGCGGGCAAACGCGACAAGGTCATCCATCCGCGCCATGGTGCCATCGTCCTTCATGATCTCACAGATCACACCCGACGGGTTGAGACCGGCAAGCCGGCTGATGTCCACCGCCGCCTCTGTATGCCCTGCGCGCACAAGAACACCGCCATCGCGCGCAGTCAGGGGGAATACATGGCCGGGGGAAACAATGTCATCCGGCCCCATAGAGGCATCGACAGCCACCGAAATCGTCCGCGCGCGGTCAGCGGCGCTAATGCCGGTCGTGACGCCCTCGCGCGCTTCTATGGACACCGTAAAGGCAGTCTGCATGCTTTCGCGGTTCTCGCGCGCCATGGGCGTCAGGCCAAGCTGCTCGCAGCGCGCCTTTGTCATCGAAAGACAGATCAGGCCACGGCCATGGGTCGCCATAAAGTTGATCGCGTCCGGCGTTGCCATTTGCGCTGGAATGATAAGGTCGCCTTCATTTTCGCGGTCTTCATCGTCAACGAGGATATACATACGCCCATTGCGCGCTTCTTCGATGATTTCCTCGATCGGAACGAGCGCAGGCGTGTCATCGTTCGAAAATAGATAGCTTTCCAACTTACGCAGTGTTTCCGCCGTTGGATTCCAGCCCGCGTCATCCAGATCACGCAAGGTATTGGCATGAAGCCCCGCGGCGCGCGCAAGCCCCGAACGGGACAGGCCGCCTTCGTTGACGAGATTGCGAAGCTTTTCAATTAACTGGGTGGACATATGACCTCCAACATTCGCAGAATAGCGAAACATGATTCGCTATTTTCACACTGGAATGTGATTGTCAAAGCATGAATCACATTGATATGTTGAGGAGAGTGTCATGGCGCAGACAATATGGGTAAACAAAGCGAAGCTTTCGGAAAATATGGTCCATGATGCCGATCTGCCCATATTGGCGGATGGTGCACTCCGGCTGAAAATCGAGAGCTTCTCGGTAACCGCAAACAACATCACCTATGCCGTCATTGGCGATATGTTCGGATATTGGAACTTCTTTCCGGCTGAAGGCGCGTGGGGCGTCGTTCCCATGTGGGGGCACGCGGTGGTCACAGAGTCCCGCCACCCCGAAATCTCCGTTGGTGAGCGCGTGTACGGCTATCTTCCGATGGGCACGCATTTGGACGTCTTGCCCGGAAAAGTGAGCGCTAGCGGCTTCACCGACACGGCAGGCCATCGGCAGCCCATGAGCCCGATCTATAACCAGTATAGCCGTATCAATGCGGACCCCGAGCATGATCCAGCGAAAGAGGCAGAGCGTATGCTATTTGGGCCTTTGTTCAAAACGGGCTTTCTCATTGAAGCCATGTTCCGCCGCGAAGATTGGTTCGGCGCGCAGAATCTGGTCATGACGAGCGCGTCGTCGAAAACATCTATGAGCCTCGCGAGCGTCGCGAAGGACTTGTCGCCCCAAATCAAGCGGATTGGCCTGACATCAAAAGGCAATGTCGCATTCGTTGCCAATTCAGGTCTTTATGACGAAGTCATCGCTTATGATGACGTTGGCAGTTTGCCGGCTGCTGCCTCGGTAGCCGTCGATTTTGCCGGTAACAGCGGATTGCTGCGCGGCATTCATGACGCGCTTGGCGAGCATCTAAAATATAGCTGCCTTGTCGGCGCAACGCATGTCGATGCACGCGGCGCGAACAGCCCGGGCGGCAACGGCGACGCAATGCCAGGTCCCAAACCCATTCTTTTCTTCGCGCCCGATCACGCCGTCGCCACCATTCAGGAGCTTGGTCCCAAAGGCTTTGGCGAAGCCGTTGCCACAAGCTGGAAAAGCTTCCTTGGCGCCGTGGACGGTGTCGTGGAAATCGATGAACGCACTGGAATAACGACAGCTATTCCCGCGTTCACCGACACATTTCAGGGCAAAGCAGATCCCGCGATCGGGATTATCATTCGTCCTTAAAAACCCGGCCATCCTTCATCACGAACTTCACCGCTTTCAAAACGGTGACATCTGATGTGGGGTCGCCTGCAACGGCAATAAGATCGGCCGCTTTGCCGGGTTCAAGGCTGCCCACTTCCTTCTCCACGCCTAGCAAAGTTGCCGCGTTCATCGTCGCAGCCTGAATGGCCGCGCTGGCGGGCATGCCATGCTTGACCATCAGCTCGAACTCGTCCGCGTTCTTTCCATGCTTTGAGACACCGGCATCTGTCCCAAACGCAATTTTCACGCCAACAGGATAGGCCTTGGCAAGACTTTTGCCCGTAACGCCAATGCGCCATTTGACCTTCGCCAACACGTCTGGTGGATAGGCATTGGGGTTCGCGGCAAGCCGTTCAATGTACCCATTCACAGTTGAGAGCGTCGGGACATAATATGCGCCCGCCGTTTTGAACAATTTGATGGTCGCATCGGTCAGCATCGTCCCATGTTCGATAGAGTCGGCGCCAACGGCAAGCGCTGCATCAATGCCGTCATCACCATGGGCGTGCACGGCAACTTTCTTGCCATATAAATGTGCGGTATCGACCAATGCCTTAACTTCATCGTCAAACACTTGGCGGCCAAGACCCGAGCCAATGCGGCTGTTTACGCCGCCTGTTGTCGCTATCTTAATGACATCTACGCCGCGTCGGATTTGTTTACGCACAGCCTGACGACAGCTTTCAACACCATCGCACAAATTATCTTGGTCGATACTCTCGTGCAGATCTTCCGAAACCGACAGCGTCGCATCCATATGACCGCTTGTCGTCGAAATCGAGCGCCCGGCATCGATGATCCGTGGCCCGGGTAGTTCACCGGCGGCAACGGCATCGCGTAGTGCCAGTGTCGCTCCGCTTCCATCGCCCAAATTGCGCACGGTGGTGAAGCCCGCCATCAGCGTCTTCTTTGCGTTTCCGGCGGTGCGGTATGCAGCGCGGGCAGGACTATCGGTCACAGCCTCAATCAACGCTGCATTACCGCCCGCATCGCTATCGAGATGCACGTGACTGTCGATCAAACCGGGAAGCACAAATTTGTCCTTCAAATCGATCAACTTCGCGCCTGCTGGTCCGGGCTGATGCCCGGCCAAAATCTCGGCCACCTTGCCATTACGAATGATGACCGTAGACGGACCGCGTGGCGGCGTTCCAGGCTTGTCGAGCAATTGCCCTGCATGAACGACCGTAACTTGTTCTACCGCCTGGGCCGCAAGGGGAGAGCTTGCCAACAAAGCAGCACTCAATGAAACAACAGCAAATATCTTCATTCGATCAAACTCCCCTATTGGCCCTGCAACGCGATCCCGCTGGCGGCGGATCTTGCGGTGGCCCGGCAAAACATTGTGCAACTGCCATCCACTGATGCGCGACTTCGCCAGTAACTGCAAGCGACGTATCGGCAATGTTGCGGCATTGCGTCACAACCTGACAAAATTCGGTTGCGCTGCCCGTAATCATCCCACTGTCCGACGCCTCACCATATTCCCATATCGTTCCGGATGGCGCAGTCAGGTGGAGCTGCGGCATTGGCCCCGGCGGGTCTTGGCGCCGGTTTTTCCATGTAAAGCCCCATGTATTGACGCCCAAACGGACGATATTGCCGATCCGGTCTGTATCCTGACGCGCGACACCCAAAACATCATAAACCGCCTGTGCATGCGCCCATGTTTCCATGAGACGTGCGGTTATGGAGCTTAGCGCGCTCATATCCGGCCCGACCCATTTCAGACGCAGTTTCGGATCGGCCTCGGCAAAAGCTGCTGCAACGGCCTCAGCCCGTTCCAGCCATGCTTGCAGCAAAGCCTGTCCAGATAACCCGTCCAAATAGGACGCCTCAAAAGCAGGTAGTTTTCCGCCCCGGACCCCCTCCATCATCGCGGCAACAAATGCACCAAATGCGGCCTCATCCTGCAACGACAGGTCCACCGCGATATTCCAGACATGCAAATGCCGGATGATGTTGTTGATCGTCCATCCTTTGAACTGCGTCTGCATTTCGAAATCAGAATCGGACAGCGCAGCAAGAAGCCCTGCCAATGCTTTGCTCTCTTCCAAAAAGTCCGTTGCCTGCTGCATTACCATCACCCCATAAATCCGAATAAATGCCCCGCCACTTTGCGCATCTGTATTTCCTCTGCACCTTCGGTAATGCGGTAGCGCCGATGGTGTCGGTAGATATGCTCGAACGGCTTATGCCGTGAATAGCCAATCCCGCCATGCACCTGCATCGCGAAATCCGCGGCGTTGCCGACCAACCGGTTCGCCTTGTAATTACACATGCTGACTTTGTCCGATAATCGCACCGCGACTTCAGGCTTGGTCATGCTGTCCATTTCGGCGGCGGTTTTGTAAATTAACAGGCGCAGCATCTCCGCGTCGGTTTGCAGTTCGACCAACGGGAACTGAATAGCCTGATTTACCGCAAGAGGTTTGCCAAATGGCTTACGCGCACGTGCATATTTCACCGCTTCATCGATGCAATATTGGGCCGCGCCGAGCGAACTTGCCGCTTGGCGAATGCGGTTCTCGTGCACAAAATGCTGCGCAACAGCCAGACCATTGTCCAATTCCCCAAGGATGGCGCTTTCCGGTACCCAGACATCGGTATATTTAACCTTGGGGTGGTCGGTGGGCATATTGAACGTCCACATATATTCGCCAATTTCAAATCCTGGCGCATCCGTTGGCACAACAAAGCAGGTAATGCCGCGCGCTTTGCCATCTTCACCGCTGGTGCGCGCAAAGGTCATCACATGTGATGTATAGGGCAGCCCGGTCGTCCACATCTTGTTGCCATTGATGCGATAGCCTGCAACGCCGTCACGCATTTCAGGCACGGCGCGCGTATCCATATGCGTTGCATCAGAACCATGATCTTCTTCGGTCAGGCCGAAACTCCAGCCCATTTTGCCCTCTAGCATGGGTGGAATAAACGCGGCCTTTTGCTGCGGCGTTCCAAAATCACGCAGCATCAAAACCTGCACGAGATTGCCAACAATGCTGCTTTCATTCTGCAGGTCGTTATGCAGGCCTAACCCCTTATGCGCCAGATGATGCCGGATGACCGCCATCGCCAGATTGGAGCCATTTTTTCCGCCAAATTCTTCCGGGATCGCAAAGCGGTAGTGCCCAGCCTTGTCGGCCACCTGCCGCATTTCGGCAAGTAATGCCCACCAATCGGCACGCGGGTGGCCGTCATTATCCCAGTCGGTCCGCGCATTTTCGCGGCGATGATCAAAAAAACGTATATTGTCATCGCGCGCTTCAATCGGTTTAATCTCTCGATCAATGAACGCGTCAAGTTCGGCCAGATAGTCGGTAATCTCTGTGGGAATTTCGAAGAGCATTAGATTGTCCATTTTTTTCTGGCCGCGGCCAAGCCTGAATATTTGGGTTGATCGGCCGCAAGTTTGGCGAGCGATTGTGCTTTTAACTGCGCCAGCAACCCCGGGGTATTGAGCGATTGTCGACCCGACAATAATGCATCGGAAAGCGACTTATCATGCACATTTAATGGCGCAGCAGCTTCGCGCTGCAACATGCCCAGTGCATTCACCGCGACGGCCGCCATGAAACGGTCACGTCCCTTTGCCTGCGGTTTGATATCAGTCTCAATCCAACGCGCGAGCGCCTCCAGCATTTCTGTTGCGGATGGTTCCCCCAGCCGTCGAGGCGCTGCAGGCGGCGGCAGCGTAATTGGGCCACGTTCGGCCTCAGGTGCATCCTCTTCCAATAGCATCAGCAAATCAATTTCGGTTTCCGAAGCCCGCCGTCCAATCACGGCACGCTCCAACCCTTCATCGAGACCACTGCGCCAGATATCGGCCATTTGCAGGCAGCAGACGCCCCACCACAATGTCGAATAGATAAGCCACCAACGAAAACGTTCAGGTTCGACCGATGCACCGCTCACGCTTTCATAGGCGGCAAAAAATTCGTCTAACGGGCCAATGCCAAATGCGGGCCGGTCAATATATCCAAACCGCCAACTGTTAATGCAGCCAAAGGCGAGATCCTGATGCCGGTCTCCCAGATGCGCCAATTCCCAGTCGAGAACAGCCGCGAGCCCATCAGCATCCACCATGATATTGCCCATGCGAAAATCGCCATGGAGCAAGACTGCGGGAACCGGCGAAGGCAAATGGTCCTCAAGCCATTTAAACGCGAGCGCCATCACCGGGCGATCGCCACCAAAGGTGATGAACCGTCCCCGCAACTCGGCCAGCAAGCTCTCCGCGCTTGTTTCAGGTAACTGCGGCAGCGTATCAGACCGCACCGCATGAATTGCAGCGAGTTCGCGTGCGAAATCATGCAACAATCCCGGCGGAGCGTTTGGCAAGATTTTTACAGGGTTAACCTCTGCCTCCACACGGCGCATCACATAGCCGGTTCCGAGCTTATCAGCCTCGGTTAACTCACCCATTATTTCTGGCGCCTTCACGCCCGCCGCAAAGGCCGCACGAACGACAGCCGCCTCCACGTCATGGCCATAGGTTCGGCCCGCCATCATATCGGCTGATGGCGACCGCCGCAGCACATATCCCTGCCCCGCATAATCAAACGACCAGCTTTCCATGTTGGCGCCGCCTGTCAGCCGAACGAGGCTTTCAACGTCACCGGTTCTCCCGAACACCCGCCGCACAAAGGCCGTGACCAAAAGGGCGATGTTGTCGCTCAAACGGGTTGCCCTTGCCAATATGCGAATATCCCGTCCTGTAACTGCCGGATATGCTCTTGCGCCTGTGGCCCCGTCCATTCGCCTTGATAGTCGGTGCGCCCTGTCCACCACCCTTGTCCCGGCAAGCCGTCGCCTTCGCGCACCACGAGCACAGCAAGCGCTGGTCGACCTTCGGCAAGCGTAATCTGGTCAATCTTATCCAACGTCTTGCACACCGCGCGCATCTTTGGCCGTGTAAACCGGAAACCAAGGTTCAGCAGCAACTCAGAATAGCTGATTGCCCGGCCATCGCGTGCGCATTGCTCGAGAATTGCCTTAATCCGCGCAACATCGTGCAGCGCGGAAACATCCGCCGCGGGATCGCTCAGAAATTCTTCAAGGACAGGGTCCAAAGCGGCTCCTACAAATAGTCGTTGCGCATATTATTCATAACGTCGTGGAATTCTTCCATGACTTCATCGATGATTTGTTTGGCAGGCTTCACCGTATCAATGCGTCCAGCAACTTGTCCCGACAGCGCGATCGCAGCCTCCATGTCACCGCCAAAATACAAATCGAGCACGCCGCGCATTTCACCCATGATATTGTCCGAAGGCGTCACATCCAGCTTTTCGGTCCGGTCGGTTCGCAGCGCCCGCAACGCAGGGCCCGGGCCATGGCGGTTCAGGAACAGCGTGTCGGTTTCCTTGGCATTGATGATCGCGTCTTTCCAGTTTTGATGAACTGGGGATTCCGCCGCGCTAACCATCCGCGTGCCCATTTGCACCGCCTCTGCGCCAAGCGCAAAAGCCGCCGCCATCGTCCGTCCGCAGACCATACCGCCAGCCGCGACGATCGGTACGTCAACCTTGCTCCGGATGAGCGGCAGCAGGACCATGAGCGCAACATCTTTGGGATTTTTAAACCCGCCGCCCTCGCCGCCTTCGACGACCAGGCCATCGACACCGGCCTCAATCGCCTTCAACGCGCCAGCCAAAGTCGGCACAACGTGGAATACGGTTAGCCCCGCAGCCTTTAGCGGACCGCAATATTTGTTCGGGTCGCCCGCCGACGTCGTGACGAATTTTACGCCCTGATCGACCACGAAATCTACGATACCGGGATCGCGGACAAAGGCTTGCGCAATGTTCACGCCAAAGGGCTTATCCGTCAGTTCGCGCATCTTGATGATCTCTGCGCGCACTTCCTCCAATTGGCCGGAGGACGTTTCAATGATCCCAAGTCCACCGGCGTTTGAAACGGCCGAAGCCAGTTGCGCCCGCGCGATCCAGCCCATGGGCGCCTGAATGATCGGATATTCAACGCCAAGCAATTCGGTGATGCGGTTTTTAATAGGTTTCATGATGTCAGCGTCCAATCTGGCTTGTGCGGATGTTGAGTTGGCCGGCGAGCCCAGCTTTGCGATGAACTTCAATCGCCCGATATTCCGGGGAGGACATCATTTTCTGCATGGCCGCCAGTGAAGGGTATTCGACCAGCGCGACCATGTCCCAAAGCTCTTCAACCTCGCCAATCATCAGGCCCGTTACAGGCCCGGCATAAATCTGCTTGCCATCGACCGCGGCGAGACATGCCTGAATACCCTTGCCATAACGGGCATAAGCCTTAGCGCCACTGAGGTCAGCATCGCTGCCATCGGCATATTCTGCGGTCTCTTTGAATTTCAGAAGGTTGACCATCACAAAGGGACCATTTTCAGGCCCTCCGAAAAAGGACGTGATCTGCTCCGTGCCTGGAAAAACGGCGTTTTCTACCCGCATCGTTATTCGCTCCCCCTAATTTAATCATCTGCTTAAATCACAGGAGGCATGTTGTAAAAGCGAATATGTCTTCGTCGTCAAATTGCTGTGATGACGATAAGTTTGAAGGCCAATACGGGCGGTTAAGACACGATTTTGATGTGCGAACCGGGCGCCGATTGGGTTGCCATCTTTTTACCCAGCCCTTGAAACACGGCGTCCACAATCATGGCCAACTTGGTAACGCTTAGCTTCGTTGTCCCGATGTAAAAAAGTATGTCGGGGTTTGTGTAGCAATGCAGCATTTGGTTGATGAGCGACACCGCCTCGTCAATAGACAGGCCTTGGAAATAGCCTTGATCCATTGCTTCGGCCACGATGATCGCAAGATAATGGTCACCAAGGTCCACATAACCGCGCACCACTTCGAAATGCTGCTGACCAATTTCCAAATAGCTTTTTAACAGCTCGGGTTCGGCCTCATACTGCTCGACCGAAGCCAAATAGCGCCGGGCAAAATATTGGTACATTTTGTCGCGAACCGGCAAGTCGGACTCGGTCACTTCGACCATGATGCGGATTTTTTCCGCGAAGAAACGCTCGGCTACAGCCTCTAACAACGCTTCCTTGTTGTCGAAAAAGCGATACAGATTTGACGGCGACATACCCGCCGCCGCGGCCAAATCCGTCATGGAAATATCGACCGACCCACGTTTGCGAACAAGGTCATCGACGACTTCAAGCAACGCAGTTCTGCCGGCTTCTATATCAGTTTGTGGCCGCGCCATTCTGCTTCCTGTATTATAACTGCATAACAGTTTTCTGATATAACGCCGATTGTTTCATTTTTCAACGTGATCAAATGTGAACTGTCCTTGCATTGTTGGTCCTGCGGCAATGTCATTTTGATCAACAAGTCCCGACAATGTCAGCCCAAGCAAGCGAACGCCCATTTCGACGGGCAAAATCTGGTCCAAAAGCGCATGCCCCAGCTTCGCGATTGCCGAACGGTCAGATAATATGTGCCCAACCGTCCGCGACCGTGTGACGGTGCGGAAATCGGAATAACGCGCCTTTAAGACCAAGGTTTTTCCTTGAGCCTGATTGCGGTCAATGCGATCCCAAACGATCTCGACAATATCGTCTAACGCTTCCCGCAATTCATCCTCGCTGCGTTTATCTTCGAAATAGGTGCTTTCAGCGCCAATGGATTTACGCACCGCATTGGCGTTGACGGGGCGGTTGTCGATCCCGCGCGCCGCATGGAAAAGATAAGCGCCCCAACTGCCAAAATGCTGCGACAGCCAAATCTCGTCCTTTTGGGCAAGGTCTGCACCCGTGTGCACGCCCAACTTTGCCATTTTTTCGGCCGTGCGTGGCCCCACACCGTGGAACCGCCGCACAGGTAAGCTTGCGACAAATTCGGGCCCCTGTTCGGGCAATATCACACACATCCCGTCGGGTTTATTTTGGTCACTCGCCAGCTTGGCGATAAATTTATTGTAGCTCACGCCTGCGCTTGCGGTCAGTCCGGTTTCTTCGCGAATGGCCGCGCGAATGGCTTTGGCAATCTTAACAGCCGAACCGATACCCTGTTTGTCGTGCGTGACATCAAGGTACGCCTCATCCAGCGATAAAGGTTGGATTTCATCGGTGTGCCGGGCAAATATCTCCCGAATGTGACGCGACACAGCCTTGTATGCCTCAAACCTTGGCTTCACGAAAATGAGGTCCGGACATTGCCGCAATGCGGCCACCGAAGGCATGGCAGACCGCACACCAAATGCGCGTGCTTCATAGCTTGCGGCGGCCACAACGCCACGTTTGGACGATCCTCCGACAGCGACCGGCTTACCGCGCAATTCGGGATTATCCCGCTGCTCTACGCTGGCGTAGAACGCATCCATATCAACATGGATGATTTTGCGTATCTCTCCGGTGTCGGCCACCATGCAACCGAATGCTTAGGACGCGACCGCGGAACGCAACGCCTTGCGGTCGAGCTTTCCGATCATGGTTTTTGGTAGGACGTCGAGGATGGTGACACCTTGAACCCGTTCATGCTTTCCAAGACGCGGGTTCAGCCATTCGGTCAGTTCCGCACCATCTTGCGTAGCGCCATCGTGCAACGTTACAAATGCGCGCGGCACTTCGCCAAGATACGCATCCGGCACGCCGATAACCAATGCCTCTTTGACGGCAGGATGCTTGTAGAGGATGTCTTCGACCTGACTTGGGAACACCTTGAAGCCGCCCACCGCGATCATGTCTTTCAACCGGTCAACGATGTGGATGAAGCCGTCTTCATCGATGGTCGCAACGTCGCCTGTGCGTAAATATTTGCCCAGAAATACCTCGGCATCCGCATCTTTGCGGTTCCAATATCCGCACATCGTCTGCGGACCTGAAAACACCAATTCGCCCGGTTCGCCGTCGGGTGCTGGCTTGCTCGGGTCTTCCTTGTCGACCAATTTCACATCGGTGCCCGGAACGGGTTGGCCAATGCTGCCGATCTTGTTGATCCCCTCATACGGATTGCACGACACAACGCCTGAGCTTTCGGTTAGCCCGTAACCTTCAATGACGACTGCGCCCGTTACCTTTTCAAAACGTTCCTTCAGTTCCGCCGCCAAAGGTGCGCCACCCGAGATACACGCGCGCAAGCTGGTGAAGTCGGTTTTCGTGACATCCGGGCAATCGAGCAATGCTTGATACATTGTCGGCACGCCGGGCAATGATGTCACCTTCGTGCGGTTAATGGCCGCCAACGCAGCGCGCGCCTCGAAACGTGGCAGCATGACAATTTCCCCGCCATTGGCGACGGTACGATTCAGCACGGTTGCATTGGCAAATACGTGGAAAAACGGCAGCACACCCAGAATCCGGTCATCTGCAGCGCCATTGGGCTGGTTCACCGCGCTATGCGGATCAAGCATGTTAATCTGCCGCGCATTCGCCGTTATATTCTGGTGGCTGAGCATCGCACCCTTTGGCGTCCCTGTCGTGCCGCCAGTATATTGAAGCTGCGCAATGTCTTGTTCAGGCGTGCAAGGCTGGACAACATAATCGCCGTCATTTGCGACCAGTGTCGCATAATGCGTAATTCTGCTGTCGTCGGGTATTGCCGCAATGTCGCTGCGTTTCAACAACCGGTATGCCCAGCTTTTCGCCTTGGGCAATGCCTCGGCGACGCTGCCGACGATCAGTTCCTTCAGGCTGCTGTTGTCCAGAACCTTGATAGCGGTCGGCAGCAATGCTGCAGCGGACACGGTGAACAAAATAGACGTACCGCTGTCCGCCACCTGATGCGCCAGTTCATCAACGGTATATAAAGGCGAGAAGTTAACCACGGTCGCCCCCGCGGCAAGCGCGCCATAATAAGCCGCGATATAATGCGGGACGTTCGGCAAAAAGAGGCCGACATGGTCCCCCTTCCCAATACCTTTATCCTGAAGACCACGCGCGACGCGCCGGACGGTGTCCGCCATATTGGCGTAGCGATATTTACGGCCCATGAAATCGGCGATTGCGGAACGGCCCATCCGTTCGGCGGACTGGAAAAACATATCGTGCAAGGCCAACGGCACAAAATGTTGGTCCCATTTGACAGGATGCAGGTAACGACTGTTCCAGATATTTTGTGTCATGCGCGCTTTATGCCGCGTGATACCATCCAACACCATCGCGGATTTCACATTTTATCCGACCGGCAAAGTGCAGGTAACGCAAATGCGCCTGCGCCTCACCCGTGGCCAAACCGTAAACCGTTTCATCAATTTCCCGGTCGAACAGCAATGCAAATGTATCGACGGCGCGCATTTCTGTGTGCCGCAGGGCAGCTTCCAACTTGTCGAGCCGTTCATGATGGCCAGACGCCAGTCTGTCCAACCGGACATGCACGCCGGTGAACGGTTCCCCATGCGCGGGCAGGACCAGCATATCCGCAGGCAATGCGTCACGAAACTTTGCAATGGAATCCAGCCACTCACCCAGCGGGTCCGCATTGGGCTCGCTGTCCATGACAGAAACATTTGAGGTGATACGCGGCAAAATTTGGTCACCCGCGATGATCATGCCATTGTTGAAATCGACAAGGCAGGCATGTTCGGGTGTGTGTCCGCCGCCTGTCATCACGGTCCAATCCCGCTGGCCAACGCGGATAACTTGCCCGTCGTCCATGCGCACATGTCCCGTGGGTAGCCGTGAGACAGCACGCGCGAACCCGCCCCAACCGCGCTTGCGCACGGCATCGATGCGTTCTTCGTCAAAACCCGCAAAACGCCGGTTGCTTAAGACATCTTCGGGCGGTTGGTCTGCCTGATCAGCGATCAGCATCCGCGCCATCAACCATTCGGTCCGGTTCATCCAGACAGGAACTTTGAACTTGTTGGAAAGCCATCCCGCGCAGCCAACATGGTCAGGGTGGAAATGGGTCACGAAAATCCGCTTAAGTTCGCGGTCGGCCAAATTGCCTGCGAACATCGCTTTCCACTGTTCAATGGTCGGCGGCATGAAAAGGCCGGTGTCCACGAGCGCATAGCCAGCATCGCCCTCGTCCAATAACCACAGGTTGATATGGGCCAAATTGCCGGGCACGGGCATACGCGTCCAGCCAATATCCGGCGCGATAGGGTAGATTTCACCATAAGCCGGCGCATGATCGCCCAAGGGGTATGTTAGCCCCTTAAATTCTTTTGCTTCAAACCCGTGGTCGGCAAGCGACGCGTCGTAATCAGGTGGTGCTTTGGTAGCCATAGCCCGACCGTGCCTTAATCAAGCGATTAAGGCAATGACGACGTCGTCCTTATTCGCCCGCTTTTTTGAACAAAGTATCGGCGGTCAGCTCGGCCTTTTCAGTCGGTTCTACTTCACCGTTGAGAGCTGCTTCCGCGCGGCGTGCCGCTTCGGTACGTTCTGCGCGCAATTCTTGGATCAGCGCGTCACGATCCGTGCCAAGGCGGGCATCATTTGCCGCCGTGTTATCAATGCCTGCCTTTTTGGCGGCGCGATTGACAATGGCATCAAGCTCACGTTGCGAAGTCAGGCCAAGCGTTACGGGATCCTTTGGCTGGATTTCAGCAATGTTCCAATGGCTGCGATCGCGAATGGCGGCAATCGTGTTGCGCGTCGTTCCGATCAACTTGCAGATGGCGCCATCGGAAATTTCCGGATGGTTGCGCAAAAGCCAAGCGATGCCGTCTGGCTTATCCTGACGCTTTGAAACTGGCGTATAGCGCGGTCCCTTTGTGCGGCGCACCTGATCCGGGCCCTTGGACATTTGAAGGACGTAGTCTTCATCTGCCTGACCCTTTTCGATTTCTTCCATCGACAATTCGCCAGCGTGCACTGGGTCGCGACCGGTGTATTTCGAGCCAGTCATGTCATCGGCCATAGCCTGAACTTCAAGAATATGGATGCCGCAGAATTCGGCAATTTGCGAGAAGCTCAAACCAGTATTGTCGACCAACCAAGCGGCAGTCGCATGTGGCATCAAAGGGGTGGCCATGTCTTTTGCTCCAATAATAAGGGCCGCCCCTTACGGAGCGGCCTGAAAATCTTGAAAGTGCATTAGGCGAACTTTACCGCATCGGCAAGCGACAATGCGCGTGGGGGCTTGCGCATGGCCCGTCTGGCATGCAATCCAGCAACGGATTGGGGGAAGAAATGAAACGTCTTATCAAATGGCTCGTTGCTGTGCTCGTGATCGCGGTCGCCGCGGTCTTTATCTGGGGATATGCGCCAGATACCGATGCTGCAGCGATGGAAACCAAATATAGCAGCAGCGCATCACGCTTTGCTGAACTGGAGCCTGGCCTGCGCGTTCACTATCGCGATGAAGGCAATCGGGATGGCCGCGTTCTTGTCCTCATCCACGGATCGAACGCCTCGCTGCATACGTGGGAGCCGTGGGTCCAGATATTGGGCAAGGAATATCGTATCATTTCGATGGACCTTCCCGGCCATGGCCTGACCGGGCAAAATCCATCCGGCACCTATGACAGCGCGACATATGTCGGGGTCGTCGATCGGTTGCTTTCGCGGCTGAATGTCAAAAAGGCCATAATCGGCGGCAACTCAATGGGTGGCGGCGTCACATGGATGTACACACTCACGCACCCCGAAAAAGTCGAGGCGATGTTGCTGGTGGATGCCAGCGGCCAGCCTTCTGCCAAATCCGGTAATATACCAATCGGTTTCCGTTTGATGCGGATGCCGGTCATCAAAGAGGCCGCGCGCTTTATTGCCCCACGCAACATTTTTGAAGCCAGCGTCAAAACCTCGATGAGCGTTCAATCGAAAATCGACGCAAAGCTTGTCGACCGCTATTGGGAGCTTAACCGCTATCCCGGTAACCGCGAAGCAACGATGAAGCGCTTTGCAAACCTGCAAAACATGCGCGCCGGCAACACAGAGAAGCTGGCGGCAATCAAGGTGCCTGCGATGATCATGTGGGGAGAAGAGGATAACCTCATCCCCGTCAGTGCTGCGCGGTGGTTCGCGGACGCCTTGCCGCAAGCCAAGCTGGTTATTTATCCCGGCGTCGGCCACATCCCAATGGAAGAAATTCCGGAGAAGAGCGCTGCCGACGTAAAAGCATGGCTGGATGGCTTACCGCCACCAGCCGCTTAGGGTCAGGACCTAAACTTCAAGCAGAATTTTGCCGACATGCGCGCCGGATTCCATATAGGCGTGTGCGCCAGCGGCATCGGCCAACGGGAATATCCGGTCCGTTTCGGGCCGCAACGCGCCGTCGCACACCATTGGCCAAACCGTTGTTGATATTTCCTGCGCCAACAAAGCCTTAAACTCGGCTGTGCGCGGGCGTAGAGTGGATCCGGTCAGCATCAACCGGCGGGACATGATATAGGCCATATTGAGCTCAGCGGTCATCCCGCCTTGAACCGCAATGGTCACATGGCGGCCATCTTCGCGCAGGCACTGAAGATTGCGCGCAACATAACCACCTGCGACCATGTCGAGGACAAGATGCACGCCGGCGCCGTTGGTAATCGTTTGTACTTCAGCGACAAAATCTGTGCTGTTGTAATTTATGGCATGATCTGCACCAATCGCCTTTGCGGCGGCGCATTTGTCGTCCGACCCGCAGGTCACAATGACATTGAGATCAAACAATTTGCCCAATTTGATCGCCATGGTTCCAATGCCGCTCGTGCCGCCATGGATGAGGATCGTTTCGCCGGACGCCGCGTAGCCGCGGTCAAACACATTGTGCCACACGGTGAACAGCGTTTCCGGCAATGCCGCAGCTTGCGCCATGTCCATTCCCGCTGGAACGGGCAAGCAAACGTCGGCGCGGGCGATGCAATATTCGGCATATCCGCCGCCCGATACCAACGCACATTGGCGCGTGCCCAATAATTCGCGGGACACGCCCGCTCCCACCGCAACGACCACGCCCGATACTTCCAATCCGGGCAGATCGCTCGCGCCTGGCGGCGGCGGATATAGACCTTTGCGTTGAATGACATCGGGTCTGTTTACGCCTGCAAAAGCGACCTTCAAAAGCAGCTCACCATCGCCCGGGCTGGGCACTGGCCGCTCTGCCGCGATCAATACTTCAGGGCCACCCGGCGTCGAAATCTCGATAGCCGTCATCAATTCAGGCAGTTTTTCCATGTCTATTGCATCCCCATGTCAATTGAGATGCCTTTTAGGGAAGCATCATATTGACAGCAACCGCTCATGGGTAAAATATGAACCATGGAAATCGACGACAATCTACCGTTACACCGGGACGACCCACTCAACAATCTTGTGAAGCAAGATATTGATGCCCTTTCTGTTGCAGAACTTGAAACCCGCATTGCTGCTTTAAAGGCGGAAATTGTGCGCTGTGAGGGTAAGATAGCCTTTGCCAGCAAACATCGCAGTGTTGCCGACGCTTTGTTCAAAAAATAAACGGCAGATGGCGTAAATCCGGCCCATAGGATTAAGAAACTGGGGATGAAAACCGTTATCTGCCTCATGTTGCTTGAAAGCAAAGAAGGCCGCGCCAATATAGAGTTCAAGCGACAGCGACTCATTTAAGGGAGACGATAACATGCCATCATTTGCGGAGTCGCTGGAAGCAACGCTTCACAACGCATTGAAACACGCAGGCGACCGTGCGCATGAATATGCGACGCTTGAACATTTGCTGCTCGCGCTCATCGATGATGCTGATGCGGCAAAGGTTATGCAGGCATGCGGAGTCGACCTGGGCGAGCTGTCCGACATCATCATCACCTATCTCGACACCGAACTCGAAAGCTTGCGGGTCGAAGGCAAGGTAGACCCCTCCCCCACCAGCGGTTTCCAACGCGTGGTTCAGCGCGCGATATTGCACGTGCAAAGCTCGGGCAAAGATGTCGTGACGGGCGCGAATGTTTTGGTGGCCCTGTTCTCCGAACGCGAAAGCTACGCCGTCTATTTCCTGCAGCAGCAGGATATGAGCCGCCTCGACGCCGTTTCATATATCAGCCATGGCATTGGCAAGGACGGCAAGCTTGCCGAGCCGCGCCCGGTCACGGGTTCTGAGCAAAAGGGCGAAGAGCCCGAAGATGCAAAGGCAAAGAAGGACAAGAAAGAGGGCGCGCTTGACCAGTTCACCGTCAATCTGAACGAAAAAGCTAAGCAGGGCCGCATTGATCCGCTCATCGGCCGCGCGGCTGAGGTTGATCGCACGGTGCAGATTTTGTGCCGCCGGTCGAAGAACAACCCATTATATGTCGGTGAACCCGGCGTCGGCAAAACGGCCATCGCCGAAGGTCTGGCGCGCCGTATCGTTGAAAAGCAGGTTCCAGAAGTATTGTTGCCCGCGGTGATTTATTCACTCGATATGGGCGCGCTTTTGGCCGGTACTCGCTACCGTGGTGATTTCGAAGAGCGGTTAAAGGCTGTGGTGTCGGAACTCGAAAAGCTGCCCGACGCGATATTGTTTATTGACGAAATCCATACGGTCATCGGCGCGGGCGCAACCAGCGGCGGCGCGATGGATGCGTCCAATTTACTGAAGCCTGCTTTATCCGGCGGCACCATTCGCTGCATCGGTTCGACGACGTACAAGGAATTCCGCAACCATTTCGAAAAAGACCGCGCGTTGCTGCGCCGGTTCCAAAAGATCGACGTCAACGAACCAAGCATTGAGGATACCATCAAAATCCTCGCCGGCCTGCGGTCTGCATTCGAAGAGCATCATAAGGTGAAGTACACGCCAGAGGCCATTAAGGCAGCGGTTGAACTGTCATCGCGCTACATCAATGACCGCAAGCAGCCCGATAAGGCCATCGACGTCATTGACGAGGTTGGCGCGATGCAAATGCTGGTTGCGCCGTCAAAGCGCCGGAAGCTCATCACTGCGCGCGAGATTGAGGCTGTTATCGCCACCATCGCCCGCATCCCGCCAAAGCAGGTGTCCAGCGACGACAAGACCGCCCTCGGCACGCTTGAGGCCGATCTGAAGCGCGTCGTGTTTGGACAAGACAAGGCCATTGAGGTGCTTGCCAGCGCCATCAAGCTCAGCCGCGCTGGCTTGCGTGACACTGAAAAGCCCATCGGCAGCTATTTGTTCAGCGGCCCCACGGGCGTCGGCAAGACCGAAGTCGCGCGTCAGCTCGCCTCCATCCTTGGCATTCCGCTTAAGCGTTTCGACATGTCCGAATATATGGAGCGCCACAGCGTCAGCCGCCTGATCGGTGCGCCTCCGGGCTATGTCGGTTTTGACCAAGGCGGTCTGCTGACCGATGCCGTCGACCAAAGCCCGCACAGCGTGTTGTTGCTCGACGAAATCGAAAAAGCGCATCCTGACCTGTTCAACATCCTGCTTCAGGTCATGGATAATGGCCGTCTGACCGATCATCATGGCAAGACCGTTGATTTCCGGAACGTCATTTTGATTATGACGACCAATGCGGGTGCCAGCGACATGGCCAAAGAAGGCATTGGTTTCGGCAATAACATCAGCAAGGAAGATGCTGGCGACGAAGCCGTCAAAAAGATGTTTGCGCCGGAATTCCGAAACCGTCTGGATGCAACCGTGCCATTTGGCTATCTGCCAACCGACGTTGTAGCGCGCGTTGTCGACAAGTTCATTCTGCAGCTTGAACTGCAACTCGCCGACCAGAATGTGCACATCAAACTGGACGACGAGGCGCGCGCATGGCTCACCGAACGTGGCTATGACAAGCTATATGGCGCACGGCCAATGGGACGCCTGATCCAAGAAAAAATCAAACAGCCGCTTGCTGAAGAGCTTCTGTTTGGAAAACTCGTGCATGGCGGCGAAGTGGCTGTGCACATGAAGGACGGCGCACCAAGTTTTGAAGTAACGCCCGCGGCGCCGAAGGCCACAAAGCCTAAGGCACCGAAGAAAAAGGCCGTGAAAAAGGCAAGCAAGGCCGAGTAAGGAACCTAATTCTGCCCGACTGGTAGCAGTTGGGCAGAAGGGCCTATACCGTTGAATAATTCGGGCTCGGTTCCGGTCATCCAGACCTGCGCGCCGGTTTCGGCGAGTAACGCAAACAATGCAGCGCGTCTTGACGGATCGAGATGCGCTGCAACTTCATCCAGAAGCAGGATTGGCGGTGCCTGACGCTGCGCGGACACAAGGGCGGCGTGCGCGAGGATGAGCGATAGCAATAAGGCTTTTTGCTCGCCGGTCGAACACTGCTCCGCCATTTGGCCGGAATCCTTATGTATGACGTCAAGGTCGGCGCGATGTGGACCAAATAATGTGCGCCCGGCGGCGGCATCACGGTTGCGGCCTTGCCGCCAGATCACGGCCAGATCGCCCTCTGCTGGGCTGGCCTTATCGACAAGGCTGATCAGCGGAACCGCGAACGGCCCCGAAGGCGCGCTTTGCAATTGATCGCGCAGGGCATCAACCAAGCCGGTACGCGCAGCTTGAATGGCGTGGGCGCTTTCAGCCATCTGTTGTTCAAGTGCATCCAACCAAAGCGGGTCAGCGGGTACCGTCCCTGACAACAGCTTGTTGCGTTGCTGCATGGCCTTTTCATAGCGGCTGCTGTAGCGCGCATGCTGAGGACTGAGTGCCAGCACGAGGCGGTCTAAAAACCGACGCCGCGCGGCTGAACCATCTGCAAACAGGCGGTCCATCGCTGGCGTAAGCCAAATGACCGAAAGCCATTCCGCAAGGCTGTTAATCGACGCATTGCTCTCGTTCACGCGGACTTTGCGACGCTCGGGCTGCTCCGCGCTCACACCCGTTCCAATGACATTCCCCGACACTTCAGCGACGATGGCAAATCCACCACCACCGCCAGCGCGGACCATATCCGACATGGCCGCGCGGCGAAGACCGCGCCCCGGAACCAACAGCGAAACAGCCTCCAGGATGTTCGTCTTGCCCGCGCCATTTGAGCCATGAAGCGCAATGAACTGCGCATTGGGACGGATCTCAAGCGCGGCATGGTTGCGAAAATCATTCAAGGACAGGCGGGACAGGACCATATAACGTGCCTGCTATAGTGGCATGTTGCGGTCAAGCCGCTTGTCGGAAAATCGCTAAGCCAATTATTGGTATTTTTTCCCAACTTGTGAAATTGTTTCGTACTGATGAATGGAAGAGCCATAAACTAACTGATTGATTTTATTATATACATCCAATTTGGCATGCACTGTGCAAAGTATCTGGCATAGCCGGAACGATCCGGTAGATTTTAAAGGAACATGACATGACACAATATGCCCGCACCCAAATTCTTTCAGTGTTCGCCGCTGTAGTTTGCGCTTTCATCACTATCGGTATCAGCATTGCACCGGCCGTCGCGCCTGCTGCAGCTATCGTTGCCTAAACATATCAGGGTCAGGACCTATTAAATGCGCCTTCGCGGTTTGAGGCCATATTGTTCAGTGCGAGGCGGTAAGCGCCGGACCTAGTGGTTCTAAGTCCAAGCTTGCCAACGCAGCAATGGACAATATGGGTCAAATCCGAAGGACGTCAAAATGGCTTCGATCTCAAAGCAAAATGCCCTTGCAGGCAGAATAACTGCCTGCGGCGGACATTTTACTTCGATATCTTTGCCATTTTGACGCCGCGATGGTGCATTTAATAGGTCCTGACCCTAACGCATTTCAAAAACAAGGGAGTGAAGACATGACACGTTTAACATTGGACAAAACCAACAAGAAAATTCTCGGCGTATGTGCCGGATTGGCCAACTGGTCCGGCATCGACGCGATGATCATTCGCCTGATTTTTGCGGTCGCGACCGTGGTTGGCTTTGGCTCGCCTGTCCTGATCTACATCCTGCTGGCGATGATACTCGACTAAATTTGATTATTTCGCGACCGTTTACCGGAGGATCAAGGGATCAGGAGCCACCGATGGCCGCGGACGTCGTTGACAGCCGTGGACATGAACGCCGCGCATTTATGCGTAACAGCGTCTCCATCAGGGCAAGCGTCCGCGAACACGGCGAGCGTTACCGGACCTAGCCAACCTTGCGCACAAAAACCGACCCGGCCGAATAGCCAGCCCCAAAGGAGCAGATGAGACCAAGGTCGCCTGCTTTCAGGTCCTGATTATGTTTGTGGAAGGCGATTATGGAACCGGCGCTTGAGGTGTTGGCATATGTGTCGAGAACCGTTGGGCTCTCATCCTCAACGGCTTCATGCCCGAGCACCTTTTGCGCGATAAGCCGGTTCATCCCGGTATTGGCCTGATGCAGCCACAAGCGACGCAAATCTGACCCCGACAGGCCAAGGCTTTCTGCGTGCTCAAGGATCATCTGCCCAACCATTGGCACGACTTCCTTGAAAACCTTACGGCCTTCTTGGACGAACAATTTGTCATTGCGCGGTCCGCTTTGATCGACGGGGCCATTGCCATGCGCGCGGTTCAAAAATCCGAAGTTATTGCGGATATTGTTCGAAAACTGGGTTTTCAAACGCGTGCCCAATATTTCCCAATGTTGCGCAGGCGCCAAGTCCTTCGCTTCGACCAAAATGGCGGTTGCCACGTCACCAAAGATAAAGTGGCTGTCACGATCGCGCCAGTTGAGATGGCCGGACGTGATTTCGGGATTTACGACCAATACAGAACGTGCGTTGCCGCTGCGGATATAGTCGGCAGCCGTCTGGATGCCAAAGGTAGCCGACGAGCACGCGACATTCATATCAAAGGCGAAACCGCGCTGCATGCCCAATTCATGCTGAATTTCGACCGCCATGGCAGGATAGGCACGCTGCATATTGGATGCCGCACATAAAACAGCGTCAACGTCGGCAATGTCGCGGCCAGCCTTAGCCAATGCGTCCCGGCATGCCGCCACACCGATTTCCGCCATAAGCGAAATTTGGTCATTCGGACGCTCTGCGTACCGTGGTTCCATAATGTCCGGATCCAATATCGCGGTTTTGTCCATGACATGGCGCGACTTTATGCCGCTGGCCTTTTCCACAAACTCAACCGAGCTGTGCATCAGTGGCTCTGCATCGGGATGCGCTGCGTTATACCGATCGGCATAAGCGTTAAAGCTGGCAACAAGCTCCGCATTGCTGATGGTATCGGTTGGCGTGAATAAGCCAGTAGCTGAAATGACCGGTATGGCGCCGTGCGCTGAATGCGACATGTTTGTTCCCGCTTGTTTTTGTAATTGCGTCCGCGTGCCTAGCGCTTGCGTATTTATGAAACAAGACGTTTGAAAAGGTTTGTAACGCAGTTATGGAAGCAACGGGGGAGGAAGACAAAATATGTCTTTGAAGGAACGTCAGCCTAGCTGGTTGTCCCGGCTGGTCAGGCGGGCATTGGTCGGAATATACAAACGCGGCGGATGGCATGCCCATGGCGTAGTGCCGGAATCGCGTAAATTCGTGTTGATTGCGGCGCCACACACCAGCAACTGGGATTTTGTCTATTTTCTGGGGTTAACAGATGACCTTGGAATTATGCCCCATTTCATGGGAAAATCTTCTCTCTTCCGTTGGCCATTTACCAACTTCATGCTCGACATGGGCGGCGTGCCAGTGGACCGCTCGTCGAACAAAAATTATGTTCAGCAGATGATTGACGAATTCAAACGGCGAAAAGAATTCATGCTCACCATCGCGCCTGAGGGCACACGGGGCAACGTCAAAGCGTGGAAAACCGGTTTTTATCATATCGCCATGGGTGCCGGCGTGCCGCTGGTCGTTGGCATGATGGATTATCAGTCGAAAACCGGTGGCTTAGGGCCAGAAATTTGGCCCACGGGTGATTATAAGGCTGACATGAAAAAGGTCGCCGAAATCTATTCTAGTGTCGTGCCGAAATACCCTGCGAAAGGGATGACCGGCATTTTTGCAAAGGATGAAACATGACAGCTATCGGTCAAACACTTGCAATCAACGCGACTGCCCTGCTTGCAGTCATACTCCTGCTCTGGGCGTATTCGGTCAAGATCCGCGATGTTTCATTTATTGACGCGTTTTGGGCGTTCGGGATGGTACTGCTTGCGTGGGCAAGCTGGACGCAATCCGATGCACCGGGCGCGCTTTCGCATTTGCTGCTTGGCCTGACCACATTGTGGGGGCTTCGGCTTTCGCTGCATTTGTGGACACGCTGGCGCGCGCATGGCGAAGATCCGCGTTATGAAAAAATCATGCGCAGTGTGATGGAGAAAAAGGGCTGGAGCTGGAGCAAAACGTCACTTCAGTCGGTTTTTTTGACCCAAGCCCCGTTGCTGTTCATCACCTGCCTGCCCGCACAGCTGGGCATCGCGTACAGCGATGGCGCGAACACAGCATTAGGTCCGCTCGCATTTGCCGGCGCGATTATTGCGATCATCGGCATATTGTTTGAAACCATTGGCGATGCGCAGCTAAACGCATTCCGGGTCGACCCTGCCAACAAAGGCAAGGTGCTCGACACGGGCCTATGGCGCTATACCCGGCACCCGAATTACTTTGGCGATGCCTGCACATGGTGGGGTATTTGGCTCATCGCGTGTGAGACTGGCCTGCCGGGTTGGATCAGCATCATTGGCCCGATCTTCCTGACCTTCACGCTCACGCGCTGGTCGGGCAAGCCGATGCTAGAATATGGCATGAAGAAAACGCGGCCCGGCTATGCGGAATATGTCGCGCGGACCTCTGGCTTTTTCCCGCTGCCGCCAAAGTCGCGCTAAGACGTTAAAGGCGAGCGCCCGTTACGCCCATGCAGGGGCCTTACGTCAGGCGACAACGCCAAACAGGTCGTGCTCGTCGGCGTCTTCGATGTCGACCTGCACAATGTCCCCCGCCTTTAAGCTAGGTGGAACGTCACGCAGATAGACATGGCCATCGATCTCCGGCGCATCGGCTTGCGACCGTCCGGTCGCACCAACACTGCCATCTTCATCGGCATCCCCAATCTCGTCGATAATGACGGGGATATTGCGTCCAACCTTTGCGGCAAGCTTCGCTGCGCTAATCGCCGCCGTCTTTTCCATAATCCGCTGGAACCGCTCTTCCTTCACCTCTTCAGGAACAGGGTTTGGCAAATCGTTCGCTTGCGCACCTTCCACAGGTTCGAAACGGAAAGCGCCGACGCGGTCCAGCTGCGCTTCGTCCAACCAGTCGAGCAGATATTGGAAATCCGCATCGGTCTCGCCCGGAAATCCGACCACAAAGCTTGACCGGATAGCGATATCGGGCGCGATGCTGCGCCAATTACGAATGCGCTCCAGCACCTTCGCTTCATTGGCGGGGCGCTTCATCGCTTTTAGGACATTCGGCGCGGCATGTTGAAACGGGATGTCGAGATATGGCGTCAGATAGCCTTCGGCCATCAAGGGAATAACGTCATCAACATGGGGGTAAGGATAGACATAATGCAGCCGCACCCAAGGCGCGAGGCCTTCGCTCGTACGCAAGCTGCCCAATTCGCGAGCGAGGTCAGTCATATGCGCACGCACCTGACGCCCCTGCCAATCGCGTGGCTCGTGCCGCGTGTCGACACCATAAGCAGACGTATCTTGCGAAATAACCAAAAGCTCTTTGGTACCCGCAGCGACCAGTTTCTCCGCCTCACGCAACACGGCATCAATCCGCCGGCTCGCAAGCTTTCCGCGCAATGACGGAATGATGCAGAAGGCGCAGCTGTGGTTGCACCCTTCGGAAATCTTTAAATAGCTGTAATGGCGCGGGGTCAGCTTCAAGCCGCCTTCGGGCACCAGATCCACGAATGCACCGCGTGTAGGCGGCGCAGCTTCATGAACCGCCGAAACGACGGCTTCATATTGATGCGCACCCGTGATCGCGAGCACATCAGGGAAGCGCGCGCGGATGACGTCGGCTTCATTACCCATGCAGCCTGTGACAATCACGCGGCCGTTTTCCGCGATGGCCTCTCCAATGGCCTCAAGGCTCTCTTCCTTTGCGGAGTCCAGAAAGCCACAGGTATTGACCAGCACAACGTCAGCGCCGGCATAATCGGGCGACAAGCCATAGCCATCGGCACGCAGCTTTGTGAGGATCCGTTCGCTATCGACCAGCGCCTTGGGACAGCCAAGTGATACCATGCCGACCTTCGGCGCTGCTTTGATTTGAGTTGCCATGATGGCGGGCCGCATAGCGGGTTTCCGCACGCTTGTCACGGGCAGTATAGATTTGCGCTGTGCGTCAGGATAACAATCCAACAATGATCATAAAAATTACCAAAGGCACGGATCGCGATTTTCTCGCTATTGTTCGGGATGACGGCTCGACGGAGACCGCAACCTTCCCGAAAAAAGGCGTCGCGCCGCATGATGCGATCCATTATTTCGTCGAAACCGAGTTGAACTTGCCAATGGCATTTTGGGGAATGGTAGCAAAAGGACATAGCCCCGCAGATATTCAGGAAATTGCAAAACAGGCGGGCCACGCCAGCGCGTCACGGGCGCAGACGCCGGACGAACATATTGTGCAGTTGCTTCAGGCAGAACGCTTGGTGGAATGTTTCGAATCCGATGCCTGGGGTGCCCCGGCCGATGCCGAAACCTTTATTGCTATTGCGGCAACCGCTTGCGAGGCTTCATTTATTCCGACGCCTGCGCTGACGCCCCAATCCATTGAGGCATTACGCGCGCGGATTGCCGAATTTCAATCCATTTGGTCGGTCGCGATGGTCGGCCATGTGGCCGAATTTCAGTGGGATGAACAATGATCCCGAACGCAACTTAACGGGCACGCTGCAGCGAATAGTTTTCCCTTATCCGCTGTAAGCGCTCCGAAGATTTGCGAGGGACTCGCTATGGGTTAGGTCAAGCTGCAGCGGGGTGACTGCGATATAGCCATCCTCAATCACCTCAAGGTCGGTATCATGGCCCGGCGTGTGCACCATTCCATGAAGCCCAAACCAATAATAGTCATAACCGCGCGGATCCGTGCCCTTGACGATTGAACCGCGGCTATAGTCATGGAACCCCTGCCGGGCGACTTTGATGCCTTTGACATCCTGCGGCAAGAGCGGCGGGAAGTTGATGTTGGTCAGCGTGCGCGGCGTATGCGGCGTGTCCAATAATGGACGCAGCACGCGTTCGCCCCATGCTTCGGCAGCTGAAAAGGGTACGGCGTCCGCCATGCCTTCTTTGCTATAGACTTGGCTAAGCGCAATGGACCGGATTCCCGCCAACGCCCCTTCCATCGCCGCAGCGACTGTGCCCGAATAAGTGATGTCGTCGCCAAGGTTGGCACCACGGTTGACGCCGGACAAAATCAGGTCGGGCTTTGTATCTTTCATGATGACACCAATGCCGAGCATCACAGAATCCGTAGGCGTTCCTGCAACCGAGTAATGTTTTTCGCCATGTTGGCGGATTCGCACAGGCTTGGTCAGTGTAAGCGAATGACCTGCCCCAGAATTTTCCTCAGCCGGCGCGACAATCCAGATGTCATCGCTCAGGGTGCGGGCAATCGCTTCCAACACCTTAAGACCCGGCGCGTTCACACCATCATCATTGGTCAATAAAATGCGCATCAGCCTGCAATCTCCAGCTTCGTCAGGCCGCCCATATATGGCAGCAGCGCGGCTGGAACGGTCACACTGCCATCGGCCTGCTGATGATTTTCGAGGACGGCAACCAGCGTACGGCCAACGGCCAAGCCAGAACCGTTCAACGTGTGTACGAACACATTGCCTTTGCTTTCCGCAGGGCGGTAGCGCGTGTTCATACGGCGCGCCTGCCAGTCACCGCAGTTCGAACAGCTCGAAATTTCACGGTACAGCCCCTGCCCCGGCAACCAGACCTCAAGGTCATAGGTCTTGCGCGCGCTGGCACCCATGTCACCCGTGCACAGCAGCATCTTGCGATATGGCAACTCAAGTGCTTGCAAGATACCCTCGGCACTTTCGACCATACGTTCATGTTCGGCGCCACTGTCTTCGGGACGAACGATGGAAACCAGCTCCACCTTTTCAAACTGATGCTGGCGGATCAGGCCTTTCGTATCCCGTCCCGCCGCGCCCGCTTCGGAACGGAAACAGGGCGTTAACGCGGTCATACGGATGGGCAGTACGCTCTCGTCCAAAATCTGTTCGCGCACGCTGTTGGTCAGCGATACTTCGGCGGTTGGGATCAGCCAACGGCCATCGGTCGTCTGAAAATTATCTTCGGCAAATTTTGGAAGCTGTCCGGTACCAAATAGCGATTCCTGACGCACCAGATAGGGCGTGGCGCATTCTGTGTACCCGCGCTGTGCGGTTTGGTAGTCCAGCATGAACTGACCAAGCGCGCGATTAAGCCGCGCCATTTGTCCGCGCATGAAGGTAAAGCGTGCGCCTGAAATCGCAACGCCCGTTTCAAAGTCGAGGCCAAGCACTGGCCCCAAATCGGCATGATCGCGCGGTTCAAATTCAAAACTGCGCGGCGTTCCCCACCGCGCGACTTCAACATTTTCTGTCTCGTCTGCACCATCGGGCGTGTCGTCGGCAGGCAAATTGGGCAGCCCGGCGAGCAACGTATCCAATTCTTCACCTGCCCCGCGTTCCTGCTCTTCCAATGCCGGCAAGGTGTCCTTCAATGCGGCAACTTCAGCTTTCAGCGCCTCTGCGGTTGCGGTATCGCCCTTGCCCATGGCAGCGCCGATTGCTTTGGACGCCTCATTGCGGCGTGCCTGCGCATTTTGCATTTCGGTCAACAAGGCGCGGCGATTTTCATCCAGCGCTACAACCGATGCAGCAACGGGTGCAGCCCCCCTACGGATAAGGGCGGCGTCGAAGGCTTGCGGATTTTCGCGGATATATTTTAGGTCATGCATGGTGGCTGGCTATGCCGTTCGCGCATCGGTTTCGCAACGAAAAAGGGCAGCACGAAAACTGCCCATTTCTTGACCTATCGAAATCCGATCATGCGGCCGTGCCAGCTCTCGCCTTCTTGACGGCACGTCCGCGCGCCGTTTCCACAGCTTTTATGGATTCCATGACAGTCTGTAACATTTGCTGCTTGTGCGGGTTTTGGCGTGAGTCTATAGCGCCGACGAGAGTGGATTTGGACGCGGCAACCTTGGTTTTGCGGGGCCCGCCAGAGGTGGAGAATCTAACATGGGCGCAAGCGCCGAGCCTCAAAAGAATACCGGAGAATTGAGCAGTTCCGGTTACGATATTGACCCTTCATATATCCCCAGCGACGACGAGCCTTTCATGAACGATCGTCAGCTGAAATATTTTGAAAAACAGTTGATTGACTGGAAAAACAGTATCTTGGCGGAAGCCCAGGGCACGCTGAATCAGCTTCAGGATGGCCCTATGCGCGAACCTGATCTGAACGACCGTGCATCGAGCGAAACGGACTGGGGAATCGAATTGCGAACCCGCGACCGTCAGCGCAAACTGATCTCCAAAATCG
>JACCDN010840487.1_pt1 | contig 38350 bp, 36 predicted proteins | sample 7441691 | NCBI WGS metagenome assembly JACCDN01 (sample SAMN15323439, study PRJNA562643) | freshwater metagenome | isolation source: river surface water | place: USA:Blue River Watershed | collected 2017-08-16
GGGCAGTCAGCCCTAGATATGATCGCCATCGTTTTAAGGCGTTTAACATAGAATTGCTTACCGCTATGTGGCGCTCTTTATTGCCTTTACTGACGGTAGTAAACCACCAGTTTTGATCGTGATCTTTATAGAAATGCTTCATCATTGGCACCCAACGTTCACTAGCGGCTAATTCTGAAATGCGTAAATACATTGAATATAACGCGGAAAATATAAATAAACTACGCTCGTGTTTATCTGGTTCTTGTTCGGCTAACTCGGTAGCGGTTTTGATTATATATTGCCATTGTAAATCGCTTAAGCGCCGAATTTTTGCCTGGCCTTGACTGCGACGCACGAATTTACTCTTTTGTCGGATTAACGCTACCGGGTTCATAAAAGCGTATTCTTCTTGCAGCAAATAATTATAAAAGCTGCTTAAAATGGCAAATGATTCTTTTACAGCGCCAGTAGATAATTCAAAATCTTTAATTTCAGCTTTTTTGCCTTGGCGATGTAAGCTTTTGGAAAGAGTAGTAACAAACGGTCGCCATTCAGGGTTTGGTACTCGTAAACCATCTTTAGTGATAAATCTAGCGGCTTTTTTTATACCAATCCAAGTTTTGGGCGGATTAAGTGTAAAATGCATAAAAGACTCAATATCTTCGCGACGTAAGTCTTTGAGGGTTTTGTTGGCCACATGCCAGGACCATTGCAATAATTTCTCAATTTCGCGCCGATAGGAATTAAACGTACCGCGGCTGCCTTGGTAGGATTTAAGATACGCCAACGCCAGCGTATAGTCTTGCTGGTCGTAGATGTTTATGGCACCAGTATTAGCTGCGCCAATATTAGCCATATCGTCGAATATGGCTAATGGTGGTTTTACTGATTTCAATTTTGTGTCCATGTTTAGGGTTCTGATGTATAACCACGGTATTACTCAATACATTGTACGAATATACAGCTTTGGCGACATAATTTTCAAGCTTTTATCTTGAAATATCAGCTCATGTGTTTTATAATCAACATACAAGCGTTAAAAGTCGGCTATAGTCAACATGAAAAACAAGATGCCAGTTTCTATATCTAAAATTACTATTATTGCTCTAACTACACTGGGGCAGATGATTAAGAGCGCTCGTATTGAAAGAGGCATTTCTCAGCTAGATTTAGCATCTAGATTAAACGTTTCTCGTTACACTGTTATGTCGATAGAAAAAGGCGATCCAAAAGTAAGTGTTGGGGTAAGCTTTGAGGCCGCATATATTGTGGGTATTCCCCTATTGGGAGACGACCTTAATCAATTAAATAACCTATCACTAAAATGGTCTAATTTAGCTTCTATATTACCTAAACGTGTGGGGCACCCTAGGCAGGAGCTAGATAATGACTTTTGAACCACAAATTAGCGATCAAGCTTTTGTGTGGATTTGGCTGCCTGGAGAATTTAACCCCATTGTTGCAGGCCTCATTAAAGCGAGCGGTGATATTTATCAGTTTAGGTATGCCAAAAGCTATTTAAGTAATCCACTATCAATACCTCTATCACCTTTTGAGCTGCCATTACAGGCAGCAACATTTACGCCAACAGGGCTAAATAAAATTCATTCGTGTTTGCGCGATGCCGCCCCAGACGCATGGGGTAGGCGAGTGATAAACAATCAATTTAATATTTTAGAGGCCAGTGAATTATATTATATGTTAAATTCTGGCAGTAACAGAATTGGTGGGCTTGATTTTCAGTTTTCATCAAGCTCGTATGAGCCAAGAAATGATAATCATATAGAGCTAAAAGAATTAATGAGCGCTGCTGAATATGTTGAAAAAAATTTACAGTTGCCTAAGGCTTTACAATTTGCTTTGCTGCACGGTACAAGTATAGGCGGGGCTAGGCCAAAAGCGCTGTTAGATAGCACAAAAAGAAAACTTGAATATATAGCAAAATTTAGCTCAACGACAGATATATACAATATTATTAAAGCAGAATATATTGGTATGCGATTGGCTAAATTAGCTGGGATTAATGTGGCAAATGTGTCGATGACCTCTGTCTTAAAAAAGGATGTGTTATTAGTAGAAAGATTTGATAGATTAATAATTAATAATCGTAAAACTAGAAAGTTAATGTTAAGCGCTTTAAGCATATTATCTTTAAATGAGCTGGAGGCTAGATACGCAAGCTATGTAGATTTTGCAGATATAATACGACAAAAATTTAGTTTTCCGCAAAAAAATTTAGAAGAGTTATTTAAGCGTTTGGTTTTTAATGTTTTAATCGGTAACAATGATGACCACGCAAGAAACCACGCAGCATTTTGGGATGGTAAACATTTAACCTTAACACCAGCCTATGATATTTGTCCGCAGCCAAGAGTTGGTTTTGAGGCTACTCAGGCTATGTTAATAGGTGGTAAAGATGGCAACCTTTCTAAAATTTCAAATGTGCTGTCAGTTTGTCATGTTTTTCAATTAGATAAAGAACAAGCTAAAGACATTATTGAATCAATGGTGCAAATTATAACCAAAAATTGGGAACTTGTATGTGAAGAAGCGCGTTTATCAAGCATGGAAAAAAATCAATTGTGGCAAAAAAGCATCTTAAATCCTTTTTGTTTTCAATAACTAGATTCAACAAATAAGCACAACTGTTTCGTCGCCATGCTAAACCGTGATTATCGGACTAATCACGGTTATCATGAGCTAAAAGCTGTAGCGGCGAACACGCGTTGGTTGATTATTAACCAGCTTGCTGTCACCCACTATGTCTTGCAAGATCGTCGTCGTGTTCCAGTTATCAAGAAAGATGTTGCGCGTGCGTAATAACGTTAGTAAATCTTCAGCTGCATCGGCGCCAATTTTATTTTTGCTGCTATCAAAGTGACACTCTCGATGTGGAGCAAAGCAAAATAAGACCAATCTAGAACGCTTGTCGCATACTGCATTCACCAAAGTTTGCACACCTTTGGTTGTGATATGATTGTCTCTAATCTGCAAACCTCTAAGACTATTGTAATATTTTAACATCTCAGCTATATATTGTGCACCTATATCGCCTAATTGGTTGTTATCAAGATCTAATACTTGTAATTGCTTACACTTTCCCAAGTTTTCAGCTATTATTCGGGCGCCGTTTTCAGAGATAATATTGGATGCTAGTGATAGCCTTGTTAAGCGCGAATTTACGTTGTTAGCTATAGCTTTAAAAATAAACTTAACTACTTTGTCATCTATATAATTACCAGATAGATCTATATCAGTAAGAGAATTTATTTGAAATATCGAGGATAAGTCCGTGGAATTCTGACTTTGTAGATTATTATCAATTATTGTCAGACTAGTTAAGATTTGATTGGTTTTGGCAGTTAATGCATTAGACAGGATTCTAACGCCCTCATATCTTAAATCATTTTCAGAAAAAACAAGCTTAGTTATACTATTGTTGTACAATAATCCTGCAGCAAGGTGTTGTAGGCCAATTTTCGAAAATTGGTATTTATGAATATGAAAAGATCTTAAGGTCGTTGCATCTTTAATTACCAGAGCCAACTGTTCAGCCTGGGAGTCGCTAACAATCATAGAGCTATTATCTTCAGGCGGAGCAAAAAGTAAAGTAGCAAGATGAGATGCATACGTTTGTTGTATAGGCTTCTTTTTAGGCGGAGCAAATAAAAATTCCTCTGCGCCTATTTTAATACTAATTAATACCCTTTCAAATTCTAGTTCTTCTATAGCCATGATTATCCTGGAGCTAAAGTTATTTTATTAGTTTCGCTAATATTTATAGTTTCTTGGTTTTCGCTTGAGGAATCAAGGGGTTTGAATACCGGCTGCCAAAACAATAGTGAAGCAGGTTTTTTCGCGTGGAATTTAGCCGTAAACTGTTGAGCTATAATTTTCGGTAAATCTTCTTGGGCCTTAAGATAATTAAAAGTCATGAGTTTGTTATCGATTGGCACCATCGAATCCAAGCTTTCTCTTGCGATTCTCTCAGCGGTGGCTTTTACATAACTACGGGTAAAAGTTATATGCATCAATAGAATAAATAATGTTCCAAGCAAGAGTTTATCTTGTTTGTTATTATGATTATCGCTATCCCCATAACCATAAAAGATTAACAGCGCGATTGCTGTGAAGCAAGCAATATAATTGGCCAAGCGGTGGCCGGTTGCTTCATTAGACTGCAATCTGACAGTAAGCTGATTTTTTATATGTCGATTCTCTTGATTAACATGTTCAATAATTGAGTTAATAATATTGCTTTCAGTACGCTCACCTAATTTGTTGATTGCCAAAGTTAAAGTGTCAATATTCAAAACTAATTTATCATGTAAGTTTTTTTGATTCTTAAAGCCTAATGGTTCATTAAAACTATTGTTAAAATTGCAATTATCAAAAATTGTGAGTAAATCATAGTCAATATCATCTAACTTTACAGCAATGCGCGGGTAATCCATGGTGTTAGCAGCCATCAAAGGTATGGTTGGTCGCAGTATATTAGTCTCTTCGGCGGTTAGCCCAGGCAACATATGTATAAGCGCTATATACCCAAGGCGATTATTGCTGGCTTTAAATAACACCCCAAGGTCAAATACAGAAAATCCAGCCGCAAGTATGGTAAAAATCATTTCTGGGGCTTTTATATGTGCTATAGTCTTTAGTAATTTACCAGTATCAGGACTTAGGCGCATAGCATGGACGTTAAACAAAATTTCTTCAAATATATTACTCTCAAATTGTTTAAGCAGGCCGTGATGCAAAAGCAGTTCTTTCGTGGTTTCGGTATCGCCCTCTTCTATAGCAATTTGTAGCAAAGGAAAGGTATCGTATTGCGAAAAATTATTGTTCAGCATAAATGACGCCCCATGATCGTTGTGTAACCAGTATTTATCGGAATAGTAGCATATTAGTTTTAGATTGACCAATAGGTATAAGCTAGAGGACAAATTAATGACCCTAGAACAACAGCTAATGAATAGCGCTAAACAACAGGTGCTAAAGATATTATCCAGCTTGGATGTTAAAAAAAATTTTGACGTGGTTAGATTTAATTCGTCGCCAGCAATATCAATAGCAGCCTATTTGTCCAGGTTTGAAAAATATATAAACAGGTTTTATAGTTTAAGCCCTGATAGTGTTGATAGCTATCAACTTTTTAGTTCGTTGTATGTTTTAATTTTAATCTACCTGCAACGCCTGTTGCAGATACCGCGAATAGACAAAATACATGCAATAGGCCCGCATCGAGTCTTTATGATTTTGATTAATTTTGCGTTAAAAACTCTAGTTGATAATCATAATTATAACAAATACATGTCAAAGATTTCAGGTGTTGGTTTAAAAGAATATAATCATTTAGAGTTTGAATTAATTCTTCTGATTAATTTTAATCTGCATGTATCAGAAGAAACTTTTAAGAGATACAAAAATTTTTTATTACCCGCGGAAAATCTACAAGAAGACGCTGTGTCAAGTTGTTCGACATCATTAGCATCCGCCTGCAAAATTTCCATTGCTTAGAGGGATTGATTTATTAACTACTATCCTTTTTAAAATTAAACCTTGCAATGGCCTATTGAATTAATTAGCATTTTTAGCAAATTTCGTGCGACTCTATCAGTGTATATGCACTTTTTATCCAAAAAACCTTGCTATTTGGAACTAACCAAATTCATTATGGTCAAACATGAAAGTTAGAGCTTTTTAAGCGTTTACAGAGAGTAAAATTATGAGCGGATATGAATTAACAGAGCCCAATTATGTCCAGTTAAAGGAGCATGTTATTACGCAGCTGAGTGCTTTAGATCCTAAAAAATATGGCGGCAAAAAACCAAACATAGATTTAAATCTATATTTTGATCGATTTAAAAAAAATATCGATAAACTTTATATTGCGAATGAATTAGAAGATGAGTTTTTGATGAATAAACTTCTAATTATGGTGTCGACTCTACTTGATAAACTGCTGGCAAATACAGATGCAAAAAAAACACTAGAAAAGGAAGTTGGTCAGCATCGGCTGTTCGCTGCATTGGTCTCTCTGTCAATAAAATACTTAATCGATGATAATCCTAAAAATTCATGGCTGAGTCAAGTTGCAGGGATGCCTTTAGTTAAGCAGGTTCCTGAAGAATTGAATGATATTGAATTCAAAGTTTTTAAATTATCGGGATTTAATTTGAGCGATATTCGTGATGCTGTTACAGCAAAACAACAACAAATTTTTGGACAAGTATTATATAATGGCGAATTTATTAATGACAAACTAGGTGAATATAAAGAGCCACCATTACCAGTGTCTGTTGAGAAAGGCAGCGCAGCATTTGCTACACAAAATAATGCAGCGGCAAGCGCTGTATCTAATGCTGCAGCGGCAAGCTCCGCAAAACCTTCGACGCTTTATGGTTTTGCAAGCTCGATAAAAACAAGTATTTATAAAAGGCTGTTTGAAAAAAATGGATCCAAAAAAATCACAGAGGAAAAGCCTGGGATCGCGTCTCTTGTGCAACCGGTGCCAGATTCTAAAGAAGAAGGATCCCCTAAAAAGATGGCGGGACAGAAAACAGTTGTGCAAGAAGAAGAAGAGCCTGATTCAATACAAAGACCAGGCGCGCCAGGCCCAGGTACACCATAAACCGAACCATTACGCCTGTTTGTTTGTCTTAACTCACGATTAAGCCAAAACAAACGGGTGTAACATGCACAATTTACCACAAGCAGTTCGCGATGAATTTAAAATTTTAATGCACCATATTAGTAATTATAATAATTTACTAGCAGATGATTTATACCGTGCGCACCAAAACAAACAAATCCAGCTTAATACTGATCAATTGGATTATCTAATGTGCATGGCTATATATTACATGCCCCACCACTGCTTAGATACTGGCTTAAAGAATACCGAATTATGGCTCTGGTATATCAAAAAAATAGTTAATATTCCTGCTACTGCCAAAGATCCTCAATTAGAGATTATTCATAACGTAGTCGCCAATCGCGATAAATTAGACGTGCTGCATAATTGGCATAAAAGCGTATTGTATACTTACCGATTGGTTATCGCTGAAAACCTGGCCTTGGTTAATGCCAGCTTGCAACGTATGCCAGAGTTGGTCGAAACCGAAGACGATCCTGAAGAAAAATGCTCGTTAAGTATGTTATTTCTCTATTTAACTGGTGAGCGTAGTTTTAAAGATAACAAACCAAATTATAAACAGCGGCAAACTATATGAGCTCTCCCCTCTTGCTGATTAGCTAAAATAATAGTACCGTTAGCTCTATGGAAAAAAAGTTTAAAAAGATAGTTCAAGGCTATCAAGAGTTTAGAGACAAGTATGTACATGGCGATACATCTGTTATGCGATCGCTGTCTGAGGTTGGACAGCAGCCAGAGGTAATGGTAGTTGCCTGCTGTGATTCACGAGTTGATCCGGCATTAATCTTACAATGTGACCCTGGTGACCTATTTGTGGTACGCAATGTCGCAAATATTGTTCCGCCCTATGAAAAAGATAAAGGACATCATGGTACTAGTGCCGCTTTAGAGTTTGGTATTCGTTTTTTAAAGATTAAGCATTTAATTTTGCTTGGCCATAGCCAGTGTAGCGGTATTAATGCCTTAATGGACAGTATTAAACCTCATAATGCCTCGCAACATGACTTTATAACTGATTGGGTTTCAATTATTAAAACCAGCAGCGCGGATCTGACCAACGTAGATGACTGTGCTAAGTCCGCATTAAAGCAATCGTATGAAAATTGTTTGTCTTTTCCATGGATTAAAGACAGGTTGGAAGAAAAACAACTAATTATCCATTTATGGTTTTTTGATATTAAAATGGGGCAAATTTATACATATTCTGAGCAACAGAAAGCATATGTGCCGTTGGGAGTTATTTGATTATAGGATGATCTATGCGCAATCCAAACGAAGTTGCAAAGCTATTAAAACAGCGGCAAACTCTAAAAACTATTGCTACCGGATTTAAATTAGTTGGGCAATATGAAATGGCAATTGCACAATATCAAACAGCTCTAAAAGTCGAAGTCACCCCAAATAGCGGCCCAGTCTTAATGCTGGGGGTCGATAAGAAATATCTCGATCCGGAATCAGCCTCAATATTCTTTGAAATTGCTGAATGTAAACGCTTAAATAAAGACTATATTCAAGCATATCGGGATTTTCAAAAGCTACAAAGCCTGCGTAGTCCGGTAGCAAATGTTGTCGACAAAATTAAACAATGCGAGTTAGAGATTACCGAGCATGCTGATAAAATCTTTATGCAGGCAAGAAATATGTTAGCTAGTAATGAAAGCACCGCAGAAATTAAACTGCAAATTGAGCAATGCAAAATATATTACTCTGAAATTAAACTTAACCCGTCACTAGCGTTGCTTGCTAAATTTGAAGCTAAGCTTAATTGGTATGAAATAAAAGACAGCATCAACCAAAAAACAAAAGCATTTATTAATGACTTAGGGCTTGCTAGCAAACAAGATGCACTCGATGAGTTGGTTAGTGTTTTAATAAACGACGCTAGATTGTTAATGCGTAAGTATGATTTCTTTGAAGAATTTCTGTCTAGCGAAGAGATTGCAATTAGGAATCTGTTAGCCGGACTGATTCAGCTAGTAGCGCAAAAAATGCAATTAGAGACAATACGTGAGAGTTGGCTGCAAAATAGTGAGCGGTATAATAATATGTATTTACGTATTAGGGCCAGGCTTGATCAGGAGGAAAATTGCAAAGATTATGCGACGCTGGTGCTGGAAATAGCCGAATGCCTTGATTTTTACACTAATCATAAAGTCTGTTTAACAACGTTAGAGCAAGAACGAAAACTTTCTTTAGAGGGTCTATCTTTAAAAGTTAAGCTAGGTTTTGATGAGCAATTAACCATAGAAAAACGTGCGCAGGATGAGAGACAGAATAAAACTGCAGAAAGAAACATAAAATTAGACATAAAAAAATTAGATATTATGTTACTTAATGCAGATGCTATTGCTGCTTGTGATCAATTAGAGCAAATTCAGGCAACGGCAGCTACTATAAGTAATCCTGAGGATATTGAGAATAAAAGCTTAATTGCCCCAGGTTATTTTGATGAGTCTCTACGTATTTTACGTTTAAGAGTATTGAGATATACTTCGCGCATTAAGACTGAACCTGCGCGCTTAGCTAAAAATATTATGTATGTTGCTTTAAAAAACAATGCTTTTGGTTACAAAAACCCTATTTTATTAGAGCGGCATGCAGATCGTTTGATTGAGGCAATTAAGCAGGCATTTACAGACAAATGGATTAAATTTGAAGGTTTAGAATCAGCCAAAATACAAAAAATAATTGAGGATGTAGCTGAAATTATTACTCAAGATTTAGAACATACTACGCTCCCTAAGCGCTGGGGAAACTGGACCTGGGCAGAATTATATCTAAAAAATTCCAAAGGGTTAGCTGCTATTGTGGCAGATAAGATAAATCATTTTGCTAGTGATATTATGCCAGCCTACATTCAATTACCAATGTTTCCGCAACGTGCTATTGAAGTGGCGGCCAATAGTGACCGCCCCGTCGCCACCACCCCAGAATTACCCTAGGAATCCAGCTACAGTTTCACCTTTGCTTTTGGTAAATAGGCGCTTAGCGACTTTATTGTCTTTATCAAACACAATTACTAAATGCTTTTTCACGTCATTGGTGCCAGCTTTAAATAGGCTTACTACTGGAATAAATGAAGATGCTTTCCATGTGCTACGTACATGTCGATAAGTCCATTTTAAATTACCACTTTCTGAGTAATCCATTTCGTCAGGTTGACCAAATTTACTTAACACTTCATCTTTTGTCGTTTGGCCAACAATTAATATTTTCTCTACGCTATTCTCGTCTTCTAATTTAGCTACAGCCTGATTGCCGCTATTTGCACAACCACTCAAGGTAATTAAAAGTGATGTTGTAATAACAACTAAAGCACTAAATTTAAATAACCGCATGTTTAACCCTTTTTTGCAAAATACAGGATAATCTACCATATTTTTATAATAAATACAGCTTATTGAAATTTTAGCTTGGCGGATGAATTGGGTGTGTTGTAGGTTTGATTATATAGATCTTCATATTCTAGCGGGGATACGGTTACACGGTACTCAAGTTTTTCTAGTATTAGTTGCTCAATAAATCCCACTTTCTGTGTAATGCAAACAAGTTCCTGGTGTTGGCGCCGCATAATTTCAACGATACCATCTATCCCAACTGGATAATGATCGTCATGATTTTTCATTACAATACCTAAAATAGCTATAAGCAAAAGAGCAATACATTCAAAATTATTTGCAGGATCACAAAAAAGAATTTCAAAAATTTTTTGTTTTGTGGATAATATCTTAAATTCGTAGCATAAATCGTTTAATTTAGCTTGGCTTGCTTCCAGCTTCGCAACTTGGCATAGTTCCTCGTATTTAGTTAACCATGGTTCACTATTAATGATAACTTTGTTGCTGCATAAATAGGAAATTGTCTTATTAATTTCGGCAGGGTATTCTATTGTAGCGGTTCTTTTGCTTAACCTATTGCGAGGGGTCTGAAAGCTAAATTGTTTCTGTATATCTTGCTTTGCATACAGCTTGTCGAAAATAATCATAGAATAGATTTCTATAGTTTGAAGAAATTGATCGTCCATAATCGTTGTTATATTAAAGCTTTTAACTAATGCTTCAGCAAAGCATGTTGCATATGCAGTATTTTTTGCGGCTGCACTGATGGATTCAAGTAATTCGTAAAGTTTTTGTTCTTTATTTGCTAGTATGTTAATAATATGGTTATATATATAAATAGCATCGGGATTATATGATGGGGAAGTGAATGAAATTAAACCGTCAATCAAATTTATCATTTCGGTATCGTCAATTAAAAAATCTTTTAGCTGTTGCGGATAATCTGAGGCAATACAACTTTTGATTAAGCTGCAGTGTGTATTGAATAAAAATTCAATTTTTAAGATATGATTAAAATATACTAATTCTTCCATTTCAAAATAAGATTTGACTGCATTTTTATCCTTGTTTAATATTGAGCTGATTTGATTTTTTATAGTGATAAATGTTTCGTTAAAAAGTTCATCTAAATCGTGGAGCAGATATTCAATTCTTTTGTTGCGCGTGTAAACATATTGCACAGCATAAATATATAGCTCTACCATGATGGTAATATCTTCTATAGCGACATTATTGTTAATTTTAAAATGCGCTATGGCTTTGTTAATCAATAATTTCATGGCCGGTCATTCGTCTGCATCGAATATCGACTCGCTTTCCAGCCACATTACGTTTATTATTCCGCAAGCACAAGCGAATAATACTCCTAGCATCCAAGTAAAATACCACATTTTAACCTCAGTACGAATTGGTTTTTAGATTAACTTTGCCGTGCATAATTTTATATACCCAGCTGGTATATATCAGCACTATAGGCAAAAAAATTAACACGGCACTTAAAGAAAAGCACAAACTTTTATAACTAGATGCTGCATCCCAAATAGTTAAACTATGATTAGGCTGGCTGCTAGATGGCAATATAAACGGAAACAATGCAGCGGCAGCAGTAAATATTATTGCTGCGATTGCCATACTATTTATTATTAATGCCCAGCCAGGTTTGTTTGCTTTGCTAATCCGCATCGCTAAATATGTATAAATTAACGCACCAATTGGCAACAACCATAATAGCGGGTAATTTACGTAGTTGTTTAGCCATCCGGATGGAGTTATGGCAACAATTTTACGCGTTGCATCAAATCCAGTGTTTAAATCTGGGGTACTCAAAACTGCATAGCCTGGTATCCAAAAACAAGTGTAAATTCCAGCTAAAGTAAAGCTACCAATTAAGACATAGCCAAATTTTTGCACAGCCTGTTGTGCCAGCGTAACTAAATGATTTTCTAATTTATATTGTAGAAACAAGCTTCCCTGTAGGCTTAGCATAGAGAAACTAACAATCCCAAATAATATAGTGAATGGTGAAAACAAACTTAGCAGACTGCCAGTATAAATTGGCAGTAAATTTTCATCAAACGTAAATGGTAGACCAATAAATAAGTTGCCAATGGCTACGCCAAACACTAATGCTAGAACAACTCCGCCAACAATTAAACATAGATCCCACATTTGCCGCCAAGTGGCAGAATCAATTTTTGTGCGATAATCAAGACCTGGTGGACGTAAAATTAGCATTAATAACGCCAACATCAAGGCAAAATATAAGCTAGAAAAAGCCGTAGCATAGACGCTGGGCCATACTGCAAACAGTGCAGCGCCGAATGTAACTAGCCATACTTGGTTGCCCTCCCAGGTTGCTCCAATGGCGCTTAATATTAGGCGTCGATCAGTTTCATTGCGTCCAACAATCGGCAGTAAAATATTTACCCCAATGTCCATGCCGCCAGTAATGGCAAAAGCAATAGCTAGGAAAGTAATAATACCCCACCAAATTATTTTTAATGTAAAATATTCCATGATTATTTTAGCTCCTGCGCATAGTATGGCCCTAGGCGTGCATATTTAAACATTAAGTATAGTTCTGCTACCAATAATAGGCTATATAGTATAACAAACCCACCAAGGCTAATTGCTACTTGTGTGCTAGATACTGATGAAATACCAAGAAACGTTGGCAGAATTTCTGCTATAGCCCACGGTTGGCGGCCATATTCAGCTACAATCCATCCACATTCGGCTGCGATCCACGGTAAGGGGATTGACCATAAAGCAAGTTTTAGTAGCCAAGTTTTTTTCTCAATATTGCGTTTAGCATTGTAATAAAATGCTGCTGCAAAAATGAATAGCATTATCAAACCACAGCCAACCATAATTCTAAAACTCCAGAATAATGGCCATACTTTTGGGATGCTATGTTGTGCAGCTTGTTTAATATCGTATTCGGTAGCGTGTTGCGGATTATTAGTATAACGTTTCAGTAATAAACCGTAGCCTAAGTATGGCTGATATTCCTGAAATTTAGCCTTAAGTTGTAAGCTATCTTCACCGTTGCGTAAGCGTTGTAACAGACCAACCGCAATTTTGCCTTTTTGGATTTTAGCTTCGTTCTCAGTAATAATTTCTTTTAAGCCAATAATCGGCGTATCAATCGAACGTGTAGCTATTAGCCCCAGCGCATAGGGTACTTTGATAGCAAATTTATTGCTTTGTGTTGCGTCATCTGGGAAGCCAATGAGTGTAAAAGGTGCCGGTGCTGGCGCAGTTTCCCATTCAGCTTCGATTGCTGCCAGTTTAGTTTTTTGTACCTGCCCTACTGTGTAGCCGCTTTCGTCTCCCAGCACAATGACTGATAAAATAGATGCCAAACCAAAAGCTGAGGCTACTGCAAATGAGCGTTTAGCAAACGCTAGTTCGCGATTTTTCAATAAATAATAGCTGCTAATACCTAATACGAACATCGAGCCAGTTACATAGCCGCTTGCAACTGTATGGACAAATTTTACTTGTGCGACCGGGTTAAAAAATACTTGTGCTAAGCTGGTTAGCTCCATGCGCATAGTCGCATAGTTAAAATCTGTGCCTACCGGGTTTTGCATCCAAGCATTGGCGATTAGGATCCATAAGGCAGACATATTGGCGCCAAAAGCTACAGCCCAAGTTACTGCTAAATGCTTTACTTTGCTAATTTTATCCCAACCAAAGAAAAATACGCCGATCAATGTTGATTCCAGAAAAAATGCCATCATGCCCTCGATAGCTAATGGCACCCCAAATATATCGCCAACATAATGCGCGTAATATGCCCAGTTAGTCCCAAACTGGAACTCAAGAGTAAGGCCAGTAGCTACTCCCATGGCAAAATTAATGGCAAATAATTTACCCCAGAACTTAGTCATATCGCGGTAAATTACTTTATTGGTCATCACATAAACTGATTCCATGATGGCCATAATAAAGGCTAAGCCCAAAGTTAATGGGACAAATAAGAAATGATACAATGCAGTTATGGCAAATTGTAAGCGTGATAAATTAACAACAGTTTCGTCAATCATGTCTATCCCTATACTTGTACGATTCAGTCAAACACTTGGTGTGCAAAAGTCGCGCCATCTATATGTAGTTTGTTATCTTTAAAACAAACGTTCCATAAGCTATAGACTAATAATACTTTAACTAATATTACCGTTGTTAACTCGCGACTAAACTTGGTTTTAAGCATGAGGCTATTATACTAGATTTTAACAATTTAAATAAGCCCTCAGTTTCAGCTTTTTGCATGTGCCCCAATTTCTGTCGTGCGTAAGCCTCGCAACTCAGGCTATTGCCTATTTTACAGTTTAATAAATGCTCAGCAGCCTCTGGTTTAAATAAAACCGCCTCCATTAGTTCGGTCGCTAATGGCAATGGAATTTTATGTTCAGCTTGAGGATCAATCACAGAATCAATTAGTTTTTGTATTATATTTTTGCCATCGTCAAATAATTCTCTAGTATCAAAACCGCGTCTAATTAGCCATAATGTTTTTTCTACGCTCTTCAAACCTAGCACGGTTTGCACAAACATGGCGGATGATAATTTTTTAATTGCTTCGGGATTATTGTGCGATCTATGTTTTTTAAATATATAATCGCAAAGTTCAAGACCACTGTCGCACCACAAGACCAAAACTAATGCTCGATCACAGAACTGCACCCCACATGCCTCATGCAAATATTTAACTAAAGTTAGTTTTTTGCTAATGATTGCTGCATCTACAGCTTCGCGTACCGCCTCAGTTTTATTGGTCAGCAGTTCAAGCAAGGGATTATGTATGTTTTTGTCTACTTTGATACTATCATGCTTTGCGATATCCAGCAGCAACTTTTTCCACTCTAGAGTTTCAGTAATAGGTAATATAACTTTGGCATCTTTAAAAGCCTTAGATTTTACCATCTGCTCCAGATGCAGGTTTTCAGGTTTGGCTACATATTCCATAACATGCCCATAAATAGATTGGCCTCTAAGATGAAATTCGCAGAGATAATCATTCTTAAAAAAGCTTATAATAATATTTGCCAATCGTTCGGCTGCAGAACTATTTGGTAGCTTGGCGAGAACGTTCTGTATGTATACCTGTAATAACATGCTAATATTAAGCAAGATGCTTTGTCTGTACTCTATGGTTTTTATAACACGCAAATAGTCGTTGGTTTCTGGTAGATTGTAAATTGGATCTTTGCCGTCAGCCAGCCAATATGAATCAGCGCTGAAATATATTGCAAATTTACTAGGGTGTTCTTGACAAAAATCAATTACTAATTGTGGTATCTTTTGACAAAGTCGTGATAGCACATGATCCCAGGATTGTTCTTTTTTGAACAGCATGTAGCCAATTGATTCGTGCTGGCTGTTCTTGACAAACAAAGCCATGCACAATGGCATATTGTTTGGTAGACTAAATATTAAATTTAATGCTTCTAATACCGTAAATTCTGATTTATTACGGATTAAATAATGAAGGTAAGTTTCCCCATTAATATCAGTGTCGGCACCGATCAGCTTGAAAATATCTTGTTTTTCAAGATTGGCAATATAATAATATTTTGCATATAGATTTTCGATTATATTGGCATGCTCAGATCTGTAATATTGCGCCCAATAATGCAGCACGCTATGCTTGTGGTTGTCTGTTTTAAGAATACAAACACCAGATTTTTCAATTAAACCTAAGATCATTTTTTTCTTAATTCCCTGCTGGATGCTGAGCATTAAGAATGTCTGTCCATGCCTATTGGTTGTGCTTGTATTTTGCAACATTAATTCATACTCAGCATGGTTAACGCCTACTACGTTACCTTCTTTGGCCTCTAATTTTGCGAATAATAAGCTAATTTTGTTTTGTAATATGGAAGCGGCTTCTTGATGCTTTTCGTTAATTGCCGCAGATAATCGTGTATTTAACTGCTGTGCTCGATTGCTGATTTTTGCATATAAATTTGCAAAATCTATATTTTCTATTTGCAATTCAGCAATAAATGTTTCCAATAAAGTTAGCTTGTTTTTGCTTATATATGCAATTGTTCTGCTTAAAGAATCAATCAATAGTGTATATAGGCCGCTATTGTCTCTTAATATACTATTAGCCTCTTGGCTGTTAAAACTGTTGAGAGCTTGCAGTAATTGTCCTCTTGGTTTTAACTGTTGTTTTGTTGCTGTGATTAAAGCCGTGGCTTGCTCGACTGTTTCAACTGGTGGTTCGACTTTGGGTTCCGAAACTTGTTTTATTTCTGCTAGCTTTTGGCAGGCAATATGTTTATGTTTGAGTGCTTTCAATAGATCGTCGTCAGTGAGATGCAGCTCTTTTAAGGCGATTGTTGCAACGCTTGCAAAGTTAGTTTTATCTTTGATTAGCAGATATTCTTGGTCAGAAAAAGTTAATAATTTTTTCAAGAATGCGAGTTTAATCTGACTAGAAAATTTTTTTCTGGTAATTAAATCCGCGCATACTTCAACTGAAATAATAATATCATCAATAAACTGCTCTATGTGCTTGCTTGACTTAGACTTAACCTGCCGGGTATTAAAAAATGCATATATCTGCGCCAAAGACTCAGGGTATTGTTTTAGCATCTTCTGCAATTCAGTAGCATTAATTGGGATTACAACATGTTTTAATATATTAATTCTAGGCTTTGGTTTTGGTGTTTCTGTTTTGTTCTCTGTTTCTTCTACTGACGTTATTTCTTTTTGTTCTGTTTGGGGTATTTCTGTTAGCTCTGGTTGAGGACATGCTATGGCTACTGCTGGCATGGTAGGAATTTGTTGCTGGGTAAATATAACCGGCTTGGGTAGTATTTGCGAGTGAGCCAGCCCTATTATGTGTCCAATATAATACATACTAAAATTTAGGGCGTAATTATACGTAAATGAAGTAGCTGTTTGAGTGACCATTGGCACTTGAATTAGTGGCAAATTATCTATGTTATACGCCAACGCCTCGTTAATATGGTAATAAGATATCGTGCCATTAGCCGCTAACACGAAAGAATCTTTGTCGATAAATAATATTCTTGAATAAAGTGCGTAGGGTGCTTGATATGTTTCAACAATAAAATCTACATTCTCAACCGTTATTATATTACTGTAAATAAACCCCTGCACATAACCAAAAATTGGTTGCTGATGTTCTAAGTGCAGCATCATTGGTAACCAGGTATCACCTTGATTTGCGTAGACTAAGAAAGGCATATCGGCACTCCTGCTATAATCGGCGCATTTTACCGCAGAAGTATTGTTTTGCCAATAATAGTTATTGTGGCTTGGTGTTTTTGTTCAGCTCCTTAATAATTAGCGGGCTAGCCAAATTTGCGGTACGTAAAGCTCGCATAGCGCCATTACTTGCGCGCCCTACTGCAATCAAACGCTCCATTAGCCCGGATTCAGCTAGATCACGCAACATAGCTGGGCTATTTAAGCCTAAATCAACTAATCGCTCACTTAACAGTTCATATTGCGTTGCATCAGCAAATTTACGTTGCCCTACTTGTTGGATAAATTTATTTAACGGCCCAACATTATCTGTAGCTTTGGGATGTATAAATGCCACAATGGAATATCGTTCTATGTTTTTGTCGCTACTCACTACCCGATGCTTGCTGCTTTTATATACGCCATTGGTTAGGTTTTGCAGCATATCTCCAGCATTTAAAATAAATGCATTTTCAGGCACAATTACATCTATCCATTCACCCTTGGCATTTTGTACCTGCAAGCCGGCAGCGGTAGCTCGTGGTAAAATGGTAAAAAGATCAATATCGGTATGGGCCGCAGCCCAAATGCTGTCAGCTGGCGGATTAGCTGGATAATGAATGACGCGCAATAAATAAGCACCATTTTCAGTCATTTTACTGAAAAAATCAGGGCGCTCACCAATACTTTCAGATAAAGCTTGTTCGATTATGGCGACATGCTCATCAAGCGCTGCAATCAAATTCTGCATCGCAGGTTTAAAACTACTTTCATTAGGCCAAATATTAGCATCCCGGCCGATATGGTAAAATTCTTTGAAATCTTTGGTAGAGTTACCTTTAGCCGTTTCGCTTTGTACATACCCGCGTTGCCCACTAGTTTGTGGCGCCAAATTGCGTTGTTTTGTTATTAAAGGCAAATTAAAAAATTGCTGTGCTGCATCATAGGCTTGATCTAAAGTTTTGTTATTTACCCCGGCATTAGATATAGCCACAAAGCCACAGCTTTGCAGCGCGGCAGATAAATCACGAATAAAATCGTCGTGCCGGGTAGGAGAATGAAAATCATTCAAATCTATAACGGGAATTGTTGCGTCAAAATTAGCAATCGCTGAGCTTGTGCAAAACAATAATGTGCCGGTTAATAAAATATGTTGTAGCATGTTCATTTGTCTTTCTCATAACTAAGATAAAATAAATTTTCTTTTATAACTGGGCGTTTGTGTTGATTGTGCTTTAGTATCTAAAACAAAATCTTGGCCAAAAATTGATATATATTTTTTAATAAACGCACCTAAATTTTCAAGTGCATCTTTTTGTATATCGCTATCATCGGCACGTTTACAGTTAATTGAGATAATATCACCGTATTCAATATCTAGCAAAACTTTATATATAAGTTTACAATGCTGTTTGCTATATACCAGGACGTTGGCATTACCGTTAAGCAAGCCTTGCTCAATCTTACCTTCATAGAGCAAAATTAAATTTTGTACTTTATCTGGATGACCAAGAAAACATCTAATTTTACCACATTTAGGCGTACCGTCAGCATCTAATATGCCGTCAAAATAGGTGGTAACATTAAATTCTGGAATAAATTTTTGATTGGGTTTCGTGGTTTTGCTGGTTTGTCTGTGTATAGCCTCAACTCTTTTCAATACAGCAATTAGTTGATCAACGCCTTTATCTGCCCACTGTAGTTCGCCAATAGCCTGAGGATCTGTTTTTAATTTGAAAAATTCAGGTATTATTTCTATTAAGTCTTGATAGTGCTCATTAAAGAAAGACGTAATATTTTTCAGGCTAGATTGATGCTCTGCATTGAGGTTACCTAACAGGACAAATAAACCGTCAAGATTTTCTTCTGAATTATACATAACAGCATTATTCAAGCCCTCTAATTGTTTGTCTTTTGCTATAAGTGTGGCCATGGTTTTATAAATAACAGTTTTTTGCTCATCAGCAATTTTATCTACAATAAAAGCATTCAATTTGATGGCTATAGCTAAAGAATGGATTGGATCAATATTTTTCCCTTGTAAAACTGTTGGCGCATATTGCTTCTGCTTGGTGGTAAATACAGGCTGATTGACCGCTAATAAATGCTTGTAACGAATTTCTCTTATTTCATCTATAGTAAACGGCTGCTTATTGTTCTGGTTATTGTCTATACCTAACAACATATTCATTAAATGGTATAAAGTTATAGGCCCGCAAGAATGCGAATCAGGTTGTTGTTTGCAGCGATATATTGAGCCATTAACTATTAATGACATTGAGGATGAATTGTTTTTGCAAAAAACCCCATAAACTAGCTGTTTAAGATTAGGGCCATTTATTTCCAAATCTGGCAAAGAATCTATAATAGAAATTCTAATGTCTTGATTAATGATAAATTCATTATTCATTGCAATAAAATCAAAATCAATCGCCAGCAAACACCAGTGCGCATTTTGAACATTTAATGGCAGCAATATTTTATGTGACCGTATTTGCCCGCCGGAGGCTTTATTCCAAGACAAAATATGTTTAACAGCATTTGCCAACTGGTCAAATTTTGATGATTGATCAACTAATGATACGTCTAATGCTAAATCAAATCCTACAGTATATGAAAAATTGTCGTTTACATATAATTCGTTTTTATTATTGAAAACTATTCCGTTATTACCATTAGACAAGATTAATTTATTTTGTCGCAGTAATGCAGCTAAAATAAGCAGATTATCATCCTCTCCATACCAAAATTTCAGGTTCACGTCGGTAGATATATCTAAAGTTACTTCTTCTTGTGAGGCGTTATTTTGCATTTATTGTTACTTCTTTATTTGGACGCTATTCAATTTTATTTTTTGGCGCATCTGGCGCAGTCACTTGAGCGAAGGCATATTGTACCGCAGTACTAGAGACACTACCAGCTATATATAATAATGCTTCAGCGCCAGCTGTGCCAACTATGCTACCAACACCAAAGCCTGCGACCCCAGCCGCCGCAGTGGTAGTTCTTAATATTGCAGTTCTTGGGGCCATGTAATTTACTAATACTGGTGCTATCTCGACTGCAACATAACAACCAGTTAAAGTTTTAGCGCTATATACAAAGCCTGATCTTGCCATGCTGGATGCTCCATATAGCATCGCTGCAGGGTAGGATGCCTTTACAACTTCACACGATTGCTCGACCTCTGCTTCGTCAATTATATCGAATTCTTGGTCAATTTTCTCGTCTTTCTTTTCGTCATCAGCTCGTAACATTCTTAACTCCATTAAGATTATTTATGTATATATAGCTCCCAAAATAGCTGGATGTCGTGCTCCGGTTATTAATCTAAGATCAATTGGTTGCTTTTCCAGCCGTTGTTTTGCTAACCATGCTGACATTACTGCCTCCACCCAATCTGGTTCAATACCTAGAATGCTAGTCGTTTGCACTTGCTGCTCTAGGTTGGTAGATAACGCGCGTAATACTGCTGAATTATGCGCGCCGCCACCGCAAATATAAACTTGAGTATTAGCTTGTGCATGAGTTTTAATAGCTGTTGCTATACTCTGCGCTGTTAAACTTACTAAAGTTGCAAGTATATCTTCTGGTTTAAATTTGCTAGTTGTGAAATTTTTTAATTTATTGTTTAACCAAATACTATTGAAATATTCGTGCCCCGTGCTTTTAGGGGCAGGTTTGGTAAAATAAGGGTCGCTTAACAATAGCTTTAGCAATTCTGTAATACATACTCCAGAACTAGCGATTTCACCGTTGGCGTCATATGGCTTATTAAAATAGGTATTTGTCCAACAATCTAACAAACAATTTCCAGGCCCGGTATCAAAACCAAGATATTTATTGCTTTCTAAAATCGAAATGTTGCTGAACCCACCTATATTTACAATACAACGGGCTTGTTTAACATCAGCAAATACAGCTCTGTGAAATGCTGGCGCTAACGGTGCGCCTTGCCCTCCTGCCGCGATATCCGCGTTACGGAAATCTGCCACCGTAGTTAAGCCGGTATTTTCAGCAATAAAATTAGGGTCGCCTAATTGTAGGGTGAATGGCCAGGTTGCATTTGGCATATGCCAAATTGTTTGCCCAGGACTGGCAATAGCAGCAATTTTAGTTTTGTCTAAATTGTTATCAGCAATAAATTGATTGATTAATTTCGCGAATACTATGCCGGTCCAAGTATTTAATGCGCCTAGTTCTGGTAAATTGGTTTGGCCTTGGCTATTAATAATAGTTAAATATTTAGCTTTATAATCATCTGGTAATTGATAACTGCCAGCTGCTTTAACTACCGGCATGTGTTGTTCAAATTCAACCGCAACTATGTCAAACGAATTCATGCTCGTACCAGACATAGTGCCTATGATCATTTAAATATCCCCTGCTGTTATACGTAACATTGTATTTTTTTTATCCATAAAAGTCCAATTATAGCTAATTTAAACACCACAAGTTATACTCGCCAAACTGATTATTATTCATAGGGCTAAAAATATGTTTACACTGTACTATTCTCCTGGCGCTTGCTCTCTGGCATCACATATTATGTTGCGGGAAAATAATATACAGTTTAACCTTAAAAAAGTTAACCTTAAAACTCACAAGACTGAAGATGATCGCGACTTTTTTGCCTTATCACAAAACAAAGGCTACGTGCCAGTGCTGGTATTTGAAAACGGCGATACTTTAACCGAAGGCTGTGCAATCTTGTTTTTTATAACCGAACAAAATCCGAGTAATAATTATGCAACAGGCAAAAGCGATTTAAGGCGCTATCGTTTACAAGAGGCTTTGACGTTTGTATCTTCAGAGTTGCATAAAACTTTGGGCAGCTATTTTAGTGTAGGCTTGCCAGATGCGTATAAAGATATTTTGCGTGCCAAACTTAGCAAAACTTTTAACTGGTTAGATAAAAAATTATGCGAACAACCGTATTTATCTGGCCAAGATTTTACTGCTGCTGACGCCTATGCGTTTACGGTCTTAAGATGGTTGCCGCATTTGAACACAGGTTTATCTTTAACCGATTGGCCGAACGTACAGCTATACATAGATAAAATTTTGCAACGTCCATCGGTGATTGAGGCTATGCAGGTTGAGGGGTTGTCTTAATTGTTATCTAGTCTATAATAGGCAGATAAAGGGCCATTAATAGCCATAAACAGCTTGTAAAGCCCTTTTGAGGGCTATTATGGAACAAATATTATCATCAAAAGAACTAGAGCAATCGCTAGGTGAAAGCGTAAAACAGCTTAGATTGCTGAAAAACCTAGACCGTAGCACGCTCTGCTCACGGGCTGGGGTGAGTCTCAACGCACTGAAAAACCTAGAGTCCGGTTCAGGATCAACTGTTAGAACGCTAATTCTAGTCGCCAGAGCATTAGATCGATTAGATTGGCTGGCTGGTCTAGCTCCTCTAATCTCTATAAATCCACTGCATATGGTGCGTGGTAAACCACAACGCGTACGCGCGAGTAGAAGAAAAAAGGCTGCTAATAAAAATGAAACGAGTTGAACAAATTGAAGTTCATATTTGGGGCAGAAAAGTAGGTTCATTAGCGCTTGATCCTAAACTAGGATTTTATGCTTTTGCATATGACAAAGCCTTTGGAAAATCTGGTATTGAATTATCGCCGCTACATATGCCGCTAAATAATAATGAAACACCATTTATATTTACAGATCTGCCCAAAGCAACCTATAAATTATTACCAGCTATGATAGCTGATGCGTTACCAGACGATTTTGGCAATTCGTTAGTTGATCGTTATATGGCAAGCAAGGGTATCGCGGCAACAAGAATATCAGCGTTAGACCGTTTAGCATATATGAGTAATCACGCTATGGGCGCGTTAGAGTTTAAACCAGCATACGATGCTAAAAAGCATGCTCCAACAGCAATTGAATTAAATTCATTAGTAATGCAAGCGAGAAGCGTGATAAATGGGCTAACAACAGATAATGATGATTTAAACTCTGCTTTTAAAAATATAATTGAAGTAGGAACTTCAGCTGGCGGTGCACGTGCAAAAGCTGTAATCGCTTGGAACCAGCAAACTCATGAAATACGTTCTGGACAGATTGACGTGCCTGAAAATTTTGAGCACTGGCTATTAAAATTTGATGGCATGGGGATCGACAAAGAATTAGGTGATTCACAAGAATATGGTCGTATAGAATACGCATACTTTCTAATGGCAAGAGCTGCTGGAATAAATATAATGCCAAGCTACCTGCTAGAAGAGAATGGTCGTGCACATTTTATGACTAAGAGGTTTGATCGAGAAAAAAATAGAATTAAGCATCATATTCAAACCCTTTGTGCAATAAATCATCTAGATTATAAAAAGAGAGCTACACATAGTTATGAACAACTATTTATAACGATAATACAACTTAAACTAGAAGATGATCAAAAAATTGAAGCGTTTAGGCGCATGGTTTTTAATATATTAGCTTTTAACTGTGACGATCATACTAAAAATATATCGTTTATCTTAAGACAAAATAGCACCTGGGAATTATCTCCAGCTTATGATGTTACCTATGCTCATAATCCACAAGGAGAATGGACTAACCAACACTTAATGTCAGTCAACGGCAAATTTAATAATATTACTCTTGCCGACATGTTGACAATATCTGATCGTTTTAGTATCGGCGAAGCTAGAGATATTATTAAAAATGTACAGCAAGCAATCAGCAGATGGCCAGAATTTGCGACAACAGCTGGCATTAGTCAGCGGACGATAAACAGTATTAAGGAAAAAATATTAGCATGAGGCAATGGCTTATAACAAACGTACTATCTGAAATCCCAATATTTGGCAGTTTTTTTGAGAAAAAAAACATACCGGAAGCAGTACATGCAGCGGTAAAGCGCAGCTGAGATTTCTCCGTTAAGCGCCGTTATCTCACCAAGCTTGCAACTTTAAGCTTTTTAACAATGCATGTAATTTAGTGTTTTCTTGCTTTTGTTCATTCAGATGTTCTTCAAGGCTGTCGATTTGTCCGTGTAATTTAGAGCTGGACAATTGCGCTTCAATTAAAGTATGTTTTAAAATTTTATTAGCATCTCTGGTTTGCATAAACTCTGACTCTAGTAGCAACATTTGTGATTTTAGTTCAGCAATGGCTAGCTCTGTTGCCTGTTTATTAATTTGGATCTGTTGCTCGGCCTGTGCCTGGATTCGCTCCCATATACCTGCAACTATAGCCACTAATTCCGGTGGCAGGCCATTAGCGCTAGCTACATCGCCATGGCTGTCTTTCCATGCTTTTAAGTGTCGCGCGATGGTACTTTTGCTGCCAGTGCCAAGTATTTCGCGCACGCGATCAACAGTAGGGTTTTCATTACGCCCCTGTAATGTGATTGCTGCCTCAGCTACGTTTTGATAGCTAATCCCTATGCGACTCATGGCTTGCACCCCTATTTATCCATTTCGTAACGTATTACGTAATATGTTTTATTACATAATATTTATGTTTTAATTTTAATATAAATACTTAAGATATACAACTATAATAAATATAACTAACGCTGAACTAGCGAGCTATCACTAATCATGGAATTTTTAAACGAACAAGAAAAAGCGCAACTTTATGCCGAAATTGAAGGCTATATTTTAGCAAAAAACTTTGCTGGCGCTGAGCAATGCATTCATGAAATAGCCAATAAGCATTTAGCAAATCTTAATGAAGAAGAACAATTAATCTTTATCGATGATGTAATTGAATATATTCACAAACAACGAAAATCGGTATATATGATCCCGTTAATGCTTGCGGCTAAATGTATTCCTGGGACTGAATTTTTAATCGCCTGCGGCGAGACAATTTGGATTGCACCGCATTCGTTTAGAAGTTTTTTTTCTCACGCAATAGAAAAGGAACCTAAAGAGTTGCGTAATTTAATTCTTGGTCTCACTGTACCGGCATCGCGCTCTAAACCGTAGATTAACATACCCTTTATGTTAAACGTAAATGCCATGGTGTTTTATTACAGGTTTTTAAATTCTCGATATTAATTTGCGTTATACTTTTTACTTCACCAAGCCGTTTAACAATCTGATTAGGATTTAAAGTCTCATTCCAAAAATGAGTTTTGACTTTCCACTCTTCAGAATCAGAACCAATATTAAATTGCGGATCTTCTGGAGGGTATGGATAAAGCAGTTTTGGTGTTGCTGTAACCGCAATATTAGTGTCCTCAAGCCTGTGTAACAGCTCATAAGCTACTGAGCCAGGACTAAAAACCGTTGACTTGCCATTACTGATATAAATTGCCCGATTGCGTTGTAATGCCATTTTTCGTTCTAGCAGCTCAGGTCGGATATCGTATTTAAAAAAAAGCCCATCTGCAATTTTTTGATCTAAAAAAGGGGCTACAGCACCAGTTTCACAGCCCAAAAGATTTATATGAGCAATTTTGCCATGGAAGAGATTAACTAAATTTGCAATTTTAGTGGCCAACGTAGCGGCATCGCAAACGTCCCATACTCCATGCATTGACTGCTTATTATGTACCCAGTGGCCATCTATTACCAACGTTGTGCCTGGCAAGCAATCATTGAGTGCACAAAATAGAGCTTGTTCGCTTTCGACAAATACCGGGTGGTCTGCAGCATGTTTATAGTGCATGACTTTTAAACCTTCTCTGATTTCATCATCTATCTCTACATATTTTGGGTGTACGGCAATAATCCTCTTAGTCTTAAAGTCAGAAGTGAAATAATTTAAAATTCTTAGCTTACGCAGCATCTCATTAAACTTATGAAAAAATACCGCATCACGGAATTGTTCTTGGCGACAAATCTCATCCCTCATCCCTACTAAATCAATATATTTAATTCTTTGTATATAATCGCTATCGCGAATTTTTTGATGGGTTTTGCGTCTTAGAATAAAATTCACTACTTCGATACTACATCCTGTGGGCAAATTAAGCATTTTTTCGACCTGGGCTTTAATATCTTTTATTGCATTTAAAATTTCATCAGCATTAGCTAATGGATTAAATATAAATTCCAGAGTATATGGCTTAGTGCCAGGATTAGAATCTGTAATAACAACGCTTCTCAAGATAGCGGTATTTTTACCAATAGTTATAATTTCATGCATAATTATCCCCTGTTAATGCTATATTTACCGCTTTGCCAACTTAGACTCAGAAGCTTTTGTTGCTCAGCCCATTATATTTAACTTGCTACCTAGGGTCAGTCTAATGCCTGTACGACCAAGACTATGTTACACCTAATTACACATAATTACACTGGTTTTCTTTAAAGAAACCGGTCATGTGCTTGACTTGGCATGAGCGCCAATGATACTATTCGCGCTTCAAAATATAATAAATCTCTAATAATAATAACAATGAGGATTGCGTGTCAGGGTATGGTAATAGTCTAGAAGACGAAAACAAAAACAAAAACAAGAAGAAACGCCAGACGCGAGAAGCGTCACCTATTAGAGCTAATAGTAGTGCTAGCACTGAGGAGCATCTTGGCTCTAGCCCGCCTAAGCGTCAAAGGACCCCAAACCTTTCACCAAGCAAGATACTAAGCTCAGCGGTATCCAGCGTATCACTGAGTTCTACATCATTTAGACAGGCGATAAATTTTGATTCTATCATCCATGCAGATCTTGCTGATAAAGAAAAATTACCTGGAATACAGTCTGACAGTTGCCAGGTATTGCTAAATAAGATAAAAGACATTAACGAAAAAATCATAGAGGCAGGCAAGCAACATAAAAATTCTAAAGCTACTAACAATAATGACAGAATAAGAGAATTAAAGACATCGCAAAACAGCTTAAGAGTAAGGCTTGGCGATTATATTGTTGAAATTATTAATAAACTAGAATCTAGCATTTCTCTAAAATCCCTTTGTAATGAGATGCTGGCACTGAGCGATGATGATATAAAATCGCTAGCTAGTTTTAAATGTTTTAATCACATTTTGAGCGCAAAGCAATATGATTATGCGCGGTTGTTAAGGTTAATCAGCAGGGTATCAGCTAGTTTTGATACAGAAAAACAATCTATCCATGAATTTTTTGGTATTAAATCTTTAAAAGATTCGGCGTTAGAGGCAGTATTTTTACAGTTAGAATTTGAAAAATTTATGCAAACATTAGGGTTAAATTATACTCCTTTGGTCAATCTTAATGCGAGTGGACTACGCTCTCGGATTAACCTGATTTGCGGCAATCAGGTTATTTGCGGTTTTAACCAAATGCAAAATTTTTTAAAAAAACAGTCTAATGCTAATTTCACAAACAACAAGGATGTTTTAAAACAAGCAGGGCTAACTAAAATTTTAAGCGGCATTAGTGATCAAGAAAGAACGTATTTTGAGATTGCCTGGGATTTAATCATGAATGATGGCAAACGACGATCTTATGAAGAAACTCATATATTTGCCACAAGCTTTGATGCATTAGGAATGGCTTTAGATCATTGTTCCTCAGATTCAACGCTAGTTGTTAATGGGCATGGTGGAGCGGTAAAATTGACAATCTGTGATGAAAACACGCTCGGCAATAAGCATTTAAATACAATCATGTCGCTAATAAATGAGCGAATCACACATGTAATACTCAGCTCATGTACTTCAGGTCTTCTTACCAAACAAATTAGCCATAATACATTACACATGGCAAAATACCCCAATGTTGAGCCAACATCACATATTTACTTGTACAAAAACCGTAGGAAATTATATGTTGAGAGTAGTGAGTCGGCCATAGATAAACTGTTTGAGCCATTATTAGATACTTCTGATTCAATAGCAAAGCTATTTGCACGTAGTGTACTCTATAGATCTATACAGGACGAAACTCGTGGTACTGCCTTTACCTTTAGTCCCAGCTTAATTTTTCCTGATGAAATCAGCGGTTTGATGGGCGCCCCGCTGTCTGAAAGTCGTGTAAACTGGCCAGACTATGTTAAATCATGGGATAAGGATGAACGGCTAAAATATGGTAAAACGCATGAGCAAATCGCTTGGAAAAGTATAACTTTGTATAATAATCATAGAAATAAGAAAGCATTATTCAAAAATGATAGTAACGAATTAGTTTGGTCGCATAAAGAATCCTCAACGCACACACTTAAGCCCTCAACATCATAGTAAATTAAGCCGCGGCGTAATAGTTTTTAGCTAACAGCTCAACATCTGCGTAGCATTTGAGCGTATAATAAAAACAATTAAGTTTTAATGAGAAAGTCAGTATGAATAATTATATGTGCATTGCAGTGTTGGTTTCTAGTTGTTTGACCAGCAGCGTGGCGGTGGCCTCAAGTGTAGAATATGAGTTACTTCCCGCAGTTAATCTGTTCGCCGCACCAATTGCAGACCCCAAGTGGCCTAAGTTTTCTATGGGTTTGTCGAAGGATTATAAGGGCAAATTGGGCAAGAGTCTTTGGGATTTCAGCTTCGGGGAAAATATCGGGCTGGCGAAATTTAAAAATAGTGGTGAGCCTTACGAGTTTGGCATACAGGCTGCAACTTTTGGGGTTATGGATGTAGGCAGTGATCCTACCAGATTGATCAACGCCGATTATTTTATTGGCTTGGGCGTTAGTCACAACTCTAATAATTTGCAGCATTTGTGGCAGCTATCGCATGTTAGTTCACATGTAGGCGATGAGTTCTTATTATCCAGCAGTAACCGTAATTTTAGAAGAATTAATCTTAGTTATGAAACCATAAAATGGTTTGTGCGTTACAAAAACATTGATATGCGGCCACGCCTTAGCCCCTATTTTTCGGCAGGGTATGTTTTACACGTTGATCCATCCTATATAAAACGCCTAACTTTAAGCGGCGGATTAGATTACTTTTCATCACGGGTGATATTTAATTCCTCAACTCGATTAGTTGCAGGCTTTAATGTAAATTCTTGGCAGGAAAATAGATTTAAACCTTCGATAAATATAAGAGCTGGCTTGCAGTATGAACGTACTAAATATTGCGATAGATTTATGCAATTGCTATTAGTATTTAGTCAAGGTAAATCTCAATATGGCCAGTTTTATGGTACTAATGTGAAATCAGTAGGGATATTAATTGCGTTTTCGTCATGAGTATCTGGCTCTTTTCAAGGATTAGTTATAATGCAGTAGCTGCTAAACATTCAAATGTGTTTTATGGCAGCAACTGCTAATTTGGCTGTGTTATCTAGCAAAATTTTAGTATCATGCTCTAAACTTGAATTAAACAACATAGCTTGAGAATTTTGTTTAACCATCAGATTCACAGCTGCCGGTGTAGGGTCGGTAATTTCTCCATTAGTCTTGAACATATTAATTTCCAGATCCATATCGGTCAGCATATTTTTTAATAACGCCGTCTCCATAGTCTCGTGATCGCTTTGTTGTTCGATAAGCTCAGCGTCAATTTTTGCTGCTGTACTCTGTAAACTTTTTACCCCAGCCATGATAGTCGGCAAACCCAAACTCAAGACCACCCCTAAGCTGGTTCCGGAGGTGAATGGCGCAGCTATAATACAGCCAATGCCAACAATTAACATAAATAGAGAGAACTTGTATTTTTTTATTGCAAAATTGCGTACATTATTTTTTAAATGTTCCCAATTGCTGCTATTAAGCACTGGTGAATTAAAGCCGCTGAGTCTAGCAGAATCTTGTAGTTGATATTGTTGTTGTTCTAGTTGTACGCGAGCAACAGTACTTAAGATTTCATCAATAATATTGGTATCTTGTAATTCGCTAAACTGATCGTTATCTAAAGTACTTTTAATCTCTAATAGATTTACTGTATTTTTGGCACCAATTTTACAAAACTCAAAGGCTAAATCTTCAAGCCCTGCTATTACACAATAATCAAGAACATTAAAGCCTAAATAATCAACGGTATTTATTTGTTCTCTTAAACATTTTGCAACATGGTTTGGCAACCGATTTTTATGTGCCCGCTCGGATAAGATATTCAATATTAAGTGCTTTATTCGTTCTAAAGCATATATTTTTAGTTTGCTGTACATTCTAGGGTCTTCGAGCATTATCGCTGGTACTCGTTTTTCTACCAGTAGTTTTTTTATAAACAATTTAATTGTAATCATAATCACCCCTTGGTGCGGCACTAACGTCCGACCTACCACATAGACAAGTGAATCGTGAAATTGGTTTCAGTGTAGATGCTATGGGGGATCCCCTGACATATGGCCTGTATTCTTCTGCGATTAATTCCATGGTCTTGAGTATTATTTTCTAATTGGCTAGTATAGCCCTGAGTATCGCCCATTATTTTGGCTAGCTCTTTATGATATGGCCTGGCACATGCCTAAGTTGCTGGCCTGCTTTTACACATACCTTGCTCAATGATGTGTTGCACCTCTAATATTTGTTGCACCTTTGCACCGCATTCGATTATTACTTCGGCTCCGATCTTATCGGCATAATCATGTAATTCACCCAATATCTGAATAGCGGTGCTACCAACCGCCACTACTAGCTTATGAATTTTTATAACAAAAGTTTTTGGCAGCGGTCTTGCGTCAAGATATGCTTTGTTAAAAGGCTCAATATCACTGCTAATAAATGCTGTGTCTATCTCGATAGTTACGGTTTTGCTGTATATTGCCTGCGTACATTTAATTGTCATGATTTTTCCTGTTATTAAGTTTGTATATGTGCTGCGCTGGTTTTATCATAGTCATTTTTAAAAGTATCTAATAATTTGTCAAATTTAGCAATAGCATCTTTAGGGTAGAATTTATTTGAATAATGCTCATTCTTAAGGTCGGCAATTATATTCAAAAAAGCGTCTATTAATTGTTGCGCTTTGTCCGCATCTTGCCCTTGCGCTACATATTTTATTGCTAATGGCAGCTCTACTGCAAAAAGTTGAGCAAAAATGTCCTCCAAGGTAACTGCCAAAGCAAAAGCATCTGTACGGAAATCATATGTAAATGGTGCGAAAAGTGTGTCACCATTAGTGTTATAATATTCCTCTGCTTCTGCCAAATCACCCAGCTCTTCTGCAAATTCATGGTTAAATTCATCTTGTTTTTGTTCGCTGTCACCACAAATAACAGATCGCAGGGCTGCGATACGTAAAGCACTATCGTGCCTTGCTAGATGTTTTTGATTTGCCACAATATAATCATTAATATTTTGATTAAACTTAGGCATATAATTATTTGTCCCATGCACTAATGTTGCATAATCATGAATAAATTCTGTATTTTCTGGTAAAACACAGGCAGATCCAAAATCTAACAGCCACACTTTACAAGTATCTGGATCTATAAGAAAATTTGCCGGCTTAAAGTCACGAAAAATTATGCTTTTCTCATGAGCATCCGCAATTGCGACGCACATTTGCTGCGAAACTTTTAAGAGCCATTGCATATGTTGCGTAAATGTCGGATCTATTGATAGCTGAGCTTTTTCAGTCACTACAATTTTTTTAGCCTCCACATTTTGTGGCATTTTCTCTGCAGGCCCTCTTTTAAATATAATAAGTTGTTCTTTTAGTCTGCCACTAAGCTCCTCTGTAGATAAGCTAGTATATTCATTAGTATATTTTTCCTTGGATGTGGCAGTATGAGATGGTGAAAATTCCTGAACATTATGGGGTTTGCTTAATGCATTAGAACTCGCGTATTCTGCTGCTATTGGGATTTCAAAAATACTGCTTTCACTATGATCGACAGACACATCGCCACCCATAACTGTCTGAGCATCGTCATCGTCACCCATAACTGTCTGGGCATCGGCATCGTCACCCATAACTGTCTGGGCATCGTCATCGTCACCAATATCTGTATGGGCATCGGCATCTTGATTTTGTTTATTAATTGTCATTATTGTGGGAATTCCAGTATTGGCTACAGATTCCTCTAGTGCTGTTCCTACAGCGCCTACCGACATTTTTTGGCAGAATTCAGTTAGTACAAAGTCTAACGATTTCCCAGGTAATAGTGGCATTATAATTACCCATACCTTATCTTTGTTATTCGTAAGATAAGCTCGTTTAGATGGATCACCGGCATAATACTTATTAAACAAATCTATTTCCTGTCGTAATGATGCAACATCTTCCTGGATCTTAATGTACTTTAGAGCATACTCTTTTCTGGAACTATCAGTACCTTTATGCACCTCACTAGACGCACCTTCGCCTAACGGTGTATTAGCCAATTTTGTAACAACTGTACCATCAGTCAACGTAAATTTATCGATTGCATTTAGATGATGATAATGTGAATTTACGCGAGTTCCATAATTTTCTTTTTGTTGTGCCAGTAATGCTAAGAGTTCACTTAATGATCTGTGTTTTCTTTTGCGTTCTCGAGAATGCGCATAACGCTTTAAATTTGGTTCTTCTTTACCGTCGCCATTATTATTACTCATTAGTCCTCCTCCTATAATATGAATTATAGATGCTATGAACTATGAGCGCGAATTGAGTGTGGATGCCCAAACTGCAAAACCTACCCTTCAAGTATGCCAGTTTGATTACAAAATAACCTGAATTCCTATCAACAAATAAAAATAAACGAAACTAACACTCACATCGAGATCAAGCTGGCTATTCCGTAAGCTACACCTGCAGCTAAACCACCAACGAACATGGTTTGTAATGCGCCTTTAAATGGAGAAATTCCGGTCAACCAACCCTTAATAGCGCCAAATATACCTAAAGCTGCTAGTGTGCTTGCTACTGAAACTAATAATGCAACTTTAATATCATTAAGCATCATGTATGCTGATAGTGGTATTAAGCCGCCGACGATATATGAACCACCAATAGTTAAAGCGCTAATTGGTGCGCGATTGGTATTTGGTTGCTCCATGCCTAATTCATAGCGCATCATAAAATCCGCCCATTTGTCTTTATCTTGCTCTAGAGTTTTAACTACCATTTCTAAGTTATCACCCTCTAGGCCATAAGCACGGAAAATGCTACGGGTTTCTTCACGCTCGCGTTCTACGAGATTATCAATTTCATAGATCTCTCGACCACGCTCGTTGCGGTAATGTTCTTCGTAAGTACGCGCGGCTAAATATCCACCTAGGCCCATAGCAATAGCTCCAGCGGCAATTTCAGCTAGGCCGGCGATGACGATCACATGAATTGAGTCAACCGCACCGGAAATACCTGCGGCTAACGCAAATGGCACTGTAAGACCGTCCGCCATGCCAATTACCACATCGCGAACAATAGCCGAATCTGTAAAGTGAGTTTCATGATGAATCGTGCTAGACATACTTTTTTCCAAAATAAAAAATGATAGCACGACTCATTATAAAGTCATAAATTAGCTGCCTATTTTAAATATACTTTTAAAGGCGCTCTTAGCTTTAGGTGCCGGCATGGATTGTTCATCTGCAGCGACGCTAGGTTGTGAAGCTCCCAAACTTAACTCGGTCATTTGCACAGTATTTCCATTCTGCTTTTCAGTAGCTGGTGATGTACGAAAAAATCCCCAATTTGGCGTTATCGGCCTGTAACCAGGGGTTGGGGTCTGGCTTCTGCTAGTGGCGGGACTATTAGAATTAGAGCTAGAGGGACTAAAACTTAGTCTAGAAAATAAACTTGATCTAGGCGTGGAATTATTATTCAAAGAAGCTGAACTTGCGGTTCTTTTATATGAGGTTCTATTTGCTGCGGCTATTTTTGCCCGCAGTTGCTTTAGTGCTATATCAGCTGCATTCTCACCATATAAACTATTAAAATTACTAGCGTCAAAGCTATCTTCATCTTGCAAACAAACGTTTAACATCAGCGTAACTTTTTCACCAAGCTTAACTTCACCAAAATAATATCCCGGACTAGATTTTTTTACCGCCTCAATAACGATGTCATGTATGGCATTGCTATATGCATACAAGTCATTAACTTCGGATATGAGCATCCCCTTTTCTTCGTAAGCTATTTTGTATAACCTCAAAATCGCATAATTATACAATGCCGCCAGAACTTCAGTTCTGTTCATTCCCAGTGTATCTACAATCATTTTTTATTACCGTATTATTTTGTATTAGTTTCTGTTATTATTTTGTTTATACCGGGCTTATTACCTGGATTGCCAGACTATACCAAAAAATTACTAATAGAGCAAACTTATAATGCCTTTGATTCGATTAGAAAATGCCAGTCTCGCATTTGGCGAGGTTGTTATTCTTGATAAAATTAACTTGCAAATTGACCCGCGGGAAAAAATATTTTTGATTGGCCGTAATGGCATGGGTAAATCTTGTTTACTCAAGATTATTATGGGGCATTTTAAACTCGACGATGGCAAGGTACATATTGAGCCAGGTTTAAAGATCGCTGAGCTTTCTCAAGATTTACCAACTTGTAATGAGATTTCAGTTTACGAGTTTGTTTCCCAAGGTTTAGACGCAGTTGGAAAATTACTAAAACGCTATCATGAATTAACCAGCCCAAATATTACAGTGCACGATGACAAATGGATGGGTGAGATTGAAGAAGTACAAAAACAATTAGAACTCAAACACGGCTGGGAATTTGAACAAATTATCTCTACTGTCTTAAGCCGCTTAAACTTAGATCCAGATCGTAGTATTGGCTCTTTATCTGGCGGCTGGAAACGGCGCTGTGCGCTAGCTAAAGCACTAGTATCAAAACCAGATTTGTTATTACTAGACGAACCAACTAATCATTTAGATTTAGCTGCCATAGAGTGGTTGGAAGAATACTTAGCTGATTATTCTGGTGCTTTATTGTGTATCACTCATGATCGTACCCTTTTACGTAAGCTAAGTAAACGCATCATAGAACTTGATCGCGGCCAAATATTCTCATGGTCCGGGGATTTTGATAGTTTTATTTTAAACAAAGAGCATAGGCTTGAAGTTGAAAGCAAGCAAGCCAAACTGTTTGACAAAGTATTAGCCAAAGAAGAAGCATGGATTCGTCAGGGCGTAAAAGCTCGTCGCACCAGAAATGAAGGTCGAGTAAGAGCTCTTGAGCAGCTTCGGCGCGAACGTAGCCAACGTCGCGAGTTACAAGGCAAGCCTAAATTTACTAGTAACCAAGATACAAGCTCTGGTGATTTAGTTATAAACGCAGAACATGTATATTTCAAATATCACAATCGTTTTCTAGTAAAAGATTTTACTGCCAGAATTTATCGAAAAGATAAAATTGCTCTTATTGGCCCTAACGGTATTGGCAAAAGTACCCTGTTAAAATTATTATTAGGTGAGCTTGCACCACAGTCAGGCACAATTAAAATGGGTACTAATTTACAAATTGCTTATTTTGATCAAATGCGTGCGGCTATAAATTTTGAAGAATCTGCCATAGACAACGTTGCAGGCGGTCGTGATCACATATCAGTTAATGGCAAAGACAAACACATCATTAGTTATTTGGGAGATTTTTTATTTACCCCGGACAGAGTACGCATTCCCGTCAGAATGCTTTCTGGAGGTGAATGTAATAGATTATTATTAGCAAAACTATTTAGTTTACCTAGTAATTTGCTAATACTCGATGAGCCAACCAACGATCTAGACATTGAATCGCTAGAATTGCTTGAAGAAATTCTTTTAGAATACAAAGGCACTATACTTTTGGTTAGCCACGATCGATCGTTTGTCGATCAAGTTGCAACCAGCACCCTGGTATTTAATGGTAATGGCAGCATAAACGAATACATTGGCGGATTTAAAGACATACCTATTGTAATAGCTGCCGAAAATAAGCCTGAGCCTAAACCAGCAAAAACCCAGACAAATACAGTAGTTTTTACTTCTAAACACAAGCAAGAATTAGATGAGCTACCAGCTAAAATCGCAGCAGCAGAAAAAGTGGTGGCACAATTACATGCTGAAATGGCGCAACCTGATTTTTATTTGACTGACAAGCCAGCGCAAAAGATAACTTTAGATAAATTAGCCAGCGCTGATAGTTCACTAAAACGTATGTACCAACGCTGGGAAGAGCTAGAATTACTAAAACTTAACCAAAATGCATAACTGCATTGCCCTCGACATTTTGGGTATCGTGTACAATTGATTTGGTAACTGTTAATTTAACCCTATCTCTCGCAACTAAACATCCTTTGGTTGCATCGATCTGATTCGCAGAGATTTCTATTGTACCTTCAGAATGAACAACTACATGCTTACCAACTTTTACAAGATTGCTATTCATTAACAAAGATCCTTGCGTTGTAAAACTTTTACCCAACACAACGCAAACCTCACTGTCTATTGTTACTTGAGAATGTGTGGATATATTTTTTATGGATACGCCAATATCAGATCTAATAACCAACGGGCGGCTACCGCTATAGTTCACTAATTGTAGTCTAAACAGATCTTTGCTGACATTCAGAAGTAAACTGCTTAAATCAACGATTACAATACTAGTTACAGAGCTGTGTTTATGGACTATTTGATCGTGGATTATATTACTAGAATTAGAATAGGTATTAACTTCGGAAATTACTACATTAATACGCTCACGGTCTTCTAAAAGACGCGCCGTCACTAAAATGGCAGAATCAAAATTTGATAACATTCGCGACTCCGGTTTGATGATTGCTCAAAGTACACCAACCGCATCCCGTCCTTAGTATGCAATAAAACACTACACAACTAATTTTTGTCTGACCATCTTTGATGCTACCACAATAGATTTGAAATTAAAATGATATACAAATAATAACTAAATTATCTCGCAGTTAGTCTTAGAACCTGCTAATAATAAACGGGGCGATGATCAAGCCACCGCCGACCCAGGCTAAAGTAAATAGATCTAGGCTAAAAAAAGTAATCGCCATTAGGCTGATGCCGGCAAGGAAAAAGTAAAAGTTATGCTTTTTACCATAGCCGGTGTAGCCCATGCCAATCAGACCTAGCACGATTAAACAAAATAAGTTTACAGGATCAAGATCCAAGATAATCCGTGGTCCTAAAAAAGTTATATTTCACATCTGTCGCCCTTACAAGCTGTACATGGGCAGCAGCAACGGCAATAATTGTAAATAGTAGCGATTAGTATGCCTACCACAAAGCCATGGATAAATCCCCAAGCTAAGCCTACAAGGCACCCAAGCAAAGATGGATGAAAGCCGATGTAAAGGCCACTTAAAAGTCGTAACACTGGGGTAGCATAATTAAAAGAAATACTTAAAACGCCAAGCAGTAACATACTTAAGCCCCAAACTAAGCCTATAGCTGAGCCAAGATTACAGGCGCTTAACTTACCACATTTTGATTTAACTTCCTTTTTCATTAGTTGTCTCCGAAATAAATTAATAACGACCTTAGAGGAGTATAGTATATGAAGATTCTTGTGGCATATGATTTGACAATACGATATGTTTTATTATATTAATGAATCTCTCAAATCATAGATGGCAGACATTGGCGATGAAATTATTTTCCAAAATAAAGGCTTTTACCTTAATAGAATTGATGGTAGTTGTGGTCATAGGATTATTACTTGCAGCCATAGCAATCCCAGCTTATAAAAAAGCTAGCTCTAAAGCCAAGCTTGGCGAAGTACATACCAACATGGGGTACCAATTAGATTCTTGGGCTGAAAAACAAATGACTGGTAATAATGCTGCTAACGTTACTATTGGTAATGTTGGGCGCTATTTGACTGGTGTTCAATTGCAATTCAGTGCAGCAGGATCAACTAATAAGGTTGTTGGCACCATAAGTGGCGTGAACAGTGATTTTAACGGTACAACACTAAATTATACTCCAAGCACATTAACGGCCAGAAGTATTTCATGGGCTTGCACTTACGATGGCGGAGGCAATGTAGCGCGAATTAAGGCAATAACTTTTTGTACTTGTAATGCAAATTGTTCATGAAACATCAAGCAAAATATTATACTCAACGCTTCTAATTTTAATTCTTTTAAACTGCCTATGGTATAGGCAGTTTTTTATTGAGTTATGGATGGGGGCTAATCTATTAAATGAAAATATAATAGTATCATTATCTACAACACCACACAGAATTAACCACATACAAGAAACGCTAGAAACCGTATTATCACAAAATGCCCCCATACGGCAGATCTACATTAGTATACCGTACGTATTTAAACGCGATAATCTAGAATATAAAATCCCACAATGGCTGCAAGACGAAAAACGCATCACTATTTTACGCAGCCAAGA
>JACCDN010357492.1_pt1 | contig 38349 bp, 67 predicted proteins | sample 7441691 | NCBI WGS metagenome assembly JACCDN01 (sample SAMN15323439, study PRJNA562643) | freshwater metagenome | isolation source: river surface water | place: USA:Blue River Watershed | collected 2017-08-16
ATATTTACTGTAGATAAAAATTGATTTATATAAGAAAGATAGGACTTAATTGTCGTATCTGAATAATTTAAATATTTCAATTTTTGTTCACAAATTTCGTAATAGTCTGTCTTTTTCATAGAAAAAGTATAGTAAAATAAGGTAAAAAAGTTGAGGTATAGATATATAATAGTTATGTGTAAGTGTGATTCAATTGTTAGGTTAGAAAAATTAAACTATATCAAAAACAATACAACTATCGACATAGTGTTCACCTTTGTAAACCCAACCTATTGGTCCGCTCCTAAAGATTTTAATCTTAGGTGGATTTGATTCCCACCTATATTCTTGTTCCCAATTATACTCTCTACCATCATAAGAACCATCATCAGTAGATACCCATTTTGGACATCCAGAAAGACCATAATTTACATATATAATTCTTGTTCCTACATTAGCTGTATTTAATATTTGAGAGATTATATCATACATATCTTTATCTTTAACCATTGGTCGATACATATATATGACATCTAAATTAGAATAATTGAATTTTTTAGCATCTTCATATACTACTGATATATCTTTGTGATAAACTTTATATTTAGTTTGTATTTCTATTCCAGTTGAATTCATTCCAAACTTTTCTGCTAATCTAATAACATTGCCTAATCCACATCCAATATCAATAAATTTAGAACCTTTTAAGTATTTTTCAAAAATAGATGTAATAAATAAACCAGTTGGTATAGCATCAAATTTATTACCCAAAGGATTATTATCTTTATCTTTAAACCCACCAATTTTTTTGGTCTTTTTAAAGAGATTTAGATAAAATTGATCTATATCATTTTTTTCATCAAAACCTTCAAATGACTTAACATATTTTAATTCACTCATAAGATATATATTAATAAAAAAAAATTGTTTTTGAAAATAATTGAAACACACCTACACATAACAAATGATAAACAACATTAAAACGATTGTTTATCATCGGACGTTATAAGTAATAATTTATTTTAACAATTCTTCTAATGTAGTTATCACTAAACTTAAAGCAAAAATAGCATCTAAGTCTTTTTTAACCAAATCTTTTCCATTTCTAATATCAGCATGAATTCTATCTTCAATAGATTTTCTAATTGCTATTTTTTCTTCAAGTTTTTCTTTAATTTTTTCCATCTTATTTAATTTTTAGTTTTTAAAATAAATTACATACTTATAACAACAAATATAAAACATTTATTTCAGTGTTCCAAATTTGATGTTGTGTTTTTATTTATATTCTGTTTTTTAATTTAAGTTTAGTTTAATAAACGTTTTATATTTGCAGCCGTTAGTGAGAATTCAAAAACATTTCAAATAAATCTTTCGTAGTTTTCCAATTTCCTTTACCATTTTGGTCCCAGTGATTTTGAGCATATGACTTACATACCCAATTATTAACCGAGCACCATTCAGCAAAATCTATATTTTTAAGACTTTAAAATCCTATAACTTCTCGAACTTTCTTAATTTTTGGGTCTGATATTAATTTAGCTTTATCACTACCTTGTTGAAATATAGTAGTAAGTTGATCAGATTTCATCATATCACTAAATATTATTCTTTGTTCTTTAAACTTCTCAATTAATAATCCAGCTAATTCCATTTTTAATGTACCATATCCTAATCCACCATTTACATATTGTGAATATACTCTATCAATAGATGTTTGGTCTGCTATTAATTTAAATATATTAAATAAGTTACAAGTTTCAGGATTCTTAGGTTCATTAACTGGTGTAGAATCTGTAATAATTGATTTTACTTGTTTAACTATTTCTTTTTCATCTGCGAAGATATTAATTGTATTTCCGTAAGACTTACTCATTTTTCTACCATCAATACCAGGAACTAATTGAATATCACTTTGAATAAATGGTTCTGGTATTGTTAATATATCACCATATACATTATTAAATTTTCGAGCAATATCTCTTGTAATTTGTAAATGTTGTAATTGGTCCTTACCAACAGGAACTAAGTTCGTATCATATAATAATATATCAGCAGCCATTAAAGTTGGATATGTAAAAACACCAACATTTATATCAGAAACATTTTCTTTATCTTTAAAAGCATGTGCACCTTGTAGTAGGGTAAATGGTGTAAAGCAATTTGAATAGAATTGTAGTTCAGTTGATTCTGGTCTATCTGATTGTTTGAATAGTATATTTTTATTTATATCAAACCCTAGTGATATAAATGCTGATGCAACAGACTTTGTATATAGATGTCTTAATTTTGGATCAGTTATTGTTGTTAGTGAATGTATATCAGCTACAAATAATATTGTAGAATGTAGTTTAGATAATTCGATTGCTGGTATAATAGATCCAAGTATATTACCTAAGTGTGGTATACCAGTTGATTGTACACCTGTTAATATTGTCTTTTTCATTTTTTATTTTTCATTTATTTGTTATAGAATATATCATTTAATTAAAAAAAAATATATTTCCATATAAATAAGAAAAATAAAATGACCGGAATATATAAGAATAGATAATATTTTTTCATATTATATTGTGTTAGATTTTTTAATTAGTAGATACCCTATTATGAATAGAGAAAATACTAGTAAGTCACAAATAAATTACATATTTGTTATGGGTAATGAATTACAACCAAAATAAGCTGTTTCAAGTATTGATAATAAAATTGCAATTATAATTATTAAATGTCCTATTTTTTTCATTTTATAAAGGTAATAAAAAAATATTAAATATTAAAATTAAATATTAAAATAGTTTTAGAACATTAGAGATATATTGGATTTAAATACATAACATATTTATAAGTTTATAAGTTTATTAATATTTTCTAAAGCAAATATTGAATGTTCTAACTCATCTATTCTTTTTTTTAAAGAACGAATAACTTGTGAAGCTGCATAATCATTAATCCACTTTGGATCAGTTATAAAGGTTAATATTACTGATTCATTTCTATTTAAATCATAAAGAATACAACATGGTGAATCTAATTCATTATCAATTGCATATTGGTACATTTGTTTAGTGGAAGAATCCATCCAATCATTTTTATTAAGATTTTCTTGAGCTTTTATTAAAATCTCATTTTTATCATTTGTTAGCGGAACTGAGAACCATGTATGACAACCCATATTTTTATTTTTTATTTTCTTCTTTAATTTCAATTTCTTCAAGATATTCAATCCATCCATTATTACAACAAGCCATTATATGACTTACAAAGTTTGATTGATGACAATGACAAGTACATAATGTTTTATGTACATAGAATTTTTTACCATTAAATCATTGGTTTAAGGCTGGCAAATACTGTAGGATTCTTTTTGATGTATAACACCAATTTTTCGAGCAATACAACCACTTTTTCCGCATCGCCTTCCATTTGTATCAATTCAGATAAAACCGCACTTGTACGGTTGTCCAAATCGTTTTCTGTAGGCGGTTCGGTTGTGGCTTCGCTTTCTTCAGTTTGTGGAACCGTTTTCATCTATTTCATCTTCCTCTAATCCATCCCAGTTGCCGGGCCATGTAATATCGGATAGCATTGAATCGCACCAAGTTAAACAATATTGACAGGTTTGGTGCCCGCACTTATAACAAACGCGTTCACTTCTTGGAAGTGATTTGTTTCGGAGCTTAATAGCTTCTACTTCGCTAGGCGTTGGGTTGAATTGGTTTGGTTTCATCGTATAAAACAAAGTTTTTTTTTGTGAATAAATTTAGCAGCCGTACACCTTTTACAAAGAAACGTAACTTCATCGTCTGCCACTAATCCAGTATTAATCCATTCGTGTTCACAATTTACCTTTTCTTGTTCGACTTCATTTATAAGGTTGCAAATTGCAATTACTTGTTTTTCGGACAAAACTAAATTATGATGAATAACAAAATGGTCATGAATTTTCTGTATATCCATTTTTTAGAAGTGTATGTTATTAATAGGAGAATAAATATTAGCTACAACCGCTTTTGAAACGTGAGTGTAGATTTGGGTTGTCTTTAGTGAGTTATGGCCCAGTTGCTTTTGTATTATGCGAATGTCGGTGCCTTGCTCGAGTAATGCAGTGGCGTTGGAATGCCGGAACTTGTGTGCAGTTACCGGGGCAACTATGTGGGCTTTATCTTTGAACTGCCTTAGAAAAGCATTAACGCTGCGGGCCGTGTACTGGCGTTTACTGTAATCGTTTTCGAATAAATATTCAGCCGGTTTGTATTGGCGGTAATATTGTTCTATAATTTTTAGCAAAGATTCATTCATAGGTACTACACGTTCTTTGCTCCCCTTACCAATAACGCGAATAGTACCGGAGGCGCGTTGTATATCCGTTAAACGAATACCGATAAGCTCCGATACCCGAACACCGGTGCCATATAGCACAGCCATAATACATTTATGCTTTAGGTTCGCACATACATCGAACATCTTTTGTACATCGGCTTGATCGATAATTTGTGGTAACCGCCTTTCCTTTTGCGGAAAGGGAATGCGGTCTATCTTAGACGGCATTCCTACTGTTATTTTGTAAAAGGCTTTCACGGCACAAAGGTTGGCGCGTAGCGTGTTGGCCGTTGTGAATTGAGAAAGTAGGTACTTCTTAATATCATCGGTTGCAATGGCTTTTGGCTCTTTTGCCTCCGAGAAGTAACGAAGAAAGGTAACAACACAGGAATGGTAGTTCTTGCGTGTTTGTGCTGAATTGGAATATTTCAACTTTAGATCAGTCGAAAATCGTTCTTGCCATTTTAGAATATCCATTTTGAAACAATTGGTTTTATTGGTTTTTGGGGATTGGTGTATATATAATAGTTATCAATCATTTATCCAATCCACGTCTTTCAACTTCAAGTTTAACTTATTGGATCTGGAAGGCTTATTTCCTTGATAAAACACTTCAAAAGATGAGTGATGGTGACCTATTAGTATATTCAGATTCTGGATCTTATTATCAATTACCAGTTGATCCATTAATTGAAAAAATTAAATTAGAAAAAACTGGTGTGCTATCTTTTGAATTATTAGGACTGCTTGAAAAGCAATATACAAAGAAAGATGCTTTTGTAATGATGGATTTAGATACACCTGAAATTACAGATTCTTCTCAAAGAGAGGCTACTTATATTTGGTTAATTAAAAATGATTTCACGGTTAGTTTAGTAAAAGAATATCTTAAATATTCACAGAATATAAACATAATTTCAGACTTAAAATCAATTACAGGGGAGAACTATCCAGAATTTATTGATGCAAGACATGACCAGTCGATATGGTCCTTACTTTGTAAAAAATATAAAATTCCTGGACATAGGTTAATATCTCAACATGGAGAACATTTAAAGGCTGATTTTCCTGAGGATACATATGGACAAATCACTTTACATCATAGAAATCCTATGTAATTTTTTTTGAAAAATTGTAGCGAAAATGAGTGATCAATGCAAGCCGTTCTAAAATTATTATCTGATGAAATTAGTTCTAAATGATGTTGAAATTCATTGATATTATTTGATAATAATTTATCACCCATTGATGAGAAGAAATCTTGATTTATAAATTTATGTTGTATTGGAAATGATAATCTATAATTAATAGATTCTAAATATGCGCAAATAGTATTAAACAATATCATTATTAGTTTTGCACCATTTTTGGTTAAAATTCTACCATCATCAGAATCTAATAAAATTTTTGAAAATTTTATAGAAATGTATCTTTTCCCTGAATTTATTACAAAGAAATCATAGTTTAAATCAAGATAAGTATCATCATCTTTAATATCAGATAAAATATATTTGATATTATCACTAATTTCTGATATTTCCGACTTTATTTCTTCTCGATAAGTCTTTTCGTTTAATTTCTTAATCTCTTTAAGATTTTTGTAGTAATTTCTTTTCATTTATCGGAAATTTTCACCAAGCATTCGTGTTTTTAAGCAATTAGAAAAATTACTTGCGCAATTATGTCTAAGTTTTACTTTATGCTCATTCCAAGCACGTTGAAAGATTAAGGATTTATTCATTATTTACCTTTTTATTTAACTTTTTCATTAATTGCAAAATATCACTATATTTAGTGAGAATTAATCTTAATTCTTCGATTTCAGAATGAGAGTCTAATATATCTATTTCATTCGTATATCCATTTTTATTTTTATAACTACAAATATGCGGAATTATTTCAATAATTAAAAAACTTATAGAGTCTATAGTTATAGAATATTTAGAAAATTATTAAATATGTTTGAAAAATGTAATTGCCTATAGTTTGTGGGGTTCTCACCCGATGTATTTTGTTGGAGCCTTAAAAAACATTGAACTAGCAAAAAAATACTTTCCAGGATGGATTTGTCGATTTTATATTGATAATAAATGCGATCCAAATTTAATAGAAACAATTAAAGGGGATAATGTTGAAGTTGTTCTAGTTGAATCGAGAGGAACTTTTGACGGGATGTATTGGAGGTTTTGGGCGGCAGAAGATCCAAATGTAAATATTTTTTTATCACGAGATTGTGATTCAAGATTTACAGATAGGGAAGTTGCTGCTATAAAAGAATGGTTAGATTCTGATAAAGACTTCCATATCATGCGCGATCACCCATACCATACGGTTGCTATATTAGGGGGTATGTGGGGATGTAGAAACGGTATTCTTAGAATTAATTTATTTAAACAAATAAAAGAATATAATTCATACTCAGCAAAAGGTTGTGATCAAGATTTTTTGGGTCAAGTAATTTATCCATTTATAAGAGAACGGGCAATGGAACATTCAGAATTTAATTTAAAATTTGGTAATCAAATTCGACCTTTTCCTATACAAAGAAAAGATTATGAATTTGTTGGTGAAATATATGATGAAAATGATGTTAGAAATCCAGACCATTGGCAGATAATAAAAAAATATTTAGGATAATGGAATTGAAAATAATTAAGCCAACTTGTGGTGGGCATGATGGTAGTTCATTTAGAGAAATTTTAGACATTTGGAAAGAAAAGGGCATTTGTGAAGTTGTTGATGGAACTAGACCAGATCCTTTCTATATGGAAGAATCACAACTCATCGAGGCCCGGCCATGGTGTGGTTCAGTTGGTGATATTATGCTATATGACCAACCAATTATGGATAAAATTCATGGTGGTCTAAATTGGAATCTGGCACTTTTTGCTAATGAAGTTCCTGCTCATAAAGAAGATGAGAAATTTTTTAAAAATTGGAGTGATAAAGGATATTGCGCATCTTGGACATTTTGGCCAAATCATCCAAAAGCACATGAAGAAGTTAGAAATCAGGGTATTCCAACTTATGATGAGAGAAAAAATGAGAGTTGTTTTATTGGAACATATACAACTGGATATAGAAACAATCATCAAGAATGGGGCAGGCATATTCAAAATTTTTGGATGGGTCCAGGTAATGCGAGGATAATGACACAAATAGAATATCTGAATTTTATTAAAGGTCATAAATTTGGATTGTGTTTAAGAGGAGTCGGACCAAAGTGTCTTCGCGATGTGGAATTAATTGGAATGGGTACGGTTCCAATTTTCACACCAGGAGTTTCGACAGATTATTATAATAAATTGGAGGAAGGAAAACATTTTCTATTTGCTGAATCTCCAGATAAAATTAGATTAGTTATTGATGGATGTAGTAAAGATAAATGGGAATATCTTTCTAAAAATTGTATAGAATGGTTTGAAGAAAATTCCTCACCTGAGGGAGTTTATAAAATTACTAAAAAAATTATAGAAGATTTTAAAAATGATATTCGAAAGGACTGATAAAATAATAAAAAGGTCATTTGTTCAAAAAAATAGAAATATTTTATTTTTATTTGGAGATAACTTAACCCGTAAAGGATTAGGAGGTCAAGCAAAGGAAATGCGTGGTGAAGTAAATTGTATTGGAATATGTAGTAAAAAATATCCATCAAATGATATATCTTCTTTTATGACAGATAAAGAATATGATTATAATTGTAAGGTAATATCAAAAGATATTGATAGAGCTATTAGTGAGTGGAATACCAATAAGTATAATAAAATTATTGTACCACCAATTGGCATTGGCTTAGCTAAACTACCACAAAAAGCACCAATGACATGGGAATTCTTACAAAATGAATTTGAGAGATTAAAAAAAATTGTAGAAAGTGATAAAAGTATTTTACAGAAAGGAATTTTTTAAAGGTTATAGTGGATTATGTGAGTCGCTATTTTGTATTCCATTTGAAGATCCAAAATTTTTTGTTGAAGATAAATTTGAAAATGATAGATTTTTAGAACTTATTAATCACGGAAAAGAATATATTAGTTTTTCAACTATTGAGGAGTGTGATTATGTTATAATTCCTTATAAGTGGGATGGAAGAACATCACAAAATTTATCATTAATTAATGATGCGATGAAAAATAATAAAAAAATTATCGCATTACATAATGATGATTATCCACCAAATTCTAAACTTGATATAGGCGAAGGGTATTTATTTACAACAACTATTGAGAAATCCAAACGAAGGGAAAATGAATATAGTTTTCCAGCATTTACAGGTGATTTTTTTACAGGTAAATATATTGAAAGCAATCAGTTATCAATAGGATTTTGTGGTGCTATTACACATCAAATTAGAGCTTATACTTTAAATAGATTACAGAATTTACAAAAATTTAAAAAGGATTTTATTATTCGAAAAAGTTTTTGGGCAACTAATGAAATGAGTAAAGATGAGGCAAGAATAGATTATTTAAAAAATATGACAGATAATTGTTTTATTATTTGTATGAGAGGGGCTGGTAATTTTTCATATCGACTTTATGAAACTATGATGATGGGTCGGATACCAATAATAATTAATTCTGATCAAGTTTTTCCTTTTGAAAAATTTATAGATTATAACAACACATCTATTATGATCGATATAAGTAATATTGATAATATGGAGAATATTATTTTTAAATGGATTGAAAATAAAACAGAGCAAGATATTTTAGATATTCAAAAGAAAAATAGAGAATTGAATATTTATCTCTAGCTATTTCCTCTTTAGCTAAACACATAACACCATAGTGATCCAAAAAAATAACATTCATTAAACTAAAATATTATTATATTCTAGACCTTTCAATCTTTCAATATATTCAACTATACTACTTATATCATATATTTGCTCGGACAGTCTAAGACCAGTAAAATATTTATCATCTATAGTTAAAAATTCATCACGACTTCTTAAAGATCTATTATCCTTAATAAATTTCATCTCAGATATTGGGTAGATATTATTATAACTGCAAGATGTCAAAATACCATTTGCAAATAGATTCATGTGTTTATCAGTTATAATATTATAATGTTCAATATTTTCAACGTGTATAGACTTAGAGATTAGCTTAACATAATCACCGTTATAATTAAATGTTGTTGTCCCTATTGGTGTATCATCAGTCATTGGATATGTAAATTGACCCCTTTCTTTGTTAAAAATTCTATGCTGACTTATCGTTTTTAATTCTGATCCATCAGAAAATTTTAATAAATTATATTGATTTGCTACCTGTGAGGATTTTATCCAAAGTGGGTTTGATGAATCAAACCTACACTCATCAAAATTCCAAACTAATAGTTCATCACTATAATCTAAATCTTCAATTTTTTTACTGATACCATTAGATAGGAGAATATCAGTCCCTTTGGCTAAACATAACCAAACAGATATCATTATACTATCTCCATATGAGTATCCATTAGAATTTCTAGCCCATGCTCTTACATACAATTGTCCTTCATAGGAATAATCAACTGATATAGGACTATTACTAAATTCACCAACGCCTGTGAAAGTACCAACATAAGTGCTAGATGATAAACCAATTACGGGGTCAATACTAGATCCCCAAATAAATCCAGATTCTATTATAGGATATCCACCATCACTTACTATTTTACCGGTTGCGCCAAATGAAAGCGAATACGATCCCGTTGCTGAGATGGTTTCAACAGAAAATGGTGCTTGCCTATTATAGCTGATTAGATAGTCGATTGCAGATGAATATAAACCCACTACATTCTTTTCATAGTTATAAGAATCTACCCAGGTTGAAAATGTTGCCGAACTTGTATAGCCATATACATTTGATGTTAGATATAATCGTTTATTGTTTATTTTCTTTTGATATTCATCTGATGATATTGTGTCTTGTGACGTATTTAAATAATATTCCTTCTCAGTTATTGATCCTAATTTAAATGAGCCATTATGATAACTACCAGTTGATGATATAGTAACTTGATATATTTTACCACCTTTAACAACTGCATTTGCTGTAGCTTGTCCAATACCACCCTCTATAACTACTGATGCCGTGCTTGAATATCCATAGCCACCTGATATTACTTTTATTGAGTTGACACCACCATTTAAAACAATAGGTTCTAGAATTGAACCTGTTCCAGTTGAATCAGATATATAAGCCTTTGTTTTATCTATTGTTTTATAATAAGATATACCTAATTGGTAAACACCTTTTGATTTCAATTGAGCATATAATTTATCTTGTAAAGATGTCTCTGTCAGTCTTAGTATTTCTTTCCATGAATCTTTTTTAAGATTATCTACAATCATATCTAATCCATTAAAGTTGTACTTATGTTGTAGTGTTTGTATAAGTATATCATATTTTTTAGTATTGACGCAATTATCAACTAAAATATAATATTCTATAAAATTTATTTTACCACCTTTAGCAATTTTATCAATGCGCGCATATAGTTTATCTATTTCCAATCTAATTTGATTCATAAACTATATATAAAAAATTTAACTTTGAACTAAAAATTAGAAGCTCTTTCTAATAATTTATCTAAATATTCTTTTTCAAAATATTCTTCATCTGAATTAATAACTTCGTTTATGGAATGATACATACCTGCTTCACTCCACTCATCTGTATGAGATGGACCTATTTTACACATGTATTTTAATGCTTCTATTTTAGATAGTGTTTCCATAATTAATTATTTCTATTTGTGAATCCAATATTACCTGTGTATCCAGACTTCATTGTTTTAAGAACTTCAACCGTTTCTTCATAGTCATTACCCATAATTACTACGGATATAACCAATTCTTTAAGATGTGATATAGTCAAGCCTTCGGTATCTTTAACCCATTTACTAATATCAATATTCATTTTTTCGATATCATCTTTTTCAATTTTATTTAAAAAATAAAATTCTCTATCAATATCTTCAGGTTTCTTTATCTCAATTACTCTATCAAATCTAGAAGGACGCTTTTTAATTTTATCATCTAATTTTGATATATTATTTGTTGTTGCTAAATAAACAACTTTAGATACCTGATTTATACCATCTAAAATATTAGTTATCTCTTTTTCACCATATTCATTTATAATCTCATCAATATCTTCAATTATTACTAATACTGGCCTATTTGGCTCTACTTCTCGGAATAGTTTAATATATGATGAATAATAATCTGGTCCGGTAAGTTCAAACGCAATACCGTTTCTAGATATAATATCTTTAACAAGTAATTGTATCATAGATGACTTTCCGCCACCAGGAGTGCCGTGTAATAATATACCTCTTTTAAAAACTAGGTCATATTTTTTAAACATAGTTTCTTTTGACCAAAAATTTTCAATATCAGAAAGTATTTTTTTATGTGGCATATTTGGTAATACTAAAATATTATCTGTTACGATTTCTGATTTTTTTGCATAAACTCCTCTTTCATTTGAAAACTTTATATTATAGAATCCACTAGGGATAGTATCAATTGTTTCATTTGAAAAAAAATAATCTTTATCATTTGTTGTTAAAAACCTATTTGGTGATTTTTTAGCCACTGTACTAGTAACAGGTTTAAATGAAGAGTTTTCAGATGATGGGTTTATAGAAGGGTTTATAGAAGTAAATGTTGGTAATCCAGAAATAGGACGACCTTCAATTCTATCAATCTCTATATCAATTGTATTCTGTGGGTTTTTATTTTTCATATTTTTATTTGAATTTTAGCAAGCAGATGTCTTTTTTGATTACCTTTTTTTATATTAAAAAAATGGTGATTGTTTTTGGTTCAAAAAATTAATATATAGTTTATTAAACAATAAAGAATTAAAAAAAATTAATAAGCGAATGAAAAAGATATTAACAATATTTATACTACTATTTTCCTTATTTTTTATAAAGGAATCTAAAGCACAAAATGTACCGTCAACCTATATTGATTGGCAACTATCTAATCAAAGTTGCTATGGATGTGCATCATTTTATTGGAAAGTAAACAGGTCATATTCACCTGAAATGAGATCATATAGATTTGATATTTGGTTTTCAAGTAATTCATTCTATCCAAATGGTGGATATGCATCTACTTATCTAACGGGTGTCTATATTTATTCAGATGGATATTTAGCAAATAAGGAACCATTTTGGTTTTTGTTCAAAGAACAAGCTACATCAAACCTCTCACAATTTTATTCACAGAATTTAAATCCGGCTATTACAATTACATGGCAAAACTTAACTATCTATTAATGGAAAAAAAACCTACAGAAAATAAAAAGATATTAGATTTCAGTAAATTGAAATTTGAGACAAATTGGGCATCTGCAACTACAATTGTTACATTATTAGTAGCTGTAATAACTCTCTATATGAATAACTCATCACTAAAAGGTGAACTTGAGGGTATTAAGAAAAGTAATGAATCATTATATAAAACAGTCAATACTTTATCAGAAAGTGTTTCTGCATTAAAGGGGTCACAAGAAGTAACTTCAAAAGCAATTTCGATATTTATGGAAAATCCAACAGGTGAGCTAAAATATAGAATAGAGAATTTAGAAAAAGCAGTTGAGGAAGAGACCGGTACCAAGCTAACACCAGTTAAGAATGGGGTTCCAAATAAAAGACCTATTTAATTAAATATTTATCCAGACTTCCAGTGCATGCTTTGTTAGGAAATTTATATCTAAGTTTTTTAGCAGAGTAATAGAAAAAGATATCTTTTACAAAATATGAAGGAATTGCGGTTCCTGTTGGTAATTTTTTAACAGGAGTATCAAATAATACAGTAACTATAACAATAAGTGAATCATCTTGGCTCCACTGTCTTTCTTTGTTCTCAAGTCTTGCCCACAAACCACGATTTAGCTGATAATGCTGAACTGCGCAGTTAATATAAGAAAAAGTCAATTTTAAATTTTCAATAGAATTTGAAAATGTTTCAGCTGGACACATATGTCCTTTGTCCCATTTATTTGAAGCGTAGTCATTATTAGAGGCGGTTTTTATTCCCAATTCAGAATGAAAATTTAAACCAGACCTAGAGACCGAAGTATCTCCTTTAAAGTGATAAACAGAATATTTAACAGATAATGGATTTTTAAAAACTTGAGAATATGTAGAGGTGTATATTCCTTTATCAACTAGTACAACATCATTATTTGGTAAAAAATATAAGAATATTAATAGTAAATATTTCATTGTTAAATTTATTTTGGTTATTTTTATAGGTATTATATATTGATTAACTATTTTGATTATATTTGTGAAAAACTATTATGATAACTTTATTTTTTCTATTCTATTGGCTACCCTCTATTCTAATAATAGAGAAATTTAAATATAATTCTATTTTAGAAAAATATTTAATTTATTTAGCATCTTTTATTATCGGTCCATCTATAATATTTTATTTACCATTAAGATGATGTATAGGAAATATGAAATTGATGGAAAGATTTATTTTACAGAAAATAAATTTGAAAAACCATCTAAATCAGATTTAAATAAATATTATATATTTGATAGATCAATATATAGTGGATCAAATGAACTACCAAAATTTGTTATTTTAGATAAACTTTATGGTATGGATGATAGTTGGTGTTCTTTAAAAGAAGTACATAAAGACGCATGTACAGAGACAGTGGCTTGGAAGTGTTTAAGAAAAATAATTAAAATATGAAATTAGATATATCAGAATTTACTTATGGAACTGTCGGTCCAATATCTGGTAAAGACAACACAAAATCACTAAAAGAAAGACTAATATCTAGAATTGTTTTTGTAAAGGATAATATAACGAATTTAGAAAAACGATATACTATTCCAAGTGGAAAATATTCAAAAGATAAACTACAAGATTTAAGGGCAAATGCAATACTTATGCTTATGGAAGACTTGTATTCAAAAAGAAATAATTTAAAATGATAGAACCAACAAAAAAAGAAAGAGTAGTAGTAGAATTTACATCGGGATTTTTCATCGGCATAGTAATTGCAATATTAATAGTTATATTTTATGTAAATCCAAAGAATAAAATGGAGAGATTAAAATATTTCAAAGATGGAAAAGACGTAGGGAGGTCAGCATCTATTATCTATTTAAACAAACATTATTCGGCAAATGAATGGCCTAATAAAATAAATTTTAGAGAAATACTCCTAACAGAGGATAGTCTAACAAAATGGAAATTAAAAATTAATTAAAAAATAAAATGAAAATATCAAAAATTAACAAACCCTTTGCGAAAATATCTGAAGAAAATTTAAACATCTATTTTTCAGGTTCTAATGAACCAAATAATATAATTAATGGATATGCTTGGTTTCAATATTTGACAGATGTTGACTATAAAAAATACATAACCAAACCTTCTTCGGATAAAGTTCGCTCTGAATTAAAAGAACAAATAATTCAAATATTAGAGTTAAAATAATTTAATTTTTAATTTTAATATATAATTTATTAAAATTAAAAATTAAATTATTATGACTCAAATTAAAGGATTTAAAGATTTCTATTTATTAACCGAAAGTGTTGTTAGTAAAGGATTTAAAATAATTCCTGAAGGCTCTTCGCTTCCTACATCTGGAATAGTAAAATTTGGAGTAGATCCAACAGGCCCAGACTTACATCTTGGACATTTAATACCAATTTTAATGGTTAAGAAACTAAAGGAACAAGGTATGACTGTTCAAATCGTTCTTGGTACATATACTGCGATGTTGGGTGATCCATCTGGTAAAGATCAAACTAGACAGATGCTTTCGTCTTCACAAACAAAAGCAAATGCAGATAAACTTATATCTCAATTAGAAAGAATTTTAGGTAAAGATATAAATATCAACTTTAATAATGAATGGTTTGATAAAATGACAATGACAGACTTGTTACAAATTTTATCAAAATATACTGTTGATTATTTAATGTCAAGGGATGCTTTTCAAAAAAGACAAGAATCTGGAGCGACAATTGGAATGCATGAGTTAATTGTACCGCTTCTACAGGGTTTAGACTCTGTTGAGTTAAAGGCAAATGTTGAGGTTGGTGGAAGTGATCAATTATTTAATTTTTTACTTTCTAGAGAGGTTCAAACAAAGGCGGGTCAAGAGCCTGAAATTTGTGTAATGGCTCCAATTATTAACGGTACTGATGGTAGAAAAATGTCAAAGACATTTGGAAATTGTATTTATGTCAATGATCCTCCTAAAGACGTTTTCGGAAAAGTTATGTCTATTTCGGATGATACAATGAGGGAATGGTATCCACTTTTTGTTGAATCATATGATACTAAAGAACATCCAATGAAATTAAAAAAGGCATTAGCGGTTCATATTACAAATATAATTTGGCCAGGAAAAGGCGAAGATGAATTAAAAGGATTTGAAAGTCAGTTCCAGAAAGGTGTCTTACCTGATAATATTCCTGTATATCCAAAATCAGATATAGTATCATTTGTATCTACAATGACTAAAGGATCAAAGAGTGCTACAAGGACATTACTACAACAAGGAGCGGTCACTGTTATTAGAGACGGATCTGATCAAAAAGTAAATGATATGACATTTCAATTAAATAGTGGGGATATTGTTAAGTCTGGTAAAAGAAATTATGGTAAGGTAGAGTAGTAGTTTAATAATATCCTTTACCCACAACTGAATGTCTAACTCCACCTCTTGGATTTTCAACATCACCAGTGTATCTTGGAATAATATGACAGTGAAATTGCATAACAGTTTGACCTGCCGATAAACCACAATTCATTCCAATATTATAACCATCTGGTTTATGTTCTTTCTCTATCAACTCTTTTCCCTTTTCGATCATATTAATAAGTTTATGCTTTTTAGCATCACTTAAATCAAAAAATGTAGGTTCATTTCCATTTGTTATTATTAATAAGTGCCCTGGTGATACTGCATATCCATCATATATAAAAAAGAAATCGTTATCTTTATAGATTATTCTTTTATCGTCTATATCATGCCCTCCAAAATTTATTGATTCGTTTAGTGTAGTAAATTTTCTCATATATCTATATATTAGAAAATAAATTCTTATATTTGAGAAAAATTAAATAATGAGTAAAGAGAAAGAGTATACAAGCAATGATGTAATATCCATTTTGGATTTTGCGAAAGATAAGAAAGATAAGTCCAAAAATATCCTATTAAATTGGATGAAAAATAGGAACAATCAAATTGAAAAAGATGACGAGTATGGACTATCAGTTGTTGGTATCTTTGAACACACACTTACTATTAAAGATAAAGAAGTTGGTAAAATAATTATGTTTAATTACAAAGGTGTTGGTGGTGGTTGGCACAATGATATCTATGAAATGGTTGAAAAAAAATATTTTTCAGATAGTGTTTATTATCGATTTATAGGAGATGGAGATGGTTTCTACTATCGTTTCTTTTTAACTGATGTTTTTAATGATGAATCATTTAACCAATGGGATAGACCTAAAAATACAGATGATTTTAGAGTATTTAAGCAAGAACTGCCTAATAATTCTGAGTTAATAATTATATACGATACATCAGATAATCGTGATGGTGTTGATTTAAAAGATAGTATAGAAAGAACAAAAGATTATACTATGTATTATGATTATAGTGCATGTACATATTATATTAAAAATATACATAATCTAGAATATAAACCAAGTAAACCAATTATTGAAGAAATAATTAAAAAACGCAATGAGAGTTAATTTTCGAAACCCAGAATTATTTAAATATAGGTTTGGTAGAAGTCCAAAAAATGGACTATCGAAAAACTTCATAATTTATATTTGCTATCTAATGAACGATCAAATAGGGCAAGAAAGGTTTATAGTAACTATATTGATAATATAATTAAAGAAATACCAAAGAACGATAAAGGGTCTCATATTGTATATTTTAATAATAAAGGCAGAAATTTTCAATACGAAATATCATATAACACTAGTTATAAATCTTGGAGTATCAGAACAGATAGTTTAGAGTTAAAAAGTAGAGAAGATAGATTATTTTTCTTATTGCACTCATCAAATACTAAAACATTTGAAATGGGTCAAAGACTTTTTGAATTAGGTAAATTAAGAAGCAACCTACATTATCCTGTAAAAGAAGCAATGTGGGAGTTGGTTAAAAAAGAATTAAAGGAGAAATTTAAAGGTAAAACATCAGTAAGTGGCAAAATATTTATTATTGATATTTCAGGCACAAAATATTTTGTTGAAATAGATGAAAATAGTTATGGGGGTTATTATAAATTTAATATGAAAAATAAAGTTGATGATGAGATTATTTCAATATAATTGAGTCTATTCTTTTCTCTCTAATATCACTTTTGGATAGAAGAATTCTATTAAAATTTAAATGTTTTACAGCATTTTGGTAGCATTCCTCGCTAATCTTATTACTTTGTGGATATTGAATATAAATATCTAAATATTCTCGAATTGCTTTTCTTGCTATACCATAGCAAAAAGTACCTTGTGTATAGCCAGCAGAATTAGGATTATCACTAGGATGTGTTGTTAATTCATTTAGTCTATCAAAATCAACTATATAATCATCATATTTCATATTTGATATAACTAAAAATATTAAAAAGTTTATTTCAATTTAAATTTAATTCCAAGTTTGGTTAGAGCCTCAAGCCCTTCACCACAATTAAAACAATATTCTCCATAAATACTTCCGGATTTATTTATGACATCACCACCACACGATCCACAGTATTGACATTCACCCATTACTGAATGAAGATAATAGCAATTTATCTTTGGTATATTGGATAATATATCAGCATCGCTATTTAAAAAACATAAGGTATCTAAAAATGGAAACTTATCATCAATATCAGCATCTACCTCGACTGATATTTCACCATTATATTCCTGCCCATTATACATAAAATTCACATTTGTATCGATGTGTGAATTCATCATAGTTTTATACATCCATCCCTTTTCTTTAGCATATTCAATAAATTTATACTTATCGGATTCTCTATTTGTATAAACTCTATCCATAAATATCTTAGCAGCGCAAGGTGATTTGGATAATTTCCAAACAAGTGCGCGACCATATAATGTTCCCTTTTTATCTTTAAAAACCAACAATTCACAATTTTTATTATCTGTATAAATTTTAAAGTAATCCTTTTCATCGTTCATGCAGGATCCACCCATTGATCCATTATCATTATGATACCTATTGGAATTATAGCATTTTTTAATCTCATTTCCCTTGACTAACTCAAACTCCATTCCGCTTTCGAACTTTAAAGATTTATACATGTCAACAAAAGACTCTATATCCTTGTCAGAAAATTTAACAGGCTTATCAACATCACCACTATTATTAATCAATTCGATTATAGATTTTATAATTCTACCTATCTTAGCCTCATTTCTACCCTTATCTAAATATGGTGAGTATATGGTACTATCTTCGTTATCCATTTTTTTATCAACTCTTGACTGATTGATGAAAGATACCGTATCATTTTTGTCAGTAATATCGAAATAATTTTGCCTAATATCATATAGATCACAATCTGATTTTATAAAATCCAATATATAATCAGAAATTTTTGCAGCAGATCCTTTTGTCTTCTTTATACTTTTTAACCTTTCAAAAAACTCTGAACTACCTTCAATAAAGGCCTCCTGAATAAGAGAATATGTTAAGTTCTTAGAAAGAAATTTTTTATAAGATATCATAAGTCTATATATTTATATTCAATAGCACAATACCAATATTTAACATGTGTATCATATGTCTCCGATTCCCTTACTAAGGGATTATAATTTGATAATTGTTCAAACCCTCTCTTCATTAAAAAATTACTAGCCCTAATCACACACTCATTTATATCACTCATTTCAAATTTTGAATATTTCTTAATTATTATTGAAAATAGATTATATGAGTATGGATAAATCTTTGATATTATGGAAGGAATTGGCTTGGGTGATAAATGAGACATGCCATGTGGATTAATTCTAAATTCATACCCATCATCTTTTAAATCTAAAAGAATATCATCCAATTCATCTAATATTTCTTGATCAATTATATCATTAGAATATTCTTCATATATTTTTAAATATTTCACAATCTATATATTAAATATTTTATTATATTTGTAGATATGAAGAAAAAAATTGTCATTGCAATCTTTATTATAACAATCATATCCACCTATATTGTAGGTATAATAAAGATACTCAATCTTAAATCACCACCCTTAGTTAAAAATACGTTTAAAACATCTGATTCACTATATTGCATTCAAAAGACAGAATTAGATGCAGGCACTCTATTCATTTATAAATTTAATAATGATACAATTTATATCCTAAGAGGCTCTGCTTCAATCATCGTGAAATAATACTAAACAAAATAAATTATATTTATATACTTAAAACTAAAATAAACAAACTATGAATTTCGAAAAAGAATTTAAAGATTATGCTACAAAACATTTAAATATTAATGGTAGTACTGTTGATGGGGTTATATCACATCAAGTTGAATCATCAATGACTCCTTACATTTTGGAGGAGCGACAAATGAATGTTACGCAATTAGATGTATTCAGTAGACTTATGAAGGATAGAATTTTATTTCTATCAGGTGTTGTTAATGATAGAATGAGTTCAGTTGTAAATGCACAACTACTATTTCTAGACTCAATGGAAAAGAAGGATATAAGTGTATATCTTTCATCACCAGGTGGTAGTGTCTTATCAGGATTAAGTATGGTTGATGTAATGAATTATATACCATCGGATGTAGCAACTATCAATTTAGGTCTTGCGGCTTCTATGGGTTCTATACTTTTAGGTGCAGGTACAAAAGGAAAAAGGTCTTGTTTAAAATATTCTAAAGTCATGATACATCAAGTATCTTCTGGTTCATCAGGACACGTTGCTGATAATAGAATTAATCAAATGGAATCAGAAAAATATAACTATCTTCTATTTAAGATTTTAGCAAAAAATTGCAATAAATCATTTGATGAGATGTTAGAATTAGCTAGAAGAGATAGATGGTTTAATTCATCAGAAGCACTTGAATTAGGTATTGTTGATGAAATAATTGGTGTTAATAAACCAGAGGATTCTATCACAACATTATTAGATGGATTTGATGAATATTATAATAAAGAGGTTTTAGGAAGAAAATAATGTATCTTTTTGGTTCAACATTAATTAAAAACTATTTCAGTGATTTTAGAACTCCTAATGATATTGATTGGGTGACAAATAATGAGGGGGAGATAAAGGAAAAATCTCCTAAAAAAGGAGAAGAGTATTATTTTATACCATTTTCACCTGATAGAGAAATGACACCTGATGAGCTTTATACATTAAAAGTCTCACATGCTATTTATGATATACATTGGAAAAAAACAATGTCCGATATTAGATTTTTACAAATTAAAGGATGTAAAATAGTTCCATCATTTTTAAGAGAATTAAGAGAATTTTGGACTGTTATTCACGGAGAGCAAAAAAGAACCGATTTTGAAGTTAAACCAGGTAAATTTTTTGAGGACAGAGTTATTCGTAAAACAAATCATGATAATTTACATAAAATGTTAAATCCTTCACCTACTTATTTTAAAATAGTCAATCAAGGAGAAGTTAAACCATCTATAGAAAAATTTTTTCTTCTTAGTGAAGAAGAGAAGAAGGAGATATTATTTGAGGAGGCTTTTGTTATCTCACTGGAGAGATTTAAGTATGGTACAGAGAGAACAACATATCAAATGGCTCAACAAATTCTTGTAACTAGATTACATCCTATTTGGATATCTGATATAATAATAGAGAATTGGAATAAATGGTATTGGAATCCATCAAATTCTAAATTTTTTGAAAAATATAAAAAAATTAAAAATAAATAAAATGAAAGAAGAAGAAATTTTAGAAGCAATTAATAGTAAAGATATTGACTATTTCAAAGATATATATTATAATGGAGACCCAAATGTTAGTGTAGTTTATGATCAAAATTACGGAGATGGTAATGATTATATTGTTTGCTTATATTTTAAATTATTAAAAATCTACGTACTTCTTTTAGGAACATATTCTTCTTGGGATGATTCTCATTGGAGTTCAGTATCTCTAGCAGAACCATTTGAACACATCGAGACTAGATATAAACCAATAAGTGTTAAGAAATATTTAAAACATAAAGATGAATAATTGTTTAAATATTTTTATATATAATTAATGAAACACATAATGAAATTTGAATCTAAATTTGCGCCGGTATCTGGGCCAGAGTCTTATGACGTAGCAGTTAAACAATTATTTGAAGAACTAAAAAATGCTTGCGATTTATCTAAATTTAAAGAAGAAACGCTTCATCAAATATTTGATATGATTCAAGAAGAATTTGATACTAGTGACGATACAAAACTATATGCAGTCTATCAACAAAATCGTGACACAGATATATTTATTGGTATATTTAAAGCATATGGACCTAATCATGCAAAGGTAAGAGCTGCCATCTCAGAAGAGAATAACTATTTTCTAAAATTATCTCATATTCCTACAATCTCCGAAAAGGCTATTAATAATAAAATTAAGAATATTGAGATATCTCTTAATAAATGGAAAGATATATTATAAGTAGTGTTTCACATCCGTCGCTATAAAATGTAAAAGTAAATTCACTATTAGTTTAGATAATAACTTTTTATATTCTGATAATTGCACTGCAAAGGGTGGTTGGCTTGTTCACCGGTATCGGGCATGACTATATTAATTTATACAAAAGTACTTTTATAGAGCACCGAAGGGAATATAAACTAGAAAATATACTTAATAATTAGTATATTTGTAATTATGAATCAAGATATAGCAGAGTATGTATTTATTTCTATCTTAAAAGAAAAGAGGCTTCTAAATGCGGATTTAGATATCATAGATATTTCAGTATAATTTTATTAAATGGATTTTTACTACTCATTGTTAATAGTTTTTCCTTGTGAAAGCTTTTCGACAAAGATTTTAAGGAATTATCAATCTCTTTCCTAATATCCTGAATCATTCTATCTCTCGAATCACTTATATTGTTTATTATATCTTCTACAATATCATTTTTATCATTTTCTGATATTTTTTCTTGTTTAATAAAAACAGACATTTCTGTTGATGGCCAATTATCCTCTCTAAATTTTATCTTAAATCGATGGTTATTGATTTTAAAATCGAAGTCATCACGCATATCAATTAATATATCTTCTAACAATTCAATATCATTATTTGATATAAAATCTAAGCATTTATTGACATCACTTTCTAATTTTTTAAAATAATCATACTTGATATCTGAATTATCTAATTTTTTTATACTATTTGATGAGGCATAATCAGTTTTTTTATATTTTTTAATAAATTTATTAAATGACCCAACACCATAAGTTTTATAATGACCTTCATCAAATCTAATCAAATATTTCATAGTGTATATATTAAACTAAACAATTTAATATTTTATTATAAAATAATTATGTTCTATAGCAAAAATCTTGATATATACGGCGGTCAAACATCTACCCAAATTCCGGCATTTAGTAAAATATTAAATATTATACCAGATCAATATAATGTTGAGATTATATATGAGTTAGATCCTTATCAAGATAGCCTAGACACTTCTAAGTCATTATTTATTAGAATAGAAGAAGATATGATATTAGAATATTCAGCTATTAATCAATCTGCGTCTAATTTTAAATATTGGAATACTTATAAGATATCAAATCCATTAATTGATAAAATTGATGATAAAATTGGTATTAGTAGCTTAGTAAAAACTATTCATGTTTTTTATGATGAAATAGAGCCAATTATAGAAGTCAGAGATAGGAAAATTAATAATATTTTGAATTAGATTTTAATATATAAATCTATGATAATTGATAAATTTGATAGATTTTTAGAAAGATTCAGAGAACCAAAAAAACCAATCTCTACTTACTTTACAAAAAGAATAGACATCTCAAAAATCGAACTTGAAAATATATGTAACAAATTGAATATACCTTTCGAAGGTATTAAATACTTATCTTCAGGACAATACGGAAATGCTTATAAAATAGGTGATAAGGTATTGAAAATAACATCTGATAGATTAGAGGCAAAGACTGTTTTTAATATGATTAAATCAGGTCAATATGAGGGTGTTGTTAAGTATTATAAGGTTGTTAAATATAATGATGTTTATTTAATACTTATGGAATATGTATATCCATTGGATAAATACATAAAGAAAATAAATGACGACTCTATATTAAATTATCTATATCATATATTATATCTATTACAGCAAAAATGGAATATTATATCTTCAAAAGAAATTTTAGAAAAAACTATAGAGGATGTATATGATGTTCCAAAATCTGGGTTTAAAAGATACATTATTGATGAATTATGGAATTTAATTGATAAGTTAAAAAAGAATTTTAAAGATAAAAAAGAGTTGGATATACACCCACATAATATGGGATTTAATAAAAATAAGGAATTGTTAATATTTGATATTAGGAATTATTCTAATTGGCAAAAGACTAATGATATAGAAACTATTAAATAAATATGAAGTATATTAAAAAATTTGAAGAGAGTATAGAAACTAGCAAATTTGAAATCTTTACTCAAGAGGAAGCTGATGATATTAAAGATATGTTCCAGGATTTAATTGATGAATATAATCTGGAAGATAGGTTAAATGAATTAAAGCCTACAGACAATCCACCTGTTTATATTTTTGGAAGATATTTATCATATATGATGCTTTACTATACAAAGGTTCACTTATCATATCTATCACAAAACTTAACTTTTAGGGATGGTGTTGATATGATCAATATCAGAATATATTTTCCTACCGATTCAGATGATATTTTATACGATGACTTTCCTGAAAAAGAAAAATTAATGCAAGATGTGAGTATATTCTTAAAAAGATTAAATAGTATTGGATTTACAACAAAGTATTCGGAATTAAAATATAAAAAATCTATAGACCAAATTATAATAAGTATTAGAAAAGATAATACATTTAAACAGTTTGAATCGATATCAAATAGTATAAATTCAGATATATTAATGGATACACTGTGTCAATTGAAAGATGATGAGGCTGATGTTGAGATTGAAGTTACTGATAAAAAATTAAGTACACATTTAAGTAATGCTATAAATATTGATATAACGGTTAATAATCTATGGGAAATTGGAGTTGCTACGAATGAATATCTTGAGGAAATATTTGATGTTATTCATCAAGCACTAAATAATTATTATAATGAAACAGGCGAAGAGATATATTTTATTCTATATAACAACCATCTAGACAATTGGCACGATGATTGCTTTTTAGAATGTTACTTTAACATAATTAGTGATATTAAAAAGCACAGGCAAAAATTTTTATTAATGCGTAAGTCAGATGAGCGACCAATCGAGTTCAGTCCCTATTTAAAACCATCCTATTAATTCATCTATACGAGACTCGGCTTCTTCTAATGTTGAATATCTTTCAATATCTTCGAAAAAATCACCTTCTATACATAGTATCTCATACATATTTTGCGATATAGGACAAGGATGTATCATTGATATCTCACCTAGTTCTGTCTTATATCTATGTGATTTTGGAAAATTATCAATCATATCTTGTATATCTTTTGGTAAAGAATCAAGTGATTCATCTATAGGTTTTATTTTTTCTATTTGAATGGTTATAAAATCCTCAGCACCAATTATATCACCAATATCTTCACTTGGGTAATCACAATTAAATCCCATGTGATGTAATCTTTCTTTAAAGTTTTTTAGATGGTCTATAATATCTAAAAACCTATCCCAATTTGGGTCACTATTAACGCAAGAGTCTATAAGATATAGATAGATTTCAATAATATTATCATCTATAATGTTTTTTACTATATCATAATATATTCCATAATTCATTGGATCCTCATCATCTTGTCCCTCATATTGCTCTAAATCAAATTCATCAACAATATCCATAAAGATAGATTTTATTTCAAGTATTTCTTCATCTGTATTTTTATCATAATTTAGATTGTTCATATTATGGACAGATTCATTTATATCATCTAGTCTATATGAAAATGTAAAAGTATAGTTTAGGTTCGAGTTATAATATCCCAATCTATTTTTCTGACTATGCTTCTGTTGTTGATTAAATATAAATCCTAAAGATTTTAAATAACTACTTAACATTCTCAATTCATCTTTATATTGACTAACCGAAAAATCTCTACCAATTCTTGAGAATTTTATTATTATCCATTTATAATTAATACTCCAACTAATATTTATACTAATCCCATCGTCTTTTAAATCTAAAAAAATATCTCTACAATATTGTGAAATTTCATATCTATCTTCTTGAGATAATGATTCATTAAACAATTTTAAGTATTTCATATTTTATATATAAATAATATGAAGTTAAAAACTTATAAAAATTTTGAATCTGCTGCTCCACGTATTGGAGATTATATTGATATTGAAATATTAAGTGATATGTTAATTGATATTGCAGATGATACATGCAATAGTTTGAAATATCCATCGAATAATTTTAGGGAAGTGCCATTTGGTGGTGGAATAAGATTTAAACATTGGAATAAAAAATACGTATCATATTGTTTAAAATTTGATACATTCATATCAACTAGCTATTACAAACTAATTAGACATGTATTAGAATATTATTATTCAGAAACTGGTGATGAAATATTTTGTTTTATTTATAGCAATTCCACTAGTTATATTGAGAGGCTTTATTTTATAAGAATGTATGTATTAAATGATATCACACGTCTAGAACCGACAGATAAAATACTTACTAAAGATGGGTTTTATAAACCACCTAAAGAAATAAATTAATATCCTTATATTTGCATAAATGAAGCAAATCGATACTAATATTTTAAAAGATGTCTTGTCTGATATAACAGATGAGACAAATAATCGTATTGTATTTAGAAAAAGTTATCTCGGATCAATGCCTAATTTTTATATAAGTCTAGAATATCCAATATCTTCAGAAAAATATCATGATTTAATAAAACTTGCTCTTAATTATTACTTTAATGAAACGGGTGATAATATCTATTGCTTTATTAACTATGTGTCAAGGGATTCTCATAAATCAAATATACACTGTCTTAATTTTATTACAGGCACTAAGCGTGAGATATATTCAATAAAAAAGGATAAATTTAAAAACTTAATGACTCGCTTTGGATTTTTTCGAGACCCTGTTTACTTACAGATGTATGAGATGAGTAAGTAAGTAGTTTATTCTTTTTCAACAACATCGAATATAAATTGAGGAAATTCACATAAAGTTATTTTTACATTATACATCATATCAAAATCACCATCCTTTAAAAAGTTATTTAAACAACTTGTAAATATATCTATCATTTTTGTATATGATTTTAATTTTTCTATCGTATCTAATGTTGATTCTGGTACTATACCATCTCTATTTCTTTGATATTTTGTACTATTTCTATGTGCTAGTTTAATTTTATGTACAGGGGTATTTGAATTATCTAAATTAAATCTTTGTGTTCTATGAACATTTTGCCATTTTAATACAGTATCAATTTCTATTTCATATCCATCATCTATTAGATCATAAAAATAATCTTTTATATCCTCATCACTTAATTTAGATTCCAATCGTTCTCTATCAGACCCCTGTTTATCATGAGCATCTCTAAATAAGTCAAATGACTCTAATTTTTTCTGATATACCTTTCTAATTTTTATTAATAAATGCTTCTCTAGATATGAAAGTGTTGCATCATATCCCATCGACCTATACCTATCAATTATTTGATTTATATCTTTAATAGCTCTTTCTCTATCAGACACATTTATATCTATTATAATTCGCTTTACATAGTTCATATTGGTTGTTAGTTCAGAATTAACTATGTCTATTCCATTATAATAGCTAATATAGTAGGTATTTTTATTTGCATAGAAATCAAGATTTAAATTATATTCATCAATTATATCCTGGAATATATCCCTAATATCATCTATTTCATCAGCAGAAAAATATTGATATTTAATTGATTCATTATATAGTAGAATATGCCTCATTGAACTTATATATAAAAAGAAAAAATATATAAACAATTTTTCACCCGATAATATCATAAATAAATGAAAGAGATTACTAAAAAAGCAATTCCAAAAGTAAATATAAATACCGATTATATGTATATGAATAATCCCAATATTACTGCTATATCATTAATATTTAAAAAAGGAATCTCATATGAATATACAATTGATAAATTCGGAAAATTCATTGTCTTTATTGGTAATGATTCATGGGCATTTTCAGAATTAGAATTTGAAGGCTATTTTATGAATATAAAAGAATCTAGAGATGAAAAATTAAAACAGATATTAAATGATAATAAATGATTTTAGAAAAAAATATCACGATTTAATTATATACATCGGATATTCTTATAAGGAGAAAATTATTAAGAGAAATGGATTGGATAAAGTATATTTTTTTTATCAGTGGAATTCAAAAGATCTTAAAACTCGATCTATTATCTCTGGAGTTTTTGACGAACCGACCTATTATATATTTTTCATAAATAAGGCATGGAGTCTAGGTGATATAAATAGAGTATTTTCCGATATTATTAAATATGAAGTGGGTAGTTTTGATTTTTGGAGAAATTATAAACTAGGAAAATTATTAAATAAACACATTTAATCTCTTTTAATAACAATATATTCCTCATTTAAGTTATATTCATCAATTATATCCAACACCTCTATCCTTGAAAAGTTAAGATTTGTATAATGAGTATTTCCAGAATGAAAGCAAAATATTTCTTTACCCGTCTCTGTATAGTAATTATTTAAGCATTGAGTAATTATATCATTAAGATTTTTAACTTCTCTATAACCTAGTATTTTTAATTTATAAATTGAAAAGTCAGTTATTTTAGTCCCGTCTGGCAATGTTCTTTTCTTTAATCTACGCCTAAAAAATGCCAATGGCAGAATACTTAATTCTATATTATCATAATCATCTTTTAATTGATTAAATGTATCCATTATAATATCCATATCAATATAGTCATATCTATTAGGATCAGAATTATCATTTGATTTTGTTATTCTATTTATATATGCTTCAAATATTTTAAATTTCTTAATCATATATTATATATTAATATATAGATTATGAAATATTTAAAAATATTTAATGAACACATTTCTGAAGATTTACATAAAGAGATTGCAGAGACATGTAAAGATATATTACTTGATTTAAAAGATGATGGTTTTGAATGTAGTGTAACAACATCTACTAGGACATGGGCTAAAGATATACAAATTACTATTCGGCGAGATAAATTTACTTTTGGTGATATAGAGGAATGCACAAAAAGACTAGTCAATTATTTAAATGATAGTGGATTAGGTTTAGATTACGTGGATAGTAGACGAGATGAATCAAACATAGAGATTATGAGCTATTATTCAATGGTATTTAGTACATTGTGGCATTCTAAACAAAATAAAATAAATGAATCATCTAAATCAGGTATTGACTATCTATTATTAAAAGATACTTTACAAGACTTATCTGATGAATATGATATGTCAATTGATTATATTGATAATCACTGGGGTTTAGAAATTAAATTAAAAACAAGTAGTGCTAACATACCATCACCCGAAGATTTTGAACAAATGATGGCTAGAACAATTCAAAATTATTATTTAGAAACAGGTGTAAGAATTACAATATACGCTCCACTAAAAGTATATAAAGAATTTATTGGTAGTACTTCGCATGTATTATATATGCCAGTGATTCTATCTAAAGATGATAATATAAGAAATAGGGATTATTTTAATTTCTTTTAATCTAATAAAATTATTATATTTGTTTTAAATTAAAAAATATGTATAAAATAACGGTAAAAGGAAAAGCAAAAACAGATTATCCACATTTATCAGAATTAGATGGGATTGATTGTCAAGATGAATTTACAGAATATTTTGATAGCGATTTTACTTTTAAACATAATGTTACAAGTGGCTATCTTAGATTTGAATATGATAAGATTAAAGACGAATTATATTCCGTAACAACCTATACATCTGATAGAGAACTTTCAACTAAAGAGTTGGATGAACTTCTTGATTATACAAGTGGACAGTGGTCTGATGGAATAGGTGAGGAATTTGAACAGCACCCATGTTATTATGCACCAAAACCTTATCACAATTACTCACAAGAAGATATGGATAAATATGATGATTGTGATAATGACAGTCTTGAGGTATTTATTTCACCATGGTCTTATGGTCAATCAATTACTATCAAACAAGAATTAATAAAATAAATGAAAAAGATAACATTTATATCAGATACTCATAACTATCATAAGTTACTAACTAATGATCTACCCGGTGGTGATATTCTTATTCATACAGGTGATATTTCCTCTATGGGATATTTACATGAGGTTAATAGCTTTTGTAAGTGGTTTAATGAGTTAGATAATTATAAATATAAAATTTTTATTGCAGGTAATCATGATTGGTTTTTTCATGATAATTGGAAAGCATTCACTGAATTCGGAGCAAATCGACATAAAGGCGCGCCTCGTCAAACCGCTGATAAGATAAATGAATTATTAGATTCTTATAAAAATATTATCTATTTACAAGATAGTTCAGTTACAATTGATGGACTTAAAATATGGGGTAGCCCATGGCAGCCATGGTTTCATGACTGGGCATTTAATCTCCCAAGAAATGGTGAAGAGTTAAAAGCTAAATGTGATGCGATACCAAGTGATACAGATATACTTTTAACACATGGACCGGCTTTTGGTATATTGGATGATGTTGAGTATAATCGAGGAGTTCACTTAGGCTGTGAAATATTGATAGAAAAAATTAAACAGATAAAACCAAAAATACATTGCTGCGGACATATACATTCTGGTAATGGATATCAATTTGATGGTGATACACACTTCATAAATGCATCTTCTTTAAATGAAGATTATAATTACTTTTACAAACCATTTTCAATAGAAATATAAAAATATGAGAATTACATTAATAATAATTTTACTAGCAACTAATATCTTTACTCTATTTCATTATAGACATAGAAGTGATACAGAGCAGGATAAGAAAATTGATAGACTTTTAGATGTACAAGATAGCGCATCTAAAGAAATCGGTCGATTGAATTATAAATATTCGGTTTATATCTGGTCTCAGAGAAACCATGTTAAAATTGATTTTAAAAAAATTGATTCTTATTACTATAATTAAAATGGAAAAATTAAAATACATAAAAATTGGACATTATAATTCAATAGTAATTTTTCCGGAAATAATTGAGCATAGTCAATTTAAACACTTAAATCCAAAAAGTGCAGGATTTTGCATTATAAGTAAAGAAAAAGTTGAATGCTATGGTGAAAGCTACTCACTGGGTATTAAATCTGATGAAGAAGATTCTTTATTAGCCACAAAACAAATTTGCGGAATTGATGCTTACTTAAAAATGATACTTTAATTTATTAAGACTTATAGAGATATGTATAAAAGTCTTCTAATATTAATTATTATTTTAATCTCTCTAATTTCATGTAAAAAGGAAAATATAGAGTTGCAGCAAATTCCGGTCCCGAATTCATCAGTTTTTCTAAATAATGCTAAGGGAACAATATCATCATATGATAATTTTGATGATGGTATGAATTTCAATTTTACAAATACACCACCGGTTCCTACTATTGCAGGTAATTGGACTCTAGCAGGAAATTCATCTAATAATAGATGGGGTAGATTATCTTGGAATTGGTCTGCTTGTCCATTGTATGGATCATTAGATACTGTTAGTTTAAGTTACTTAGAACTTAAAACTCCTGGTAATTTAGAGAAGAAAGGCGCGCAAGTTGAATCTCTAAGAGATGATTATTATTACGGGTCTTACAAAACAAAAATTATCGCTGGCCAACACTCTGGAAATTTATCTGGAACAAATCCACAAGGCAGTGTGAATGGATTCTTTTTCTATAATGCTGTAGAAGGAGAAATCGATGTTGAAATACTAAGTATTGAACATCAATTAAAGAAAGTACATTTTGTTACACATCCAGGAGGATATGAAATCATATATACGCTGCCTTCTGATCCAACAACTACTGAGATAGAATATGGATTTAATTGGTATGTAGATAAAATCGATTTTTTAGTAAATGGTGTTAAAGTAGCTACTCAATTAAATGCTATTCCAAATTCACCAGGAAAAATAATAGTAAACCATTGGACTGGAAATAAATATTGGGGTGGATATCCAGAACCATTACCTTCAGTAATGAAAGTTAATTATATCTGGCACACTCCTTTTATTTCTGTTAAATATCCTAGTACTAATGGTATTGTATTATTAAAGGGATCAACAAAAACAATAACATGGAATAGATATGCTGATATCAAGTCATATCCTGTAACAATAGAACTTTTTTCAAATGGTATATTTTTACAAACAATTGCAGCAAACGTATCAAATACAGGATCATATTCATGGATCATACCAACCAATTTAGTTGGATCAAAATTTCAAATAAAAATTAAATCTAATCTAAACTCGAATTATTATGATATTAGTAATAATGATTTCACTATTCAATAATTAATATATAATAATATGAAAGAATATTTATTTGTATATGGTGTATTTAGAGATTATGGTAAGTTATTATTAGCAGATGCTATACATTGTGGAAAGGCGACTATAAATGGTAAATTATATAGAGTTAATGAATTCTATCCGGGATTTATTAAATCAGATAATCATAAAGTACTAGGTGATGTATATCTAATCAATGCATCAATTTTTCCAAATTTAGATGAATTTGAAGGTGATGAATACCGTCGAATTAAAATAAAAACATCGACTGACATTGAATGTTGGGTATATGAATATAAATATGATATTTCATCATTTAATGAAATAAAAGGTGGGGATTGGATGCTAAGATAGAACTAATAATTTATGAAACATATAAAATCAATTTCAACTTTTGAAAATATATCCGATCGAAATAAAATTGTGAAAAGCTTGCTGCTTTTTGAGGGTATTAATATTAAAGAAGTTGATCCGGAGGTTATAGAAACTTGTAATGATATATTAATAGATTTGAAAGATGATTTCTATGAAGCAGAAGTTAGCACTGATTTAGTATTTTATAGAAGAGCGTATGATATTATAATAGAAATAAAAAAACCTGGACCAGGCAATACTTTTTCAGATAGATTTATTAAATTTAAAAAGTCTGATATGAATAATATAATAGAAAGACTAGACAATTATCTTCAATCAGAAGGTTATAGAAGACTTATTATATCTGGATATTCAGATTCTGCTAAAAAAATATACACACATTTAACTATCAAATATAGAAAATACTAAACTCCGGTTGCTCCGTAATGATAGTCTAAATACATTAGGGATCCACCCGGAAACTTCTTATAATCTGGATGTTCTTCAACTTTCATTTCATTAAAAACTTCATCATTAACAACTGAGTCTATTTTTCTATCTCTATTTTCTTGAATGACTTCATTCTTAATTCTATTTAATTCTTCATCTGATAAACCACTAGATAGTGGACTAACAGATACTAAATCTGATCCAACTGTTTGTGAAGCAACCCTAATTGCTATTGGAAGTAGTGATGGGAATTCGTTTAAATCTAAATCAGATGAACTATTGGAATATAATTCATAAATACCAGAAGCATTCCACTTATTATTGATAATTTTCTTATTACTCTGTGTCATCTGTATTATTAAATAAAAAGATTATTTGTTTAATTTTTCATAATAAGCTTTATACGAACGTCTAAAGGGAGTTATCATTATTCTAAATGCATCAATAGCTATAATTTTTTTATAGCCATTGGATAATAGATAGTTATCAATTCTACTTGATACATCAGAAATATCTTCCATTGATATCTTTGAATCCGTATATAATTTTACTACTAACCCACCCGATATATTTTGAAAAAACCTAATAGTGAAGTCAAAGTCAGTATCTTCCAAATCTAAAAGCATATCTCTGACATTTAAAATAACTTCTTTATCATGTCCTTCGAAATAATTCTCATCAAAATGTATAGATTCTTCTAGTCTATTAAATAATTTAATATATTTCACTCGGTATATATTAATAATTATTCGTATATTTGTGTATAAAACTATATTAATATGAATTCAATAAATAAAACGTCTGATGTGCTTCTAAAGGAAATCGAGCTAGAAGATAAAATAAAAAAAGAATTATCTGATGTAATATTATATTTTGATTACCAAGAATATGAAAATATGGGTGATGGATCATCACTATCACTAATAACAATTTCTAAAAATCACGGTGAGCGATTTCTATTTCATAAGGTTTTAGATAATTCAAAAATAGATTGTCTTAGTCAAATGCTTGAGTATATCACCTCTGATTATAAAAAAAATCTTGAACACTATGAAATTATTTGGAAAAATAAAAAGTCTAGCGAATCAACACAAAAATCATGGTTTTGTGGTAGATCATTTTTGGAAGTAATGGATAAGTTTTATTACTTAAAAGACACATCTGATATCATCATATTCAATATTAAACTAATGCCATTATCATAAAAATGGTATATAACATACTAGGAAACTTAAAAGTAACCTTACCAAACTGCAAAAATTAGTTCAAATGAGAAGATTGATGAACCTTTCATACCTTGAATTATCTTAGAAAGTCCATAAGATCGCAACCATTTTCATCAAGATTATCCAAATTAGGTTCATAAGTAATCTCAAATAACTCAGAACTGTATAATCCATTTTCATCAACCAATTTAGATTTTATCTTTTCGATTTTACTGACCTTGCCATAAAATTCAACATTGATATTATCAATATTTCTTTCTTGTTTAACTAAATCACCAATTTTTATCATAATACAAATATATGGATTATTTTTTAATAAGTATCACTATATCTGAAGTTGATATGAAAATCCTATCAAATTTATCATCTTCGTATATTATATCATCGGGCATAGTATATACAATTATAACATCATCTTTCGTATTCGAATATATTTTTTCAATTAGTTTACTAGCTAACGCATCATCATAGATTGGTCTATATAAATAGACAACATCTACATCATTCAAAATGGATAAATCTATTTTTAAGCAATCACCATAAGCAACATCAATATTTAAATATTTATGAATTGGTTTCATTTTTTTATTGAGTTCGATACCAAAAGATTCATATCCTATTTTTTTGGATAAATATAATATTGATCCAATTCCACAACCAATGTCACATAATTTTAACTTTTTATTCTTAATAATTTGAATATGTGATAGAACCTTAAAACACTCATATGGTGATTTCACTTCCCTACAATATTTCCCATTTTTATATAAAAACCCATCTTCATATTCACTCTGTATAAAATATCCAGACTCGTCAAATAAATCAGGTGCTAATTTGTGAAATAATTTTGTATAATAATTTTCAGAAAATGGAAGCAATATTTCTTTTTCATTAAATTTCTTTAATTTTTCCACAAAATCTAAATTTACAATAGATTCAAAGTACTTTTTAAAAAATTTGATATTTTTCATAATTTTCATATATTGTTATGTGGTTAATATTTTAGAAACCTGATCCATTTTATTACCATCATCAATATTTTTAACAAAATTAAGAACTTTGCTCATTTTATCTTTGTCTGATTTTATTTTACCTAAAGAATACTGTAATTGTTTGGCTTCATCATTTTCTGTTGATTCTCCACCAAAAGTATATTCGTTTACTTCTTTTCCAGCAACTAATATTTTTTCTAAATTCCCTGTTTTATATTCTGATTGAATTACTTTATCATCTCTAGTAATATCTGTAAATATTGATGATTGTCCTTTTGTCGCCTTACCAGAAGCTTTAAATAAGTCACCAACTAATATTTTTTTACTATTTGATTTGGATATTTTATAAAATTCACTTTCTTTTTCATTTATTTTTAGCTTTCCAAATTCAATTTCAACATCACCCCAATCAAAAGTAATACCATCCGATGTTCCGGTATCTAATATTTTATTATCTGTTTTGTATTTTTTAATTAACTCATTAATGGCATTATCATCCTTTATTTGATTTTTAAAATCATTTACAATAGTTTTTAATGAATTAATAGCGGCTGTTTTCTTAGAATTTAAATCTTTAGCTGCCGCAAAGGCTTTATCAAATTCAATTTTTCTTTTTTGATAAGCATCTTTAAACATACCAAAAATAACATTAGCTCCTATTAGAGCATCTTGACCAACTCCTTCATAAATTTTGGATTCTTTTATTTTAGAAATTTCAGATCCAAATTCAGCTATTTTGGTATCTATTTCTTTTGTGAAAGAATCTTTAATATTATTAATTTCCTGTTCATCTTTTGCTTTATTTATAGCATCAGTAGCGGATTTCAAAGAAATATCCATTGTTTGTGAGATTTTATTTTTCACATCTTCAATTTTCATTCCTTTTTTAAAATCACCAACTAAATTTTTAAATGGTGCTCCTATGTTAGTTAGAAAGTTTTTAAAAGCACCTGAAGCCGATTTCAAGGCATCTCCAATCCAACCTTCATTTAGATTGGTATTTTTAGATTTTGTAAATTGATTGTAATTCATAATTGTTTTCATAATACTATATATTATAAAAAAAAAATGAAAATTATATAATTGATTTTAACATATCATTAAACTCAATATTAATCAAACCATCTAAATCACTATAAAGTTCTCTTAAAATCAATACTTTTACTCAACATTTGGTAATAAAGAAGTCACAAATTTTACTAAAATTCTATATGTTTATTTTAGTCTAAAAAATGATAGACCAAATGTATTCTCAAATCAATCACAAAATTTTAAAATTGATGAATCAAGATTAACCAATATATTCTCTGAGGAAGAAATAGACGATATTAAAGATATATTTCAAGATATAATAGATGAGTTTAATTTAAATAAAGATGATGAGAATAATTTTATGAGTTGTGTTGATAAAAACACTTATAAAATCAACTTTTATGCAAATGAGGTTCCAATAAAAATAAAAAATAAACATCATGAATATTATATAAATCAAATTATTATAAAAATAAATTTCGAACCGAAAGATAATATAGATTTATATGAAAAGATGACTGATGATTTTATAAGTAGACTACATAGTATGGGGTTTGTTGTTTCAGATAGATCACATGTTTCAGATAGATCACATAATAATGCTAATAAACAAATACTTAAATATATAGATATATGGAAAAAGTAATATTCTAAAAAGATAATCTATACCTTTTATACTCATCAGTGCCTCTCAATTTAAAAGTTAAAGATAAAGATTTATATTTCAATTCTTTTTTATTAGTTGTATAATCATCATATACTTTTTTAGAAAGATTTTTATATTTAATCCCTGAGGTAAACTCTCGACCATTGTTATCATATACAAACTCTAAAGAGATGTAGGGGTCTAGTCGCTTATACTTATTCTCAAAATCGTGAAGGATATCTTTAATATTATCAATATTTAATTTTAAAACCAGTTCATCAATTTCATTGAAAGCAACTTCTAATTTTGGAATCTCCTTGATTTTAATATCAAGCAATTTTGACTCCTCATCTACTAATTTTGCCTCGTCCTTAAACAATTTTTTTAATTTAGAATCTGGCTTCTCTAAGTTATAATCTCGATCAAAATTGATTCCTTTATTTCTTAATCTATCTTGAATATATCCAACATTATTTGATGTATAACCTTTATGTAAGAAAAAATTTATTGCATCATCAATATCTGAAAAATTCTCCCATCCCGGTTCAACTACATAACCACCATCAGATAATTTATTTATTCTAAGACTACCATACCACTCATTTATTTCTGTTTTATATGGAAGTGAAATGGACCCTCCCGCTAATAGAATATTTTTAATTGATTCCTTCATTTTAAAATATTATTAATTTTTATATCTCTCTCATATCTATTGACAACACTCTTAGCTATTTTAATACCATCCGCGGATAAAATAAGCATCAGCTCGCTTATACTATATTTATATTTATATATGTTATCATCTCCTTCTATTGCAACCCTACAAAAGATAACTTGATCATCTTCAATATAAACATTAAATTTAAGAATGTATTTATTATCCATATAGTGTGAGCAATATATTTCATCAAACTTAACCATATTTATGCCCAGTCTATAACTATACCCCAATCAAGTTCAACACATCCAAACACATCTTCAATCTTCTTAATTACCTCAGCATTTTTTGTAGTGAACCACTCCATATCCTTTTTTTGATTAATTTTTGATAAGGATTTAGCAATAGATGCTCCTCTATCACCATCTATACTTATTTTATATGGTCTATCTTCATCATTATTTGATACTAGAACGGTCGTATCTTTAAGATATAAGTTGGGTATCCATAAATCACTATTTAATTTATTCTCTATCAAAAAGCTAAATACATCTAATTTTTCTTTAATTGGTATTTGTATTGATTTAGTTTCTTTTCCACAATTTGGACAGAACTTGGAGGTTGGTTTTGTTTGGCATGATTCACATATAACTTCAGTTCTTGTGCTATTGATGTTTTTATTTCTAACAGTTAGAAAAGGCCCTATATAGATACTTTGATATAATCCCATAATTTATAAATTTTACTAAATATAGTAATTTTTTATAATATTAAAAAACTATTTATATACTTTTATTGTGAAACGAGTTGCTCTTTTTATATTATTCATATTTGACACTTCTACTTTAAATCCCATACTCTTTAACCTATCAAC
>JACCDN010083916.1_pt1 | contig 38300 bp, 37 predicted proteins | sample 7441691 | NCBI WGS metagenome assembly JACCDN01 (sample SAMN15323439, study PRJNA562643) | freshwater metagenome | isolation source: river surface water | place: USA:Blue River Watershed | collected 2017-08-16
AATCAATGAAAAAAGTATCTGGTACCTTAAAATTAGACCAAGCTTTATACCGTGAGTTAGAAGCCTTCTCTAAATTTGGTGGTGACTTAGATCCAGCAACTAAGAACGTAATTGACAAAGGTGCAAGAAACGTAGAGATCTTGAAGCAAGCACAGTACACTCCGTTTACGGTAGAAAAACAAGTAGCAATTATCTACTTGGGTACACAAGGTTTGTTGAAAGAGGTAGCGGTTAAGAACGTGAAAGATTTTGAAGCACATTTCATGTTAGAGATGACCAATAAATTACCAAATGTATTGGCTGAATTCAAAAAAGGTAATTTACCTGAAGATGGATTAAAGCAAATGGTTGAATTAGCAAATAGCTTGATTCCTCAATACAAATAAGTGAATACTTGAATATAAAAAACCCCGAATCTTTCGGGGTTTTTTTGTGAATAGGGTATTGATTTGCAACAAATAATTCAATTGATTGTTATAGTTATATGTCAGTTATTAAAGTTCAATCACTAAGTAAAAATTTTGGCACCTTAAAGGCAGTCGATCAGCTTTCATTTGAAGTAGAAGCAGGCCAGGTGTATGGTTTTTTGGGCCAAAATGGATCAGGCAAGAGTACAACGATTAGGATGTTGCTTTCCTTGATTCACCCTTCTGAAGGTCAAATCGAAATTTTTGGTCAATCATTGACGAACAATCGATCTGCAATTTTAGAGCTGGTAGGAGCAGTCATTGAGCGTCCCGATTTATATCCCTATTTAACAGCTCATGAGCATCTAACTTTATTTGCAAAATTACGTAAGCAAAAGATTAGTGCATCAAAAATTGAAGCCACCTTGTCACAGGTAGGATTACTAACAAGGGCAAATGATAAAGTACAAACTTATTCTTTGGGGATGAAACAAAGATTGGGAATTGGCATTGCATTATTACATGATCCTGCTTTGATTATTTTAGATGAACCAACCAATGGGCTGGATCCGCAAGGGATTGCAGACATTCGTCAGTTGATTAAATCGCTATCCAAAGATCAAGGCAAAACGGTATTGGTATCTTCGCATTTGCTTTCAGAAATCGAACAAATAGCAACACATATTTTAATTATCCATCAGGGTAAAAAAATGGCAGAAGGTCCTACATCAAGTCTATTGGATCCCAACAAAACCATTGTGCAGATTAAAACATTAGATGACTTAGATGCAAAACAAAAATTAATGGATTCGGGATATCGTTCAAATATTTTGGAACGTAGTGAGGGACTTTATCTGAGCATACCTAAATTAGAAATCCCTGCATTGAATACTTTTTTAGTTGCCTCCAATATTGCCTTACTTTCTTTAGAGTCTAAAAATTCTTTAGAAGATTATTTTTTACAACTTACTTCAACTTATTAATATGTGGCCCATTATTCAAATAGAACTTTTTAAGATTTACAAAAGGCCTAGAACTTATATCGCATTTGGTGCCATTGCGGCGTTGATTTTAGTCATTCAAATGGGATTAAAGATTGATGGAGAAGCCTATGCTGCATTTTTGATGAAGGATATCAATGATACTTTAACGGTAGACGGGAAAGTATTAAATGGGTATTTGATATGCTATATTTTATTGCAACTTTTGTTGGTGCATGTACCTTTGCTGGTTGCCTTGATTGCAGCGGATATGCTTTCAGGAGAAGCTAATTTAGGCACTTTGAGGTTATTGTTCACAACCCCTTATAGCCGTACACAATGGGTTTTGGCTAAATTTGTTGCTGCAAGTATATATACCATTTTGTTATTGATTTGGCTAGCCTTCTTAGCGCTGTTTGTGAGTATGTGGGTGTTCGGTACGGATGATTTGTTTCTAATGAAATCCAATTATGTGGTATTGATTCAAGAACAAGATGTTTTTTGGAGGTATTTAGGTGCATTTGTTTTTGCGAGCTTCTCTTTATTAACCGTAGCAGCTTTAGGTTTCTTAATGTCTAGTTTAGCAAATAATTCAATTGGTCCAATTGTAGCAACCATTAGCGCAATCGTATTTTTTACCATCTTAAGTACGCTGAATATTCCGTTGTTTAATATAGTAAAGCCTTACTTATTTACAACCCACATGAACAATTGGAAGGAATTTTTTGACATACAAGTGAATGAAAGTAACGATGCCATCACTGGAAGTATTTTAAATATAGCTAAAATAAAAAATTCAATGATGGTACTGACAGTTCATATTGGATTGTTTGTTGGCGCTTCTGTATGGATCATGAAAAAGAAAGATATTTTAAGCTAGTAAAGCTTGAATCAAAAACATAATTTGTTAGGTATGAAAAAAACGATATTGCTTGTATTGGGAATTTGCATCATTCAGTGTTCAGTGAACGCGCAATCCAATGCATTGATTGAGAAAGTGAGTGCTAAATTGAATATTGTCAATGACTATGTGGCGATGGGTGTGATGAAAACAGATGTGGCATTTATCAAAGCTTCATTGGGTAAGGTTAAAGTATACTACAAGAAGCCGAATTTACTGAAAGTTAAAAAAGAGGGGGGCATCTCTTTATTGCCTAAAGGGGGCGTGTCTGTAACACTTAATTCTTTATTAAATAACAAGCAATACATTGCCATTGAATCTGGCATGCAAATGTTTAAAGGCAAGCAATTGCAAGCGATTAAGCTAATTCCAACAGATGAAAAATTAGATTGGGTCATTTCTACATTATGGATTGATCCAGTGGAGGCACTAGTTTACAAGACTTTTACGACAACCAAGGAAAACGGGACCTATGAGATCACCATGGAATATGGTCAATACGCTAGTTATGGACTTCCGAGCAAGATTATTTTTGGTTTCAATACAAAGGATTACAAACTACCCAACGGGATTACCCTAGAATTTGGAGATGAAGATCCTGCAGCTAAGCAAAAGGCACTCAAGCAAAAGAAAGGTACCATTGAAATCACTTATGCCAATTATGTAATTAATAAAGGTGTTTCCAATTCGATGTTCTAAATTACATCTTATGCAGTATGTAGTAATGCTTTTTATATTACTGATGCAATTACCTGCTAAAGCGCAGGTTGCAAATCAAGCAAAGTCACTGGAGTCTGCTGTTATGCAGTTCAATCAATTAAATAGTACTGCTGCTTATCAGCAAGTGTATGCACAATTCGAACAACTATATGCTACCGATAAAAAAAATTGGTTGATCCCGTATTATGCTGCAATGATTCAATCTAGAATGTGTTTCTTGAAAATGGGAGACAATGATCGATTGGCCAATACCGCTTTGTTGTGGATTGCTAGAGCAAAATCAATTGAGCTAAACGATGAAATTTATTGTGCAGAAAGTATGGCCAATACTGCGAAGATGTCTGTCAATCCACTAATGAGATGGTTGACCTATGAAGATAAAATAAGACAACCTTTACAGTTGGCTAAGCGGCTGAATCCCAACAATCCTAGAATCTATCTTTTGGAAGCCAACATTCAACAGAAATTACCTTCCTTGTTTGGGGGCGGATGTAAGTCCACAAAGCCTTTAATTCAAAAAGCAGAGCTCTGTTTGAATAAGCAATCAATACCAACACCAATGCATCCTTCTTGGGGAAGTCAAGCATTAACGGAGCTTAAAAAAGCTTGTCCTCTTTAATGCTCTTCTAAACGCTCGTCCACTGCATTGGCAAACATCTTATGGCTTATCTTCTTTAAAGGATTTAAGCGCATGTCACGATATCCTTGTCTTGCATGAATAATACGAATACATTCAAAAATACTTGCCGTAAATGAGCTTGCATCTGCCTTGTCTTTGCCAGCAATATCAAAAGCCGTTCCGTGATCTGGACTCGTTCTAACAATAGGTAGGCCAGCGGTGAAGTTAACCCCTTCACCAAATGCCAATGATTTAAAAGGGATCAATCCTTGATCATGGTACATCGCTAAGACTGCATCAAATTTTTCATGTTGCCCTCTTGCGAAAAAGGCATCTGCAGAATAGGGGCCATAAACCAACATCTGTTGTTTCGCTTCTTTTATGGCTGGTTTAATGATCTCGATTTCTTCTTTACCAATTAATCCATCATCACCTGCATGTGGATTCAAGGCCAATACTGCAATACGTGGTTTATCTACACCAAAATCCTTTTGCAAGCTTCTGTGTAGAATTTGTAATTTCTGTTTGATCTTTTCTTTAGTAATATGTTGTGCAATATCCTGAATAGTCAGATGCTCTGTAACCAAAGCCATTCTTAAGTTTTCGGCAACCAATAACATTAGATTTTCTACATTCCCAAATGCATGTTGCAAATAAGGAGTATGTCCGCTAAAATTAAAAGCAGGTGACTGGATATTCTTTTTGTGGATAGGGGCTGTGACTAAGCCATCAATTTTATTATTTTTTAATGCAGCAACTGCATGTTCCAAAGAGATGAGTGCGTATTTTCCACCTATATCAGTCAATTCTCCAGGTTGAATCGCAGCTTCTTCCTCCCAACATTGAATCAAGTTCACTTGTTTTGGATTCAACTTATCAAGATCCGGCGCCGTAGCAAAAGTCATTTGAAAATCGGGTAATCCCTTTTTATAAAAATTGATCGCTTTATTATTCGCAAAAATGACCGGTACCATGAAATCAAGTAGACGGCTATCTGATAATGATTTGATGATTATTTCTAGTCCAATGCCGTTTAAATCTCCGCAGGTAAAGCCTATAATGGGTTTTCTGATGTCTTGGTTCATATCCAGTTGATTAGAGTGTAAAAGTACGCACAAAAACCTAACTTTGCTTCATGCAATACACCCTTAAAAAGTCATTGGGTCAACACTTTCTAAATGATGTCCAAATTTGTTTACAAATAAAAGCTGCTTTAGCCGAGGAGCCTATCGATCAATTATTGGAAGTGGGGCCAGGTGCAGGTGCTTTGACCCAGCATATTTTGGATCTTCCTTTAAAAGCATTTAAAGCGGTGGAATTGGATCGTGAAAAAGTAGCGTATCTTTTACATACTTATCCTCAATTGGAGGGGAAGTTAATCAACGAAGACTTTTTAGAAACCGCGATTCCATTTGAAGATCAGTTTACACTAGTGGGTAATTTTCCTTATAATATTTCTACACAAATTGTATTTAGGGTGTTGGATTGGAAAGACCAAGTACCCGTGATGATTGGTATGTTTCAAAAAGAGGTAGCAGAAAGAATAGCAGCAAAGCCACACTCAAAAGCATATGGTATTTTGAGTGTATTGACGCAAGCATTTTATGATGTAGACTATTTATTTGATGTTCCCCCTTCAGCTTTCACACCTCCACCTAATGTCATGAGTGGGGTAATCCGATTAAAACGTAAAACAGAATTTCCTGAATTTAGTTCTTTAAAAAGTTTCTATCATATTGTAAAAATGGCATTTGGTCAACGACGTAAAATGTTGAGAAATCCATTGAAGCCCTATTTTACGACAGAGCAGTTACAAGATCCAATATTTACAAAGCGAGCTGAAAACTTGACCTATCAAGACTTTGCAGATTTGACTTTTAAAATGCACAATCCATAATCTATGTCTAAAAAAGTTATTGTAACGGCAGCGGTGCATCCTTTTTTATTAGAAACACTTGAGCAAAAGGGTTTCGAACTTTGCTACGAACCTACAATTGATTATGATCAACTCAGCCTCAAAATTAAAGATGCTGTTGGATTGATCGTGACTACAAGACTGCGTATTGATGCCCAATTAATTGAAGTCGCTAAGGAACTAAAATGGATCGGTCGATTGGGAAGTGGCATGGAATTAATTGATACGGTTGCTGCACAATCTAAAGGGATTCTTTGTGTCAGTAGCCCGGAGGGTAATTGCACAGCAGTGGGCGAACATAGTTTGGGATTGTTATTGAATTTAATGCATCGTATCCACCGTGCTTATGGAGAAATAAAAATGGGACAATGGATTAGAGACGCGAATCGTGGTGATGAATTAACTGGGAAAAAAGTGGGCATCATTGGTTTTGGACATACAGGATCTGCATTTGCAAAGGTCTTAACCGGATTTGGAGTGGAGCTTTTAGCCCATGACATTCATCCCAATGCTTTGGGTTTTCAGCAATTCCCAGAAGCCAAAAAGGTTCAATTGGGAGCCATTTTAGAACAGGCCGAAGTGATTAGTTTGCACCTTCCTTTAACCACTGAGACCAAGCATTTTGCAAATTCCGGCTTTTTTGAACAATTAAAACAACAACCTTATTTTATCAGCACTTGTAGGGGTGGGGTTACAGATACGCCTGCATTGCTTAAAGCCCTTCAGAATCAACAAATTAGAGGAGCTGGACTAGATGTCTTAGAAAATGAACGATTAGACACCTATAACCCAGCAGAAAAGGCCAATTTAGAGGCATTAGTAGCCTATCCGAATTTCATTTTAACGCCCCATATAGCAGGTTATAGCCACGAAGCTTATTACAAGATGTCCAAGATCCTATTAGAAAAATTAGGTATCATTTGACCCTAATATTATATCTTTGTACCATGCAACGCTTCAATTATGTGGCGTTGTATTTTTTTATATAAAACAGAAGGTATGAGCGAAACAAACGTATATGTAACCCAAGAGACTTTTGATAAAATGCGTGAGGAATTGCAACGCATGAAATCTATTGATCGTCCAGCGGCATCAAGAGCGATTGCAGAAGCAAGAGAAAAAGGGGATTTAAAAGAAAATGCTGAGTATGATGCTGCGAAAGAAGCACAAGGCATGTTGGAATCTAAAATTAAGCAATTAGAGGTTGCGGTATCCAATGCAAAGATTGTTGATACGAGTACGATTGATACGAGCAAAGTAACGATATTGACTAAGGTCACCATTACGAATCAGGCGACTAAAAAAACGGTTACCTATCAATTAGTAGGGGAGAAGGAAGCGGATTTAAAAGCAGGTAAGATTTCTGCGTCTTCGCCAATCGGAAAGGGATTGATCGGTAAAAAAGTAGGAGAGATTGCAGAAGTTCAAGCACCTAACGGTGTGATGAGATTTAGTATTGATCTTATTGCAATATAATTAGTACAGTCAAATTAGACATGACAATTTTTTCAAAAATAATTCAAGGTGAAATACCTGCTTACAAGATTGCGGAGAATGATTTATTCTTCGCATTCTTGGATATTTTTCCTTTGCAAAAAGGGCATGTATTGGTGGTGCCTAAAATAGAAGTAGATAAAGTATTTGACTTACCAGACAATTACCTCTCTGAACTTTTGGTATTTGCAAAGCCTATCGCGCAAGCTATTGAGGCAAGCTTTACGTGTAATCGAGTTAGTATGGTTACTGTTGGATTAGAAGTGCCTCATGCACATTTACATTTAATTCCAATCAATCAAGCGGATGACCTCAATTTCGCCAATCCCAAATTGCAATTATCTAAAGAAGATTTGCTAGCGATTCAGGCATCTATTGTCAGTCAACTTCCGCAATAATTCTTTGACGACCTATTTTTTTAATCTTCCCGGATTTTTTTGAATAAAATCATCCCAACCTTTTAAACCCTTACCAGTGCTAATCACTGGACGATTGATTTGATGCCAATGACACAAAGCTACTGCCAATGCATCTGTAGCATCATAGTGTTTCGGTTTTTCTTTTACATTCAGCACACGTTCTAACATTTTCCAAACCATATCTTTATCCGCATTGCCATTACCTGTGATGGATTGCTTCACTTTTTTTGGAGCATACTCTGTTACAGGAGTATTGTAATGCATTGCTGCAGCAATGGCCACACCTTGCGCTCTACCAAGCTTTAACATACTCTGTACATTCTTCCCAAAGAAAGGGGCTTCGATTGCGAAATGATCTGGATGATAGGTTTCCATCAATTCGATGATCTTTGCATGAATCATCTGTAAGCGGGCGTAGATGTCTTTTTCCTTCGTCAATTTAAGCACATCCATCATGATGATTTTAGGCTGGATACCACCTTGTAATAGGGCAAAACCCAGAATTTGTGTTCCAGGGTCAATACCTAAAATAATGGGCGTTTTTGACATAGGGATAAAGTTACAGATATCCCTTCAAAATACGATCTTTACAAAATATGAATTCGAGTAAACTAAAGCCATTGCTTTCTCTTGGAAATAAATTGATTGGGTTCATTTTGTTTGTTATCTGTGCTATTGCGATCTACAATAAGGTTTTGCAGAATGAAAACCTAAATCAATACGGAGCAGATTTAAAACTTCAATTGACAAAAATTCATTGGACCGCTTGGTTATTAATGGGGTGTTTATTGACGCTCAATTATTCGATAGAGGCCATCAAGTGGAAATCGGTGATTGCGGAAACCAATCAATTCAATATTTTTCAAGCATTAAGAGCTGTATTAGTTGGGCAAGCATTTTCCTTTTTCACACCTGCAAGATCTGGAGACTATGTTGGAAGAACCTTGTTTTTAGCACCCGGAACTAAATTAAAAGGGATCACACAAATGGCTTGGGCTTCTTATGCGCAACTTTTAATGACGATCTGTTTTGGTAGTATTGCATTATTTTGGAATTTACCTTTTTTGCCTTGGTTGAAATGGGTTGCACCATGGGGCGCAGTGCTAGCTATATTTTTATTTTTATACAATCAATCTTTTAAAGGGTGGTTGTCTAAATTAAACCACTTACAAATTAGTTCAGGTTTAAAATGGAAACTAATTGGACTTGCTTTTGCACGTTATTTGGTCTACCTCATGCAGTATAATTGGGCTGCACAAATGCTTTCTATTCCAGTTGGTTGGCTGGATTTAAGTACTGCAATAATGGCTTTATTGTTTTTCCTAAGTATGATTCCTGCAATCAGTTTGACTGATTTGGTCATACGTGGTCAACTGTTTTTGTTATTAATGGCGCCATTTTACCACAATGATATCATGCTAATCGCTTTAACCACTTTAATTTGGATGGTTAATTTTTTAATTCCTTCTATCTTAGGTGCAATTTTATTACTTGGTTTTAGATTAAAGCGATAAATTTATAATAGATATACCCCCCTAAGATGTTATTATACTTGTTTCAATTCTGGATGGCCACTTTATTAACCTTCATGCCAAGGCAAGCTAAAGAGATATGTAGTCAATCCAATACTTCATTTAGTTCTGGTGAAAAAATCACCTACACCATTTATTATAATGTCATTGGCTTATATGTTAATGCGGGTGATGCTCAGTTTACAGTCATGCCAACTAAATGGGAGGGGGAGTCTGCATTTGCTTTTACAGCTACAGGTAATTCTAATCGTAGATACGATTGGATTTTTAAAGTACGTGATAAATATGAATCAATCGTAGATAGCAAAACTTTACTGCCCTATTATTTTAGTAGAAGTATCAATGAGGGTTCATTTCATCAAAATCAATCTCTTGCGTTCAATCAAAAGTTGAATGAGGTAACAACCAATAAAGGCGAATCATTTAAATCTGCAGATTGTACTTTTGATGTCATTAGCGCTATTTATGCAGCAAGAAATTTAGATTTCAAAAACTTACAAGTCAATGAAAAGATCTATTTAAATTTTTTCCTTGACAATGAATTGTTCCCTTCGTATTTTAAATATTTAGGTAAAGAAACTATCCGCACTAGATTTGGAAAATTTAAGGCTATTAAGATAGCGCCTTTACTGGTAAAAGGTTCTATGTTTGAAGGCGGAGAACACATGACCATATGGGTTACAGACGATGACAACCATATTCCAATTCGAATTGAAACACCCATTATTGTGGGTACCATCAAGGTAGATATGAAAAGTTACGAAGGATTAAGACATCCGTTAAGCTCTTTAATTGAATTAGATTAATCCTTGATACCATTCCTGGTTCGATTTTAATAGTTTATTGTACTATACTATCCAAGGTAAAGCAGGTTCTTGCTCTTATTCCTTTTTCTGTTACCTGCAAATCACAACATTCATTGACAGGATCATGTTCAAAAAATAAGGTATAATTTTTAGCACAAGCTTCGTTTAAGAAAAGTTCTTTTTCATTCAATGTAAATAAAGGCTGCATGTCATAGCCCATTACAAAAGGGATGGGTAAATGTCCTACAGAGGGCAATAAGTCTGCCATATATACAATTTGACTTGCTCCATATTGAATTTTAGGCAAGAGCATGCCTTCTGTGTGTCCATTGACCACAATGCAACTTATATTATCTGCAAAATGAATTTCTTGTAAAGTTGTATCGCTTTTAAAAGGAGGAATCTCAATTAATTTCAATTGACCACTTTCCATCAATGGCATTATATTTTCCTTTAAAAAACTTGCTTTTTCTCTTCTATTAGGATGGATGGCAGTTTCCCAATGAGGAGCACTCACCCAATAGGTGGCGTTGGGCAAGGCTAATTTCAAATGGCCATTTTCATCATTCACGGCACCGCCTACATGATCGAAATGAAGATGTGTTAAAAGGACATCTGTTATATCTTCTGGCTTAAAACCATGTATAGCCAATGCTTCTGCGATTGTTTTGGTTTCACTTGGATGGTAATGGCTAAAGAACTTGGCATCTTGTTTATTACCCATCCCCGTATCAATTAAAATGGTACGATCGCCTGACACAATCAACATGCATCTTAATGCCCAAGTACACAGATTGTTTTCGTCCGCAGGATTGGTTTTATTCCAGATTGATTTTGGCACTACGCCAAACATGGCACCGCCATCGAGTTTAAAATTGCCTGTATGAATACTATAAATTTGCATGCTTATTTTTTAGTGAGGTTCTGTACAACAAAATTAAACCAATAATAAAAAATACGCACAATCCTAGCACCGCATTTTTTTGAGAACCTGTTAATTCAATGATAAAACCAAAGCTAAACATCCCTATCACAATCGCTACTTTTTCTGTCACATCATAGAAGCTAAAAAATGAAGCAGTGTCTTGTGTAGTTGGCATCAATTTTGCGTAGGTACTTCTGCTGACAGATTGGATACCTCCCATCACAAAGCCAACCAAAGTTGCTAAGCAATAAAATTCTGTCACGCCATTTCTAGGAACATAATAGCCGATGATACAGATCAATATCCAAACTGCAACAGCAATCATTAATGTTTTAAAATTACCTAATGTACTAGCCATCTTTCCCATCAATAATGCACCAGGTATGGCCACTAATTGAATGATTAGAATGGCGATAATTAAGTTGGTCGTGGGGATGTTCAATTCACTCTTTCCGTAAAGTGTTGCTGCAAGCATGACGGTTTGTACACCCATATTGTAAAAGAAAAATGCACCTAAGAAATTATCTAACACTGGCAAATGGGTTAATTGTTTCCAAACCTTATGTAGTTCTTTATACCCGCCTACAAATACATTGTCTGTTTGTCCAGTTTTCATCACCCTCAAGCTAGAAGGTAATCTCGCAATAGACCATTGGCCAAAACCAAACCACCATACCCCTGCTAATAAAAATGAAATCTGAGAGGCTTTGCCAACAGTGATGCCAAATAAGTCTGGCTTTAACACAAACACAAAACAAATGATTTGTAATAATACCGAGCCAAAATAACCCATCGTAAAGCCTTTAGCACTGATACGATCACGGTCTTCTGGAGCAGCTATTTCTGGTAAATAAGAATTATAAAATACAAGGCTTCCCCAAAATCCAATACAAGCAATGATCACTGATACCAATCCTGTCTCAATATGGTTTGCATCAAAAAAATACAAACTGCAACAGGCTAGGCTCCCCATCGTACAGAAAAATTGTAGAAATTGTTTTTTGTTTCCACGGTAATCTGCAATGGAGGAAAGGATAGGTGACATGAGTGCCACAACGATAAATGCAATTGCCAGTGCATAATTGTACAACGCGGTATTCACAAATTCAAATGGCCCTATCTTGACCTTATCAATTAATGTTTGTTCATTGCCGTCACTTGTGACAGCTTCATAAAAGGCAGGGAAAATGGTAGAAGTGATGACTAAGCTATAGACGCTATTGGCCCAATCATACATCGCCCAACTATTGATTACTTTCTTAGAAGCAGTTTGCATATTGCAAGGGGTTTGCTCCCAAAATACGAATAATTGCTAATCTATCTTTAATTCCATTAGGCTTTTTGAAGGAAGAGCCAGGCAATCATGATCAATCCTAAGGCAATACGATACCAGCCAAACAAAGAGAAGCCTCTTTTTTGTACAAATCGAATAAAGAATTTAACGCTCACTAGCGCAACAAAAAAAGCAACCAATCCCCCTATGAGCATATTCTGTAAATTACTTGAAATAAATACTTCTGGATGGTCTTGGTATACATCTAAAGTACTTTTTGCCGAGGCTGCTAACATAGTTGGGACAGCAAGAAAAAATGAAAATTCTGCAGCAGCTTGTTTACTTAGTTTTTGACTTAAACCTCCGATAATGGTTGCCGCACTTCTGCTAAGACCAGGAAATACAATTGCCAATACCTGAAAGCAACCTACCCAGAAAGCTTGTTTAAATTGAATGGGTTCGTTTTGCTTAGGGTCTACTTGCTTTTTGAAATATCGATCTATAAATATCAAAGCCACGCCACCTAACACCATCACTGTAGCGATCACCCATAAATTATCTAATACAGCGTCAATGTATTTTTTCAGTAATGCACCAAAAACCAATGCAGGTAATACCGCAACGAGTAATTTTAAATAAAAACGGTAATCCCTAAAATTAAAAAAATCTTTACGGTAGATCACAACTACAGAAAGAATAGCCGCAAATTGAATCACAATTTCATATAAGTCTACAAATGGGCTATCTGCAATTCCTAAAAATGGATTGGCAAATTTCATGTGCGCTGTGCTTGAAATTGGTAAAAATTCAGTGATGCCTTCAATAATTGCAATCAATATAGTTTGTATCGTGTTCATGGTATGGATTAAAAAAAGAGCGATGCAGGCATCGCTCTAAATAAGTATAAATGTAGCTTATGCTTTTTTAAACAAAGCGTAAATTTCAACAATAAAACCTGCAATAATACAGAGTGGGGCAAGCGTGATTCTTCTGAAGCTATACACCTCATTTTCATTAAACACATTTGGGTCTGCACTTTTGCCGCCTGACATCAATAACATTCCAGCAATAATTAATACGGCGCCAATGAGCATCCATGTGTAATTGGATTTGCCAAATAGGTCTAAAGATCGTTTTGTATTTTTTTGACTCATAATAAATAGATTAATAAAGTTCGTCTAGTTTCATTTTTAAATATTTCACCACACTTCGGTAAGTGCTTAATACAGAGATACCAACACCAATAACGATGAGTCCTCCGAATAATAAGATACTATTGCCAATGCCTTGTAAAGTTTGTAATTGAGGGAACTGTGAACTTGCCCATTGGATCAATCCGAATAATAAAAAGATGGCAATCAATGCACTGATTAATCCGTTCAATAAGGCACGAATCACCAATGGTTTTGATATAAAACTTCTTGTTGCGCCCACCATTTGCATTGTTTTAATTAAAAAGCGATTGCTAAACATGGCCAGGCGAATGGTATTGTCAATGCTGATGATCACAATTGCGCATAAGATAATGGACATCACTAAAAAAATCAATCCAACTTTAGTGGCACGTTCATTTAGATTGGTCACTAAACTTTTTGGATATTGAATATCTGCAACATCCTCTTTAAAAGCAGTAGCGATGCTTGTGCTAATTTTAGATAAACTATCTGGATTGACATAGTCTGCTTTAGCGAAGAAATCAATGCTTTCAGGCAATGGATTCACGTCTAAAATTTTTGACCAATCTTCGTTGTTTTCTTTGTTCCAAATGGCCTTTGCCTTTTCCTTATCTACATATTCTACGTTTTTAGCGTAGGGTGCAGCAGCAATGAAAGATTGGATTTTGCCAACTGTATTTTTGTCAGAAGTCCTTAAGTATACACTGATTCTGATATCCTCTTTGAAGTTATCTCCAATTGCATGGAGGTTTAAGAAAAACCAACCCATGATCCCCATAATGAACAACACAATGGCTACGCCAACAATGCTGTAGATATAGTTTGGTTTGCTTCTCTTTAAAGATCCATTTCCGGATACTGCCATAGCATTAAAATTTTACTTGTTCGCTCTGCAAATGTAGGGTTTTGAACGCTAAACACTTACATTTGCATAGGTCGAATTATACCCATTTTTTGTTAAAAATAGGGGGTATCATGGCCTGACAGATTCAAAACCGAATAATTACAGATTTTTAAGAAAATTTAGCAGATGGAGTATCAATTTAGGACGATCGAAAAAAAATGGCAAACGAGCTGGAAAAATCAAAAAGCATATCAGGTTCCCAATGAAAGCAACAAGCCCAAATGTTATGTCTTAGATATGTTTCCTTATCCAAGTGGAGCGGGTTTACATGTGGGACATCCTTTGGGGTATATCGCATCAGACATCTATAGCAGGTACAAAAGATTAAAAGGATTTAATGTATTGCATCCAATGGGTTATGACGCTTTTGGATTACCTGCAGAGCAATATGCGATTGAACATGGTGTACATCCTGCTAAAAGTACACATGATAATATTGATAACTTTAGAAGTCAATTAGATAATATTGGATTTTGTTATGATTGGGATAGAGAAGTTAGAACTTGTGATGCCACTTATTATAAATGGACACAGTGGATTTTCTTACAATTGTTCAATAGTTATTTTGATCGTCAGTTAAACAAGGCCAATCCAATTAGTGCTTTGGTAGCCACATTTGAAAAAGAGGGCAATAAGAATCATGTTTGTCCAGCAGACAATCAATTGAATTTTACAGCAGCTAATTGGAATAGTTGGGATGAAAAAGCGCAACAAGATGTGTTGATGCAATATCGATTGGCATTTTGTGGATTTGGTGAAGTGAATTGGTGCGCTGCATTGGGTACTGTCTTGGCCAATGACGAAGTGATTAATGGATTTAGTGAACGAGGAGGACATCCTGTAGAAAAAAAGAAATTACGTCAATGGTATTTGCGTATTACTGAATATGCAGATCGTTTATTGGCTGGATTAGATACCATACAGTTTAGTGATGCAATGAAGGAAATGCAGTCTAATTGGATTGGTAAAAGTTATGGCGCTGAGATTGATTTTAAAGTAGCTGATCACAGTGCTACATTAACTGTGTATACCACCAGACCAGATACGGTATTTGGTGTAGACTTTTTGGTGGTTGCACCAGAGCATGAATTGATACAATCCATTACGCCTGCAACGCATGAAAAAGAAGTAGCAGATTATATCGCTTATGTGAAAAGTAGAAGTGAACGCGAGCGAATTGCGGAGAAAAAAATTACCGGTTGTTTCACAGGTGCCTATGTGGTTAACCCATTCAATCAACAACGAATTCCAATTTGGATTTCTGAATATGTGTTGGCTGGTTATGGAACGGGTGCGATTATGGCTGTGCCTTGTGGCGACGATCGTGATTTTAGATTTGCACAACATTTTAATATCCCTATCACCAATATCATTGGAGATGCGTATGATGGCACTGCAGCGAATCCAACCAAAGAAGCTATTTTATCCAATAGCGACTTCTTAAATGGGGTCGTTCAAAAAGAGGCTATTGCCATTGTGAATGACAGATTAGAGGCAATGGGCATTGGCAAAAAGAAAGTTAATTTCCGAATGCGTGATGCTGCATTTAGTAGACAACGTTATTGGGGTGAACCATTCCCGATTCAATGGAAAAATGGGATTGCCTATCCTTTGGCAGAAAGCGAGTTGCCATTAGTTTTACCAACAGTCGAAAATTATGGACCTGGTCCAGATGGAGAAGGCCCATTGGCCAATATTGAAGAATGGAAAGCCAATCATTTTGAGACCAATACCATGCCAGGTTATGCTGGAAGTAGTTGGTATTTCTTAAGATATATGGATCCGCATAATACGACTGCATTTTGCGATCGTAAAGTGAGCGATTATTGGGGTCAAGTAGATTTATACATTGGTGGAACAGAACATGCTGTTGGCCATTTATTGTATAGCAGGATGTGGACCAAGGCATTATATGACTTAGGGCATATTGGCTTTGACGAACCTTTCAAAAAATTATTGAATCAAGGTATGATTCAGGGAAGTTCTCGTTTTGTTTATCGTAAAAGGGGTACACAAATATTTGTATCTGCAGGATTAGCAAAGACAATGGAAGTAGATCAATTGCATGTGGATGTCAATATTGTAGATGGCGTAGAGCTAGATACTGAAGCTTTTAAAAAGTGGAAACCAGATTATGCTCATGCGACTTTTGAATTAGAAGACGGAAAATATATCTGTGGTGTAGAAGTAGAGAAGATGTCAAAATCTAAATTCAATACGGTTAACCCAGACGATCTTGTAAATAAATATGGTGCTGATACTTTTAGAATGTACGAAATGTTCCTTGGTCCTGTAGAACAAAGTAAGCCATGGGATACAAAGGGAATCGAAGGAGTGCATCGTTTTCTGAAAAAGTTATGGAGGTTGTTTTATGACGAGATGAAGGGTAAGGTATGGGTGGATGAAAAAGCAACCCCTGCAGAATTAAAAGTACTCCATAAGACAATTAAAAAAATCGAGGAAGATACAGAGCGTCACAGCTTCAATACTGCAGTGAGTAGCTTTATGATCTGTGTGAATGAGTTATTTGATTTGGGTTGTCATAAGAAAGAAGTCCTTGAGCAAGTACTTGTTTTATTAGCACCTTATGCACCGCATATTAGTGAGGAGCTTTGGGCCTTAATTGGCAATCAAGGTTTGGTGATTGATGCAGCATTCCCAATTTTTGATGCACAACATGTGACAGAAACTTCAAAAGAATATCCTGTAAGTATCAACGGAAAAGTGAGAACAAATATTCCGATTGCTTTGGATGCAACAGAAGCTCAGGTACACGAAATTGTGCTTGGGAACGAATTGATTCAAAAATGGATGGAGGGAAAACCAATAAAAAAACTCATATTCGTAAAAGGAAAAATGATCAATGTGGTGATTTAAATAAAAATACATTCTATGAAAAAAATGATCTCGTTTTCGGCAATTTTATGTTTTTTAACAGCTACTAGTTTTGCGCAACCTGTTCAAAATGGTATGCCAAGGTTTATACGTTGGGTAGACAATACGCAAATTGTATTGAATATGAAAAGAGGGGACGATGCCACTCCCAAAAACTACATCTACAATGTAGTGTCAAAACAATATAGTATTGCACCTGCTGACGCAGTACCAACGGGAAAAACAGTGGTGGTTAAAAAAGGAGATCTGTTTTTAAAAGAAAATGGATCAGAGGTACAATTGACTTTTGACAATGCTGAAGAGAAAAATCCTACGGTATCGCCTGACGGGAATTATGTAGGTTACACAAAAAACAATAACCTCTATACTTTGTCCTTGGTTACTAAAAAGGAAGTGGCTATTACCAATGATGGCGCTACAGGTATTTTGAATGGTTATGCAAGTTGGGTTTATTTTGAAGAAATCTTCGGTCGCTCAACACAGTATCGTGCATTCTGGTGGAGCCCTGATAGCAAGTATATTTCCTTCATGCGTTTTGATGAACGAAAAGTACCTATGTTCCCAATTTACAATAGTGAGGGGCAGCATGGATTCGTAGAAGAGACAAGATATCCCAAAGCGGGAGATCCCAATCCTAATGTAAAAATTGGTTGGACTTCTCCAAATGGAGGTACCATTACATGGGCTGACTTTAATGAAACGGAAGATCAATATTTTGGATGGCCAATTTGGAATCCAAATAACAATAGCATGTGGTTAAGTTGGATGGATCGTGGACAAAACAATCTTAAGATCTACGAGTTGGATATGATTAGTGGATCTAAAAAACCGGTGTATACAGAATATCAAAAAACATGGATCGACTTAGAAGATAGAAATGGCGGTAGAATTAATTTCATTCCAAATAATAAAGGATATATCGCACAGTCTGACGCAAGTGGTTGGAATCATCTTTACATGTATGATATGGAGGGTAAATTACAATACCCAATAACGACTGGTAAATTTACCGTATTAGGTATTCGTCAAATTGATGAAAAAAACAAGACGATTTATTTTACTGCTAGAGGTTTAGAAAATAGTGCTAGAATTGATTTGTATTCAATTGGCTTTGATGGTAAAAATCAGAAAAGATTAACAGTGGGTGAATTTAACAATGCGCAAGTGTATTTAGCCCCTGATGCAAAACATTTTGTATCAGTGTATAGTAATATTCAAACACCTACTACTATCGCGGTTATATCTACCCAAAAGAAATCGGTAGAAGTATTGGGTACGGCTACTCCAGCTAATTATGAGCCAAGTAAATTGGCTAAAACAGAATTAATACGCATTAAGAGTGCAGATGGTTTATTTGAATTACCTGCCTTGGTGACTTGGCCTAAAAATATGGATAAAAATAAAAAGTATCCATTGCTAGTGAGTATTTATGGTGGACCTAATGCAGGCACAGTGATGGACAGTTGGTCGTCTAATCCAACAAAAGAAAATTGGGCAGAAGAGGGGTTGATTCAGGTTGCATTTGATCACCGTGCAAGTGGTCATTTTGGAAAAGAGGGTGTGAATTATATGTATCGTAATTTAGGATATTGGGAAATGCAAGATTACATGACGATGGCAAAATGGTTTATCGCCAACGGTCAAGCAGATCCTACAAAAATTGCCATCACTGGATTTAGTTATGGTGGTTATATGAGTTGTTATGCCTTAACTTATGGATCATCTGTATTTACGCATGCTATGGCTGGAGGAAGTGTCACTGCATGGGAATTGTATGATTCACATTATACAGAACGATTCATGGATACCCCTGCTGAAAACCCAGAAGGATATCAATCTGGTAATGTCATGACGCATATCAAAAACTTTAAAGGAGTGCTTCAGTTGGTGCATGGCACCATGGATGACAATGTGCACATGCAAAACTCTATTCAATTATTGAGTGCATTACAAGACCAAGGCAAACAAGTAGAATTTATGTTGTATCCTGGAGGACGTCATGGATGGGGTGGTGCAAAAGGAAAACATTTTACAGATTTAAAGAATCAATTTATTTATAAGCACTTATTGGAAAAGGCAATGCCTACTTCAAAATAATACAACCTATGTCAAACCCAAACTTGGATAGACCATTTCAAAACGTGCAACCTCAGGACAGAGAGTTTGAGAATACGATTCGTCCTGCAGCGATGGACGCGTTTGCAGGTCAGCCACAGTTGATAGAGAACATCAGCATTTTTATTAAAGCTGCTAAGCTCAGAGGAGAGGCATTGGATCATATTTTATTTCATGGCCCTCCAGGTTTAGGAAAAACAACCTTGAGCAGAATTGTTGCCAATGAGATGGGTGTACAGATTAAAGAAACTTCGGGTCCTGTCATTGAAAAGCCAAGTGATTTAGCGGGTTTATTGACGAGCCTTGAACCCAATGATGTCTTATTTATTGACGAAATTCATCGATTGAGTACAGTGGTTGAAGAATATTTGTATGCTGCCATGGAAGATTATAAGATTGACATTTTAATTGATAGTGGGCCAAATGCAAGAACAGTACAAATTAATTTGAATCCATTCACTTTAGTGGGTGCTACAACGAGAAGTGGATTATTGACAGCGCCATTGTTATCACGTTTTGGTATTAAATCAAGATTGGAATATTATCCTGCCACGGTATTGCAAAAAATTATTGAAAGAAGTGCTGGTATCCTTGAAGTAAAAGTGGATTCAAGTGCTGCTGGTGAGATTGCAAGAAGAAGTAGGGGGACACCAAGAATTGCCAATGGATTATTAAGAAGGGTAAGAGATTTTGCACAAGTCTTAAATGATGGAATTGTTGACTTAGGTATCACACAACATGCCCTTAAAGCATTGAATGTAGATGAACATGGCTTAGACGAAATGGACAATCGTATTTTACTTGCCATTATAGAGAAATTCAAAGGCGGACCTGTTGGCATTACTACCATTGCAACGGCAGTAGGGGAAGAGTCAGGAACGATCGAGGAAGTGTATGAACCTTTCCTAATTCAAGAGGGTTTCTTACAAAGAACACCAAGAGGAAGAGAAGTGACTTACAAAGCCTATGAACACCTAGGGAAGCAAAAAGGACAAGGTTTTGGTGACAATCCAGAACTTTTCAGATAAGCATAAAAAAACCTCCAACTGGAGGTTTTTTTATAGGTTGTCTATTGAACAGTCTATTGAACAACTAGTCTAAATCCGTTACCATGTATATTCACAATCTCAATGGTGCTATCTTCTTTTAAATATTTTCTCAATTTAGCAATGTACACATCCATGCTTCTTCCATTAAAATAAGTATCACTACCCCAAATCTTCTTCAATGCTTTTTCTCTAGTTAGTAAATCATTTTTATGCTCTGCAAGCATTTTTAATAATTCATTTTCCTTAGGAGAAAGGACTTGTGTATTTTCTTTGAATTTCAATTCTCTCAATTTTGGATTGAAATGATATGCGCCCAATTCAAATTCAAGATTGTCTGTAACTTTATTGTCTTCTTCATTACGTTTGATAATCGCCTTGATCTTATGCATTAAAACGTCACTATCGAATGGTTTTGTGATATAATCATCTGCTCCAAGTCGATAACCTTGAAGGATATCTTCTTTTAAGGTTTTCGCACTTAAAAAGAATAAAGGCACATCTGGATCAATGTCTCTAATTTCCTCGGCCAAGGTAAAGCCATCCACGTTTGGCATCATTACATCTAATAAGCAAAGGTCAAACTTCTCACGTTGAAAAGCGCCAAGACCTAATCTGCCATCTCTTTCAAGCGTAACATCATATTCATTTAATTCTAGGTAGTTCTTTAAAACTAAACCTAAATTACTGTCGTCTTCGCATAAAAGGATTTTATACTTCTTTTTATCTTCCATAATTGATTGCTTTGTGTAAAGAAACACATTTTAGTTTTTAACCTTTAAAATGAGTTTCCAATCTTTTGTTAAAATATACCTATTGCTTCGTACTTGAACAAAGGTCGCATATTCCACAGTTTTGAGGTGCTTTTTCGCCAAAATATTTAGCAAGAAATACGTTTCTACATGTAACTGTTCTTTTTCCTAAGTAATCTCTCATTGCCTTTATGCGGTCTTCGAAAGCTAATTTTCTTGCCTGATATTGATCTAAATTAAGGGTCATAAATTCTGCAGATGCTCTATTCCATTTAAATTGAACAATTGGTTGATTGGCTTTCTGCTCTAATGAAATCATCCCATATTGTTGTAATTGCTTTAATTGCATTTGTACAAATGCTACATCACGTTGTAATAATTTTGCAAGGGTGCCTTCATTGATAAATTGAGGACTATCTATTATGCCGCCATAGGTTCTTAATAAGGTTTGCAATACAAAGCCTGTTTCAGGATATTGTTTTTCAAATAATTGAATCGTAATTCTATTTTCAATCACTTGAACTAAAGTGGGTTTGAATGAGCTTGGAGAAAATTTGACATGTCCCTCTTGTTCAATCCATTGTAGTGCATTTCTAGCAATGATTTTATCCCACTTAAATTGTACACAAAACAAATCGAAGTCAAAAAGAAATTGTTGCAATTCGCCCATACCTACAGGTAATTGAACAAAATCTGCTAGGTCTTGAAAAACTTTCTTGATAACAGGGATAGGGGGTATCTTTTTTTCTTGTAGTTGATTCCAATAATCTAAGTCGTTTTGCTGATAAAGTAAAATTGCTTTTGCTGGTAATCCATCCCTTCCTGCTCTTCCAGCTTCTTGGTAATATTGTTCAATACTGCCAGGTATATCAAAATGGATGACGGCGCGTACATTGGTTTTATTGATGCCCATGCCAAATGCGCTGGTAGACACCATTATCTGAATGGTATCCTGCATCCATTGTTCTTGAGCTTTTTTTCGTTCATTCAATTCCATGCCTGCATGATACCCTGCAACAGAAAAACCATAACTAGTTAACATGCTTGCGAGTTGGGCTACATTGTTTCTTGTATTGCAATAAATAATTACTGACCCGGTAATGTCTTTTAATAGATTCTTTAAAACAAATAATTTAACGGTTTCTCTTCTGACTTGGTAGCTTAGATTAGGTCTTAAAAATTGATCAGTGATTACATTGGCATCCTGCAAGCCCAATTGTTTTAACATGTCTTTTTGAACTAAAGGAATGGCAGAAGCAGTCATAGCCAAAATAGGGATATTAGGAAAGGTTTTTTTCAAAAAGTCTAACTTTCGATAACTCGGTCTAAAATCATAACCCCATTGAGAAATACAATGCGCCTCATCAATAGCAAATAATTGAATTGGTAAGGTGCTTAATAAAGTTTGAAAATGTTTTTGCGCTAATTTCTCTGGTGAACAATAGATGAATTGATATTTTTTTGCTGCAATCTCTTTAAACACAATAGGCTCTTCATAAGGACTCAATTGACTGCCTAACAAAACGGCTTTTAAGTTTTTTGATACCAAGTCTTTCACTTGATCTTGCATTAGCGCTATCAATGGACTAATCACTACACAGATGCCTCTCTGGTAGATCGTTGGTACCTGAAAGCAAATTGATTTACCGGCACCTGTTGGTAACAATGCAAGGGTATCCTTTCCAGAAAGGATAGATTCGATCACTGCTAGTTGCTGTGGTCGAAAACTGTCATAGTTCCAATGCTTTTTTAATATTTCGTCTAAGGCTTCCAATCAATCAATTAATCGTTTATTGTAATTTCTTTTTAAATAATCTTAATGAATTCAAGGCCAAGACGACATCGCTTAATGCCATAATCATTGCGCCGTAAGTAGGTCCCCATGTGCCTAAAAATCCAAACGCAGCCACAGGAATAGCGATGATATTATAAGAGAAAGCCCATCCTAAATTTTCTTTAATCGTTTCGTACGTTTTTCTGCCTAATACCAATGACATCGGTAGGTTCTTCAATCCTTTATTCATTAGCACCACTTGCGCACTTTGAATGGCGATATGCGATGCATTGCTCAAAGAGATACCAATGGTTGCTTTAGCCAAAGCTGGGGCATCGTTGATGCCATCGCCCACCATGGCCGTTGGTGCAATTTTTGTCAATGCGTCTAGTTGTTCTAGTTTATCAGACGGACTTTGTTCAGCTATGATTTTTTGAATTCCTAATGCATCGCCAACCAGTTTACATTTTGCGGCTCTATCACCACTCAATAAAATGGTAGTAATGCCTTGTCGGTGTAATTGATCAATCACTTCTTTTGCTTCTGGTCTAATTTGATCTGCCACATCAATCCATCCAATTAATCTGTTATTCTTTTGAATGTAGATATTGTGTCCATCTTCAGTTGATTTATCCTCTAGTGTCTTATAGGATCCAGCCCAATAGGTATTTCCATCTTTATCTGTTGCTTGAATACCCATGCCCTTTACTTCATCTATTTGAGCCCATTTAATCACTTCTGTCGTTTTCCATTCTTCTTTGATACAATTAGCAATTGGATGATTGGAGTATTTTTCTAAAGAATAAGTTAGGATTTTAAAATCTTGTTCTGAAATTTGACCAATTTCATAATTAACAATATGGAATCCACTCACTTCAAAATGTCCTGTTGTTAAAGTACCCGTTTTATCAAAAACAACTTGCTTAATGTCTTTAAAAGTTTCAAGGCTTTTTGCATTTTTAAACAATACACCATTTCTCGCGCCTCTTCCAAGTCCTACAGCAATTGCAGCTGGTGTTGCCAATCCCATCGCGCAAGGACAAGAAATAACCAATACCGCTATGGATCTTAACATGCTTTCACTAAACCCAATATTGGTTAAAAAATAGTTTCCCAATAAAGTAAGTAAAGCAATGCCCACAACCAAGGGTACAAAGATGGCACTAATTTTATCTGCCAAAACTTGAACAGGTGGTTTTTCTCCTTGTGCCGCTTTAACCATTTTTAAAATATTAGCTAGCACAGTCTGATCACCCACCGCAGTGACATAAGCCTTGATAGAGCCGTTTTCAATGGTACTTCCACCAAGTAATATCTCCATCATTTTGCGATGAACTGGAACACTTTCACCAGTAACAATGGCTTCGTTCACATCTGCTTCGCCAGATAATATTTTACAATCCATCGGCACTGTTTCACCTGAGTTAATCAATAAAATATCACCTACTTTCAAGGTATCAGCAGCCACTTTGAAAATGATTTCCTTATGATGTTCATCAAAGACAATCATATTGGCCATCACTTTCTGTGCTTTCACTAAATCTTTTAAAGCACGTTGTGTAGAAGCAATGGATGCGTCTTCCAAATAGTTTCCAAAAAACACAAAGGTTAAAATAGTAGCAGTAGTTTCATAGTAAGCAAACTGTGCCCCTTGACCAATGATTGTTCCGTACAAACTATAACCAAAAGAGGCCACTGCGCCTATAGCAACCAATACATTCATATTGGGGATACCATTGAACAAACTATTGATAGCACTTTTGCCAAAATAATTCATACCTACTATAAAAACTGGAATGGTTAAAGCCAACTGAACATAAGGGTTCATCAACCAATGAATATGTACACCTGGAATCATATGCACAATGAGTGGAAGGGTAAAGATCATGGAGAAGATAGCACGTTCCTTATTGTTATCTAACCATTTTTTTGATTGACCTTTTTCCGCTTCTTGACCTCTCACTTTATAACCTAAATCTTGAATCCCTTTAATTAAAGCTGGTTTTTGGGCAGCATCAACCAATTCAAATTGAACTTCACCTTCCATGAAATTTACTTTAGGCTCATGAATGCCTTTACTACTAAGATATTTATGAATGGATAACGCGCAATTGGTACAACTCATACCATCTACTTTCCATTGAATGTTTTCCATATGAATGCATTTATAATATAAAGGTACGAAACCATTTTAGGATTGTATTTGAAGCTTTATATTTGCAGGATGGATCTTATTTATACCCTTGATCAAACAGCACCTATTGCAGCCCAATTGGTGAAAAAGTATGCTTCTAAACCTGTATGGGTTTTTCAAGCACCCATGGGGGCGGGAAAGACGACCCTTATTGCAGCAATAGGGAAAGCCTTGGGTATCCAACAGGCGATGTCTAGTCCTACTTTTTCTATTATGAATGAATATGAAGTCAATGGCAAATTGATCTACCATATGGATTGGTATCGTATAGAGAGTGAGGCGGAGGCAAGACAAGCGGGGATAGAGGCTGCTATGGATGAAGCGGATTTGTCCTTGGTGGAATGGCCTGAAAAAGCACCTAATTTGGTGCCAGAAAATGCAGTGGTATTGAATATTGAAATCCTAGATCCCAACCACCGTCGAATTTTTGTATCTTCATAAAAATAATTTCTATGAGTGTTACTAAGCCACAAATTCATCCTTCATTTTCCTATGAAACACAGGAAGAAGTATTGGACATTCCTCATAGGGCTAAGCCATTATTTATTGGCATTCCAAAAGAAACCGCATTTCAAGAGAATAGAGTTGGTTTAATTCCTGAGGCCGTGGGTGTATTGGTGGCCAATGGTCATCGTGTTTTAGTAGAGTCTGGAGCGGGTCAAGGAAGTCGCTACACAGATAAAGATTACGCAGAGGCAGGTGCAGAAATTACGTTTGAAAAAGCGGCAGTGTATCAATGTCCTATTCTAATTAAAACAGCTCCACCGGTAGAATCAGATCTGCCTTTCTTGCAAATGCATCAAACCATTATTTCACCATTGCATTTATCCGCCATCAAGCAGGAGGTATTGGTACAGTTGATGGCAAAAAAAATTACAGCCTTATCAATTGAAAATATCAAAGACGAGAATCAAAACTATCCAATATTAAGAAGCATGAGTGAGATAGTGGGTAGTGCCGTGATGTTGATTGCTGGACAGTACTTAAGTAATTTCAATCAGGGCAAAGGGGTGTTATTGGGGGGTATCAGTGGTGTTCCGCCAACTAAAGTAGTAGTGATTGGTGCAGATATCACCGGAGAATTTGCTGTTCGCAACGCACTTGCATTGGGAGCAAGCGTAAAAGTGTTTGATAACAATGTGTCTAGATTACAAAGACTACAAAATAACTTAGGTCAACGTGTTTGGACTTCAGTCATTGAACCAAATATATTGGCAAAACAATTGAAGACCTGTGAGGTAGCAGTAGGTGCATTGAGAAACGAAATTGGTAGAGCGCCTATCGTTGTGACAGAAGAGATGGTAATGAATATGCGTCCAGGTAGTATCATTATAGATGTAGCTGTAGATAGGGGTGGATGTTTTGAAACTACAGAGTTAACCAATCATGAAAATCCAATTGTGATCAAACATGATGTGATTCATTATGGCGTACCTAATATTCCTAGTGGTTTTGCGAGAACAGCTAGTCAGGCCATTAGTAATGTCTTGATGCATTTGATGGTCGAGATTGGAGACCAAGGTGGATTAGAAGAAATCATCTGGCATCATGTACATCTTCGAGAAGGCATTTATTTATACAAAGGTGCTTTGACCGATTTTTATATCAGTCAAAAATGCAATTTAAAATATACCGATTTGAATTTATTAATTGCCAGTAGAGCCTAAATTGCTGATTCGTTTTTAAAATCTGAGAGAGAAAGTTGTTGATCACAAAAATGATATTCTTGTGTATCATTACTCGCAACAATGACTAATTTATGCATCGCATAAGTTTGCATTAAATGATGATAGGTTTGAATACCTTCTTGGTCTAGATTACTACAAGGTTCATCTAGTAATAAAATTGGGGATTGATCAAAAATAGCCAAAGCAAGTTTCAGCCTTTGTTTCATGCCACTACTAAAGTTTCTAATCTGCTTCTCTGCAGCTTTTTGAAGACCAATTTTTTCTAAAATTTCAATTGGCTTTAAGGCAGTGTGTATGGACTTAAATTGTTGATGAAAAGCAATTTGCTCTAATGCTGTTAATTCTTCTACGAGTTCTAAATAAGGTGAAGCAATACTAATATGTTGATAGACCTTAGTGCTATCTATGGCTTTTCCATCTGCATCTACCCAATTAATTTGTCCTTTAGTTAGTCCTATATATCCTGCAATAATTTGTAACAGCGTGCTTTTTCCAGATCCATTGTTTCCAATCAATGCATAATATTGGCCAGTAGTAAAACTGGAGTCAAGATTGGAAAAAATCCATTCTTTATTGAATCTTTTTGCAGCAGCAGTTAGGTGAATTTGCATATTAATCTTCTTCTACAGCTCCTTTGACAAAACGCTTGATGATGCCTCTTCCACTATCTCTAATAAAAGTTACAATTTCATCACGTTCGTCTGTTGCTGGCAACTCTTCTTCAATAAAAGCAAGTGCCTGTGTAGTGTTCATTCCTTTATTGAAAATATAGCGATAGATATCTAAAATATGGTTGATCTTTTCTAAATCAAATCCTCTTCTTTTCAATCCAACACTATTCACACCACCATAGCTTAATGGGTTACGTACAGCTTTGATATAAGGTGGTACATCTTTACTCACTAAACTACCTCCTGCGATATATGCATGTTGTCCTATTTGAACAAATTGATGTACGGCGCTCACGCCAGCAATCCAAGCATAGTCGCCTAAGGTTACGTGACCTGCAACTTGAACGCTATTGCTTAAAATACAATGGTTGCCAATGATACAATCATGAGCAATGTGACTATAAGCCATGATTAGACAATGACTACCCACTTTTGTCACCCATCTATCAGAGGTACCTCTATTGATGGTTACAAATTCTCTAATAGTGGTATGGTCACCAATTTCTACTGTCGTTTTTTCGCCATTGAATTTTAGGTCTTGAGGGTCGGCACCAATTACTGCACCAGGGAAGATGCGACAATTTTTGCCAACGGTTGTACCATTCATGATGGTTACATTACTTCCAATCCAGGTGCCTTCGCCAATTGTTACGTCACTGTGAATAACCGTAAATGGATCAATTTTTACATTCGATGCAACTTTAGCATTGGGGTCTATATAAGTAAATGGATGCGTCATAGGTATAATTTTAGTCTGCTCTTTTTACAACTTGAGCAACAAGTTCAGCCTCTGTAGCCACTTTTCCATTTACATAGACAGTGCCACGCATTTCGCAAATACCTCTGCGAATGGGAGACATCAATTCTAATTTAAGCAACATGGTATCGCCTGGCTTAACCATTTGTTTAAATTTACAATTATTGATTTTTAAAAAATAAGTATCATATGTTCCTTTTGGCATTGCATTGATACAAAGAATGCCTCCAGTTTGAGCCAATGCTTCAATTTGTAGTACACCCGGCATCACTGGGTTTCCTGGAAAATGCCCAGGGAAAAACCATTCATTGAAAGTGACATTTTTTACACCAACAATACAAGTGTCAGTTAAGTCAATGATTTTGTCAACTAATAAAAACGGATGTCGATGTGGTAAAGTTTTTTCTATTTGCTCTAAGGTATATACAGGCGTAGCACTTGGATCATACACAGGTACATCTTTAACATGTTTGTTCTTTTTGATATACTGTTTGATTTTTTTAGCAAATTCAACATTGCTACTATGCCCTGGTCGATTCGCTATGATTCTTGCTTTAATGGGGTAGCCAATTAGCGCAAGATCACCCACTACATCTAATAACTTATGACGTGCTGGTTCGTTTGGAAATCTTAATTCTAAATTATTTAAATAGCCTTCGCTCTTCACTTCAATTTTCTCGCGTTTGAATACTTTGGCCAATCGACCCATTTCTTCATTGGTGACAGGTTTATCTACCACAACTATTGCGTTATTGATATCGCCACCCTTAATTAAATCATGCTCTAATAAAGTTTCTAATTCATGTAAAAAACAAAACGTTCTACATGGGGCTATTTCTGCTTTAAAATCTTTAATCGTTTTAAGTGCTGCATGCTGCGTTCCTAATACCGGGCTATTAAAATCTATAAGGGTTGTAATTTGATAATCCAATGCTGGTAATGCCACCATCTCCACGCGCTTATCTTCGTCGTAATGAAAGATATTTTCATCAATACTATACCATGCTTTTGCAGCATCTTGTTCCAACACACCTATTTTTTCAATGGCCTCAATAAATGGGGCAGAGCTGCCATCCATGATTGGAATTTCTGGTCCATTCAATTCGATCAATGTATTGTCAACACCTAGACCAATTAGAGCGGCAAGAATATGTTCAACCGTGCTCACTTTAGCATCACCTACCTGTAAAGTAGTTCCACGACTTGTGTCAGTTACTAAATCACAATCAGCCTTGATTACCGGTTGGTTGGGTAAATCAACTCTTTGAAACTGTATCCCAAAACCTGGATTTGCAGGATGTAAGGTCATGTCCACAAGAACGCCTGTATGTAAACCGGTTCCGCTAATACTTAAACTTTGACAAAGCGTATGTTGCTTATCGGGATTGAAATTTTGATCCATGTATAACAAATTTAGAATAGCTTACTTAAAAGCTTGATTTTAAGCAAAAATACGGCTGAATTAGGCTTTTTGAGACAGTTGCTGCAGTAATATTTCGAGTTCTTGGACTCTTTTTTCCAATTCTGGTAGGTTTTTGACATAAACCTGGCTTCTTAAGCTTTGTTTTTGATCTGCTGCAGGATTCCCTGTAAGGGTCATATTAGGGTTTTTAACTGTCTTAGTTACACCACTTTGAGCTGCAATTTTTACGCCATCAGCTACTGCTATATGGCCAGCAAAACCAACTTGACCACCGATCATCGCATTTTTTCCAATTTTGGTACTGCCACTAACTCCAGTTTGAGCAGCAATCACGGTGTTGGATCCAACTTCTGCATTATGTGCAATCTGAATGAGGTTGTCTAGCTTTACACCTTTGCGAATGATAGTCGACCCAATGGTGGCTCTGTCAATAGTGGTGTTTGCGCCAATTTCGACATCATCTTCTATCATCACATTGCCCAATTGAGGTACTTTTTGAAAACTACCATCTTCTTTTGGAGCAAAACCAAATCCATCACTTCCAATGATGCTACCGCTATGAATGGTGACATTATTTCCAATGATACAATCAGCATAAATAACCACACCTGGATGAATGGTTACATTGTTGCCAATTTTTACATTTTCACCAACGACCACATTGCTGAATATTTTTACGTGTTCACCTAAGATAGCGCCTTCACTGATATAAGCAAATGCTGCAATATAATGATGGGGTCCTAATGATGCGGTTGGAGCAATAAATGAAGGAGACTCAATGCCTACCAAATTTTGTGCCTTTAATGCTTGGTATTTTGTAAGTAGGGTAGCGAATGCGGCATACGCATCTGGAACTCTAATTAAAGTAGCGTTTATTTTTTGTTTTAAAATTTGCTGCTCACTGATGATGATAATTGATGCAGCTGTTGAATATAAAAACTCTTCATATTTAGGATTGGCTAAAAAGGAGAGTTGACCAGCAGTGGCTTCCTCAATTTTTCCGAAATTCTTAACTGTTACAGATGCGTCACCTTCTACTTGGCCTTGTATCATCATTGCTATCTGTTGGGCACTAAATTCTAGCATGCGTTGCTTGTTTATTTGAATTGGGGGTTATTCGCTTAGCGAACAAATGTAAAATTTTTTAACCGGGGTAGAAAGACTTTCCACAATTAATGCGTTTTGTACCTCAGAAATGGTCGAAATTTCACCTTTTTTTAGCAAAATATGGATATTCTCACTGTCATTCTTGTATAAAGTGTTGCTTGTTTCTCCTTTAAAGCATAAAAATGCAGCGGCTTCATCATCGACATTGAATCTTGCTTTTGTAGCTATTAAAGCATCACTTAAAGCTGCTTCAGAGATTGGTTCTGATTGCAATTGACATTTATATATTTTCCTATTCAACAATCGATTACATAATAAAGATAAAATTGGATCTGAATGAGACTGCCATTTTTTAATCGCGAACATAATATCTGTGTCATCTAATTGACAATAAGATGCGATATCAATTTGCTCGAGCACTGTAAATTCATTGGATAAAAAGTAATCTAAAATTCCACCAACAGAGATTGAACTATCTTTTGCTTTGACCAATTGTTGTGCTCTTTGGATAATTTTGACCAACATATTTTCTGCAGCAATGACTGTTTTATGACGATAAACTTGCCAATACATAAGTCTTCTGGAAACCAAAAATTTCTCTACGCTGTTAATCCCTTTTTCTTCTACCAATAAAATATTATTCTTGACATTGAGCATTTTTAAAATTCGCTCGTAGCCCACTACACCTTCACTTACACCTGTAAAGAAACTGTCTCTTGATAAATAATCTAATCTATCTACATCCAATTGGCCACTTATTAATTGGTGTAAAAAAGTCTTGGGATATTGATTGGTAAAAATTTGAATCGCTACATCTAATTGCCCGTGTAATACAGGGTTGGGGTCTGCATTTAAATGTTGCATGATTAACAAAGAAAGTGCTTCATGGTGGACACCTTTTAGCAAAACATGTTCTAAGGCATGTGAATAAGGGCCATGACCAATGTCATGCATTAATATGGCAGCTTTGGCTGCTTGAGCTTCTGCAGGAGTGATTTCAACACCTTTATCTTTAAGTTCATTGATTGCGGTGCACATTAATTGGTAAGCCCCAAGTGAATGGTGCAATCTTGTGTGCACAGCGCCAGGATAAACTAGTTGTGCTAATGCCATTTGTTGGACTCTCCTTAATCTTTGAAAAAAAGGATGATTGAAAATGGCAAAAATCAACGGGTCATTTATCGTAATAAATCCATGGACTGGATCGTTTATCATTTTTCGGGTCAAAAATTCCATAGGCTAAATGTGTTGACAAAGGTACGAAATGTGAATAACTCCTGCGTTTTATTTAAATAGCTACTGTTTCAAAAAACTATCTTTGTAGCACAGCTTAATTAAGACAAACCCTACTTAAAACAGCCCCATTTTATGAAAATCACACAAGGCACTTTAGATAAATTAGAAGATATTTTAGGTGAATCTGAATATGTAGTTAGATACGAGCGTGGTAATTTCCAGAGCGGTTGGTGCTTACTAGAATCCAAGAAAATTGTGGTCTTAAACAAGTTCTTGAATTTGGAAGCTAGGATCAATACTTTACTTGAACTGATCCCACAGCTAGATATCGAATTCGATAAGCTAACGCATGATTCTCAAAAGTTATATGAGGAAGTGAAGCGTATAGCATTGACAGAAGCATAAATTTTAACCTTACAAGTTTTGTTAAGAATCACTATTTTAGGATCAGGCACCAGTACTGGGGTTCCCTTAATAGGATGCATATGTCCTGTATGTACTTCGAATGATCCAAGAGATAAAAGGTTAAGAACAAGCATCAAAATTGAATCCGATACTTCTTGTATTGTCATAGATACGACACCTGATTTTAGGTATCAAATGTTGCGCACTAAAACCACTCATATAGATGCAGTTGTATTCACGCATCCTCATAGAGATCATTATGCTGGTTTAGATGATATAAGACCATTTAATTTCTTTTCTGGTAAATCAATGCCAATTTATGCCAATGCGATCACGCAGGTAGCCATTCAACGAGATTTTTATTATGCTTTTGAAGCTAATAAAGATGCAGGTTTGCCTGAGATGAAATTGCATACAATAGATCACGAAAACGCTTTTACGATTGGAGATATTCAATTAACACCAATACAAGTGATGCATCGAGAAATGCCAGTATTGGGTTTTAGAATTGGAGACTTTACGTATATCACAGATGCAAATCATATAGCAGCAGAAGAGCTTGAGAAAATTAAGGGATCAAAAGTACTCATACTCAATGCACTGCGTCCTGAACCACATCCTACCCATTTTACTTTATCGGAAGCGATTGCGTTGACGCAGTCTTTAAATATACCTCAAACCTACTTCACCCATTTTAGTCATCAAATTGGCTTACACGCATCGATGGAACCAAGTTTACCAAAGGGTATTGCCATGGCATACGATGGGATGGAAATTGCCTTATAGCTTCATAAGTATTTATACGTAAATCTTGCCTATAAAAAGGGGATAGGTTTGGTCAAAATACCCCATGCAATTTGATTGGAAATCTTATTTCATTTTTACATCAAAAGAGCAAAAAGGAATAGTAGTACTAGGTGGTATATTATCATTAAGTCTATTGTTGCATTATTTTTTGCCAGCGACACCAACTAAGCTGACTCGTTTTTCAAATTCCAAAACGAACCCTAGAGCATTCTTTTATTTTGACCCGAATAGTTTGGATAGCATTCAAGGAATGCAATTAGGGTTGTCTAAAAAACAAATGATTACACTATATCATTATCGTGAAAAAGGTGGCCGGTTTTACAAAAAAGAAGATTTGCTAAAATGGTATGGATTGTCTGAAAGTCAAGCGCTAAGTTTGATTCCTTGGGTCCAAATTAAAGCATTAGATTCAATCCATCCCAATCAACTTTACCCGAAATCCAATTGGGAAAAGAAGTCCGCATTGCAAATTGATATCAACAATCCAAATGCATTGGACTGGATTCGACTCACAGGGTTGCCTGCGTATAAAGTAAAACGTATTTTAAAGTATCAAAAATGGACAGGAGGATTTACAAGTGTACAAGGGTTAAAAAAAGTCTACGGCATCTCTGCTTTTGATTTTGAAATGATTTATCCTTATATAAAATACCAACCCATAAGTCAAAAAAAGATGGATTATCACACCATGCGATTTGAAGACTGGTTATCGCTTGGCCTATTTGATGAAAAGACTGTTTGGGCCATATTAAAACTAAGAAAGGAGAAACAGGGTAGGTTGTCTTGGTCCGAAATGGTGATTCATTTTGATCTAACTGAGGCAGAAGCTAGTGTCTTAAAAAAAAGAACCAATCTAAGTAATTGAAAAACAATTAAATAGATTGGTTGTAAGGACAGTGTTAAATTTTTTATTCAAAAAAGTATGAATATAAAAATAATATCCTAAGTTTAGAAAAGGATTTGATCCTGAATATCGATTGCTTGCTTACGAGGCTCCTTGAATAAAGGAGCCTTTTTTATGCAAATTATTTGTGCTTGAAAATTTGATTTACAGCACCTCCTAACATCGGAAATTTTTCTTTTACAAAAGCAGCAATGGTTTCGATAGATTGCTTTGCTTGTTCTGGTGTAACACCTGCTTCTTTTACTAAACGGTCAATTAATTCTTGCATCTTTTTATTTTTAAAGGTTAGTAGTCGTATTGCTTTAAGCGACTTTTAAAGCGCTTAATTTGCTTTTATCAAACATGTCTTTTGCATAGGCTAAAGTCACATTAAATTCTTTGATATCAGTGCCAGGAAGCTCGAACATGGCTTGGGTAAATAAACTCTCACAAATACTTCTTAACCCTCTGGCGCCTAATTTATATTCCATTGCTTTGGCAGTTATAAAATCAAATACTTCAGGATCGATGGTTAGCTTAATATCTTCAATAGCAAACAATTGTGTGTATTGTTTGATCAAAGCGTTCTTTGGTTCTGTTAAGATACTTCTCAATGTTGCTGCATCTAATGGCTCTAAATGCGTTACTATTGGAAGACGTCCTAACATTTCGGGTATTAAGCCAAAAGTTTTGATGTCTTGTGCATTAACAAAACGCAATAAATTTTTGCGCTGTAATTCTTGCTCATCTTTATTTACACTAAAGCCAATCGCATTGGTGTTGATTCTTCTAGCAATAATTTTATCAATACCGTCAAACGCTCCACCACAAATGAATAAAATATTTTTAGTGTCGACTTTGATCATTTTTTGATCTGGATGCTTTCTGCCGCCCTGAGGGGGCACTAAGACTTCGGTACCTTCAAGCATTTTTAGTAAACCTTGTTGTACCCCTTCACCACTTACATCTCTTGTAATGGATGCATTGTCACTTTTACGAGCGATTTTATCAATCTCATCAATATAGACAATACCTCTTTGTGCAGCTTCTACATCGTAATCGCAGTTTTGTAAAAGACGGGTTAACATGCTCTCCACATCCTCACCTACATATCCTGCTTCTGTAAAAACAGTGGCATCCACAATGGCGAATGGGACATTCAAAAGCTTAGCGATTGTTTTAGCAAGTAAGGTTTTACCTGTACCAGTTTCGCCAATCATGATAACATTACTTTTCTCTATCTCTACTTCATCCTTGTTGGTGCTAGGCAGGTTAATGCGTTTAAAGTGATTGTAGACAGCTACGCATAGTATTTTCTTTGCTTCATCTTGGCCAATGATATATTGGTCCATAAACGCTTTAATAGCAATTGGCTTTTGTACTTTAAGTGTACCCGCTTTACCTGCTTCTTTTTTTTGATGAAACTCTTTATCTACAATTTCATGAGCATGCTCAATACAGTGCTCGCAAATATGACCTTCCTGACCAGCAATTAGGATTTTGACTTCCTCTCTGCTGCGGCCACAAAAAGAACATTGTATGTTTTCTGTCTTACTCATTTTCATTTAATCCAATTTATTATAAACTCTTTGCAATCTTGTCTACGATACCATATTCAACGGCTTCTTTGGCATTCATCCAATAGTCTCTGTCGAAATCAGCCATAATTTGCTCCATTGATTTACCACAGTTTTTCGCTAAAATTTGAGCACCTAATTCTTTGGTCTTTCTAATTTGTTCTGCTTGAATCTCGATGTCTGCACTTGTAGCTTGGAAATAACCACCTAAACTAGGTTGGTGAATCATTACTTCTCCGTGCGGGAAAATGGTACGCTTTCCTTTCTCTCCCATGCTCAATAAGATAGAGCCCATACTTGCAGCTAAGCCCATACAAATTGTGTGAACTGGGCTTTTAATTAAATTCATGGTATCAAACATCACCATGCCGCTTGTTACCACACCGCCTGGACTGTTGATATAAAAATTAATTTCTGCTCCTGGCTTATCCGCGTCTAATAATAAAAGTTTCGTGACAATATCTTTAGCGGATTTATCGTCCACTACGCCCCATAAGTAAATTGATCTTTTTTCGAAAAAGATTTGCTCCATTTTTCTATTCAAAAACGAAGGCGCATTGTCTTCTTTTTTATCTCCTCTTGGTTCTTCCTCTTCTTCCATTAAAAAACGATTCGTGAGTATCATATAAACAGTTTAAATTATTATAATTATTTCTTTACTTTTCTAGGATTAGTTAATAATACTTCATCTACTAATCCATATTCTTTTCCTTCAGCAGCGGTCATCCAGAAATCTCTGTCACAATCTTTCGCAACCAATTCTACATCCTTATGGGTATGTGTAGCTATGACTTCGTATAGTTCGTGTTTTAATTTCTTAATTTCTCTTGCTGTGATTTCAATATCAGAAGCTTGTCCCCCGATAGCGCCACTTGGCTGGTGCAACATGATTCTACTATGTCTTAATGCAGTTCTTTTACCTTCAACACCAGCACACAATAAAATCGCCCCCATGCTTGCTGCCATGCCTGTACAAATAGTCGCCACGTCAGGGCTAATAAATTGCATGGTATCGTAAATTCCCAATCCTGCATAGACACTTCCGCCTGGACTGTTGATGTACATTTGAATGTCTTTTGTACGGTCTGTACTTTCCAAGAAAAGCAATTGAGCTGTAACAATATTCGCTACATAGTCATTGATGCCTTCGCCCAAGAAAATGATTCTATCCATCATTAATCGGCTAAACACATCCATACTTGCTACATTCATTGGTCTTTCTTCAATAATATAAGGCGTTAAATTGGTCACGCTATTTTGATATTGATGAAGACTGTTACTGCTGATCCCTCTGTGTTTGATCGCGTATTTTTCGAATTCTTTTCCTATGTTCATATATGCTTTTTTCAGTGTGTAAAGGTAAAACCTATTCTTCTAAGCTATTGCAAAAAGGGTGCCAAATTTGAGTGAATTCATGGTAGAAATACAAAAGCCCCGAAAATCGGGGCTTTTGCTATCAAAAATGGTCTATTTAGTGTTTGTGGCTATTCAACAAATCGGCAAATTTCTCTGCAGCGATAGGTTCTTCTTTGGCAGTTACTTCTGCTTCCAAAGCATTGAATAATTTATCTGCGCTAATTCTGTGGTAGCTATCTTCTACAAATTTTCTGTCTTGCATCATACGTGCTGCATAGTCTTCTAACCATTGATCGTTATCGCCTAATGCACCTAACTGTCCACCCATATAACTCATCAATTGTTGTTTTGCAAAATTCTTCAAATCTTCTGCCACCACTTCCACTTTATGGTCAGCAATTAATTGAGTACTTATTACAGTCCACTTTAACTGATCTTGGAAAACTGGGTATTCTTTTTCTGCTTCTTCTTCTGTTCTTTGTTTGTCTCCACCTTTTTGTAACCAACGCTTTAAAAAGGCAACTGGGAAATCCATTTTAGTTTGCTCAATCAAGCTATGATATATTTGATCATGTACTTGATTTTTCGCTTGTTGATCGTAGTATCCTTCGATATCTTTTTTTATTGCCGCTTTGAATTCTGCTTCGTTGGTGATTGCTTGATTAGGGTAGGTTACCGTGAATAAGGTCTCATCCAAAGGTGCTTTTTCAACCAAGCCCACTTTAGTGATTACCAATTTAAAATATTTGTCTGCATCCTCTTTGGTCAATGCTAGATCATTCAAAATAATATCTAACTCTTTGTCATCAAAGGCTTTCTTTAATTGAATGACAACAGTGTCGTCGTTCTTTTTACCAATGAATTGTTTTCTTTGTTTTTCGGTAAAGTATTTGATCAATAAAGAATTGTCTTTTTTGATTCCGCCTTCCACTTCATTGCCGTCTTTATCTGATTCAATGAAAGTTACATTCAACACATTGTCTTCGCTAGTTGCAGCTTCAGGTTCAGTCATGTTGCCATTTCTGATTTGTAGACGCTCTACTTCGTTTTGTACCATTTCGTCTGTTACTTGAATCTTGTATCGCTTTACTTTGATGTCTTTTGTTTTTACTTCAAAGCTTGGCTTTAAGCCAATTTCAAAAGAGAAATCGTAGTCTGTTGGATTGTTTTGATCCATATTGGCAAATGCAGTTTCCAAAGGAAGTGGTTGTGCAAATATGTCTATCTTCTCTTTTGCAATATATTGGTTCATCTCGTTCTCCACTGTTTTCAAAATCACATCAGTGAATACAGATTGTCCGTACATTTTTTTAATCATTCCAGCTGGCACCATTCCTTTTCTGAATCCAGGAATATTTGCCGTTTTGGCATGCTTCTTTAAACTTGTTTCGTATGCAGTTAAATAATCTGCTTTTGAAATTGTCACCGTTAATTGATCATTTAAAGGCGCAATGTTGGTTTTTTTTATGGTTGCCATAGATATTGCTTTTACTTCTTGATTGTAATGTTTAAGGGGTGCGAAGGTACAATTTTTGCTTATATTA
>JACCDN011220600.1_pt1 | contig 38284 bp, 40 predicted proteins | sample 7441691 | NCBI WGS metagenome assembly JACCDN01 (sample SAMN15323439, study PRJNA562643) | freshwater metagenome | isolation source: river surface water | place: USA:Blue River Watershed | collected 2017-08-16
GAATATCAAACAGGCTATCGTGAGTTATTTTTTGCTTATCTTGATTGCTTGCTGGCACTGGCTGAAAATAATGGCACACCGGAAACGGCACTGCGCCAGTTTGAACTGACGGTATTAACCAGTCTGGGTTATGGGGTTGATTTTCTCCATTGTGCACACAGCGGAAAGCCCGTCTCTACCGCAATGCATTACCGTTACCAAGCAGCAACAGGCTTTATCGCCAGTACGCAAATTGATGATAACAGTTTCTCCGGGCATGAATTACAGGCCTTAGCGGCATGCCATTTTCCTGACGCACAAACGCTAAGGGCGGCTAAACGTTTTACCCGCATGGCTTTAAAACCTTATCTTGGTGCAAAGCCATTAAAGAGTAGGGAACTTTTCACCCATCTGCATGCAAAACAGGCGTAGATGGCAACCCATCTGGCTTTCCATGAAAAAGAGGCATCATGACTGATTTACTGTTAGGTATTAACATCGATCATATTGCTACATTACGCAATGCCCGTGGCACAATCCATCCTGATCCCGTTCAGGCGGCTTTTATTGCGGAACAGGCAGGTGCTGATGGTATTACGGTGCATTTGCGTGAGGATCGCCGTCATATCACTGATCGTGATATACGTATTCTGCGCCAGAGCATACAGACCCGGATGAACCTTGAAATGGCAGTAACCCGTGAAATGCTCGATATTGCCTGCGAATTTCTGCCCCATTACTGTTGCCTGGTGCCGGAAAAACGTCAGGAGATTACCACTGAAGGGGGGCTGAATGTTGCCGGGCAACAGGATAAAATTGCACCGGCCATTAAACAATTATCCCGTGCTGGGATAACCGTTTCTTTATTTATAGACGCCGACGTTCACCAGATAGACGCCGCCGTTGCAGTAGGTGCACCTTATATTGAAATTCATACCGGTGTCTACGCAGATGCGGCTACTGATCTGGCCCGTCAGACCGAATTACAGCGCATTGCCCACGCAGCCACTTATGCGGCTGACAGAGGCTTAAAAGTCAACGCGGGCCATGGTCTGACTTACCATAATGTACAGCCTGTCGCGGCCCTTCCCGAGATCCATGAACTCAATATTGGCCATGCGATTATTGGTCGGGCCGTGATGACAGGTTTATCCTCAGCGGTTGCTGACATGAAATTGCTGATGCGCGAAGCACGTCGTTAATAATAATGACTGAAATACTCAGCCTGTCAGGAAGGTATTAAATGATGAATCTCTCTACCCTGATCTCAGAAAGCCGTAACCCTGCGACAATGGAGTTGGACACCCTTTCAACGCTGGATATGCTGACCTGCTTTAACAATGAAGATCAAAAAGTGCCACAGGCTATCCATGAGGTGTTACCGGCTATCGCTCACGCTGTAGAGCTGGCAGTGTGTGCCATAAAAATGGGCGGACGCCTGATCTATATTGGTGCAGGGACCAGTGGCCGTCTTGGCGTACTGGATGCTGCTGAATGCCCACCCACTTTTGGTATACCCAGTGATCTGATTATTGGTGTGATAGCGGGTGGAACCACCGCGTTATCAACCTCGATGGAAGGTGCAGAAGACAGCTTGACAGCAGGGGCAGATGATCTTAAATCACTGGCGTTAACGACAGCCGATATGGTCGTCGGTTTAGCCGCATCGGGACGTACACCCTATGTGGTTGGTGCACTCCGTTTTGCCAGAGAGCTGGGTTGTAAAACGGTGGCGATCTCCTGCAATCCTGTTTCACTCATTGCCAGAGAAGCCCACATCGCTATTTCACCGATGGTGGGACCGGAAGCACTGACCGGCTCTACCAGGATGAAATCGGGCACGGCACAAAAAATGATACTCAATATGCTTTCTACCGCAACCATGGTTAAATTGGGTAAAGTGTATCAGAATCTGATGGTGGATATTAAAGCCACTAATGCGAAACTCATCGACAGAGCCTGTCGTATTGTCATGGAAGTTACGGGCGTTACCCATGATGCAGCGAAACAGGCACTGACCCGCACTGGATTTGTAGTAAAACCAGCGATCCTGATGCTGCAAAAAAACCTGAATGCCGGGCAGGCACAACGGGATTTACAGCATCATCATGGCTGCCTGCGTGCGGCACTTGACGAAAAAACGAAAGAAACGCCATAAACAAAGGAGTCTGCGTGCTTGATAACCTGGATGATGAATACTGGATGCGGCAGGCGTTGCAACTGGCGTTGAAGGCACAACATGCAGGAGAAGTCCCGGTTGGTGCGGTCCTTGTATTGGATAATCAGATCATTGGCCAAGGATGGAACAGCAGCATCACACATCATGATCCCACGGCTCACGCTGAAATAATGGCCCTGAGACAAGGAGGACAATCGTTATTTAACTACCGCTTATTGAATACCCGGCTTTATGTTACCCTGGAGCCTTGTGTCATGTGTGCCGGAGCCATGATTCACAGCCGTATTCATCGCCTGATATATGGTGCTGATGACTTGAAAACAGGGGCAACAGGGTCGCGGCTGGATGTTTTGCGTTATACCGGGATCAATCACAGAATTCAGACAACAGCGGGAATTCTGGCAGAGGATTGTGCCAACCTGCTCAGTACTTTCTTCCAACAACGACGTGCAACAAAAGGCACACAAACGGGCTGCATAATACAGCCAACGCTGACAGAAAAAAGCCAGAAAACGTAAACAGGCTGGAGCAAGTTACCCAATTATTGGCTCCCCTGACTACCAGCAGGATAAGCTATCTCGGACCCGTTATTGATGTTTGCTGCCAGCTGTTGTGCTGCTTTCTTCTCCTTATCCTGCAGATAACCGACCAGACTGACCTGATAGCGACGAATATTTTCCACATATTTATAGGCTTCATGTCCGCGGGCATAGCCGTAAACTGTATCCTGATAGTACCGCTTCTGACTTAGCATCGGCAGACGTGTTTTCACGTGAACCCAGCTATCGGGATCACCCTGCTGTTTTTTTGTCAAACGACGGGCATCCAGTACATGACCATAACCCATATTGTAAGCAGCCAAAGCAAACCAGATACGTTCATCCTCCGGTATTGTTTCAGGTATTTTCTGTATCAGGAATTTCAGGTAAGCGGCCCCACCTTTAACACTTTCTTCTGGATCAAGGCGATCATGAATGCCTAGCCAGCTTGCCGTTGCACGGGTCAGCATCATCAATCCACGCACACCAGTAGGCGAGACAGCCTGTGGATCCCAGTGTGATTCTTGATAAGCAACCACAGCCAACAACCTCCAATCGATTTGTGTCGCATATTTTTCAAATAACGGGCGAAAAGTAGGTAACACCATATCAATTGCTTTTAAAAACGTTTTAGTATCGACATAGTCAAAGTTACCAACGTGCCCCAAATATTTTTCTTCCAGACGGGCAAGGTTGCCCTCTTCTATCATGTGGCTGTAAAAATCCAGCATGGCCGCATATAGGCTGTCATCATCGGTACGCTGAAAAAACCAGGAAACAGGTTCTTCATCAGTGATATCAAACGCTACCGCAAGCTGTGGATGAACACGTTGCAAGAATGCAATGGTAATCGAATCACCTAAGGTATAGTCCAGTTTACCTTCAATGACCTGTTCCAGTAACTCTTTGGAAGAATACTCTGTCGATAATTCCCACGCCAAATCTGGATATTGAGTTTGTTTTAACTGCTTCAATATCGTGATAGAGGTAGAGCCTGCAGCAACAACCAACTTACCCTTCAGATCATTCAAGGATTTTGGTCGTGGTGCACCCTGACGGTAAACCAGTTGTTGAGATACTGAATAATAAGCAGGACCAATATATGTATGGCTTAATCTCCCATCAGTAGGTATCAGTCCGGCAACCAGAAGATCAGTGTTATCGTTCTCTAAATCATCAAACATTTCATTAACATTATTACGTATGCTGACTTTTAGTTTCACGCCAAGGTAATCCGCAAAATATTTCGCCAACTCATAATCGAAACCACTTAACCCATTTTTATTCGTGGAATAGATCAGTGGAGAATCCAGGGTACTGATACGCAGTTCTCCCTGCGCTTTGATTTGTGAAAGTTTTCCATTCTGATCACTGCGCCAGGTAATATTGGGCCACAACGCAAGCGCCAGAAGCAAGGAAACAACACCGATCACAAAATAGTTTAATTTCAAATGTGTCAAATGATTGTCTCTCGGTAGCGCTGTATGCAATCCTTAATAGACCTCTTATGATAAAGTTTTATAAGAGGTCTGTGCCACTGTATCGATACAGTATGACAAATTGGCCTGGCGCTAACTTGTGATAAAATAATTACGCAAACGATTTTTCAGGGGAGTACTTCACTCACAGTGAAATATAAGCCCTCTGTTTGCACGCAGTGAAGCAGGGTACCCTGCTTCGTCATATCAATGTCAGCATCACACTGATAATCAATTATGATGATTATGCCATACTCCATTTTATCTTTGACGTTGTTCTGGCATGTTTCTACCGGAAAACTTGAAAAAAGGGCGTTTAATGATAATAAAGAAAGCGGTCACAAAGTGTCATACTTTATGTTTTATGATGGGATTATTCGTGATGACACCCTGAAAATGTGCACCGTGAAAAGGATTCAGCGCATAAAGCATATGCACGGAATTCATTGGGGTAACGATACCGGATAAAATGATATCAAGGATAATGCCGACGTTTGCAGGCTTGTTAACAAGCCACCTATACCTGAAACTTAACTATAATATGGTCATGTTTGTTTGATAATCAAATCCAGTGCAAGGAGATTTTATCCATGAACGTGAAAAATACGCTGATATTTCTAATCAGTTTTATGTTGTCTGTTGGGTCTTTTTCAGCCATGGCACGCTTGGGTGGTCTTGATTCAGGTTGCCTTTCTATTATCAGAGGTAATTTCAATACGCTTTCACTTAATGCATCAGGTTCCATAACAGTCAATCATAATTCAGGCCATCCTTATACTACTGAGCAACTCAAGGCATTAAATGATGCCATTGCAATTTTTAATGCAATGACCAGTGATATAGATAAAGCAATTACAGCTGTAAACAACTTAACCGCGGGTCATGTAGTGGCTACCACATTTGACGTATCCGGAACATCGGTGGCTACTGCGATAAATACGCTAAAACAAGATATGTTTGTTGTTGCTGTATCAGGCGTATTAGCTCCACAGGTAGTAACTCAAATAAGAGGGGTGTCATCACTAAATTTTGGAAATATTAGTACCTATCTTGATAAAATATTATCGCCGACGACCGCGGCTGCACCTTTTTGTAGTATTCAGGCCATTTTTTGATCTGCGACCCATTGCCTGTTTGATCCCTGAAGATATCGACTGGTTCTGTTATGGTTAGCATGGAAATATTGATCGGGACTGATATCGAGAAACACCATTACAACAGATTCTGAGTCATGACCGTTTTTTATAGATCTACTGATGTCTGTTATAAAAATCACCTGCTCATTCTGTTCATTTTTAGTGATCAACTAAAATTTATCACTGGAATAAACTGCAGGAAACGAGTTTATTCAAACTGTCCCCAGCTGATATCTGAGATTATGAACAGGCTCTAAGATTATTTAATCTTACCTTCTTTGTATAAAACATGCTGACGTATTACGGGATCAAATTTCTTTAATTCCAGCTTTTCCGGCTTGGTACGCTTGTTTTTCGTAGTCGTATAGAAATGACCGGTACCAGCAGACGAGATCAGCTTAATTTTCTCACTCACATTTTTGGCCATAGTAGTGCTCCTTAATACTTCTCATGACGGGCACGAATTTCGTCCAGAACCGTTTCAATGCCTTTTTTATCGATGCAACGCATACCTTTAGCAGATACGCGCAGTGTTACAAATCGTTTCTCTTTTTCAACCCAAAAACAATGGAAATGTAAGTTAGGTAAAAAACGGCGTCGAGTTGCGTTCATGGCGTGAGAACGATTATTACCACTCATAGGACGCTTACCAGTAACCTGGCAGACTCGTGACATATTATCTCTCCCAAACAAAATAGACTTAACCCTCACAGGGCCTAAGCAAGGCTTATCTTACCGAATTAAAAGGGAGCCAGTATACGTGCTGTATCGCTCCTGCTCAAGCCCTGAAAAAATAAAGATTTCGAAAAACGACGATCAATACCGTTAAATCCAACCACGCTCTGCAAAAGAAACATATTCACCGCGCCCTACCACTAAGTGATCAAGTACACAAATATCTAATAACGAACAAGCCTTTGTTATTTTGACAGTAATAATACGATCAGCGTTGCTTGGCTCCGCTTTGCCCGATGGATGATTATGCGCCAGAATTAATGCGGCAGCGTTAACCTTGAGTGCTTCACGTACAATTTCTCGTGGATAAATATCAACACTGTTAATTGTCCCCATGAACATCTCTTCATAGCGGATCACTCGATGTTGATTATCCAAAAACATCACCAGAAAAATCTCCCGTTCACGATGCGATAAGAGATTATGTAGGTATTTTTGTGTGATTTCCGGGCTAAGCATGGCACTTTTTTCTGATAAATGCGCATAGAAAAAACGGCTAGCAAGCTCTGATGCTGCTTGGAGTTGGGTATATTTTGAATCCCCTAACCCTTTTTGGGCACAAAACGTTTTGTAGTCTGCAGACATTAAATTATACAGAGATCCAAATTCATCGATTAGGCCCTCTGCCATCTCCATTACATGCAGGCCAGGCAAACCTGTACGCAAAAAAATGGCCAGTAATTCCGTGTCTGCCAATGCCGCTGGACCATGCATCATCAATTTTTCACGAGGAGCAAGTCCACCATACCATCCACCCATTCATTAATCTCCAATTTATGATTTCGGTCGATCAGTATTACCTATGGCTGGGCAGCAAACGATTTTATGTCTCCATTCTTGGAAAATATCACACAAAATTTTTATTAAGCAGGCGGCAGTTTTACTATAAAATTATATTCTTATCATTATCCATCGCAGCCGCAGAAATATAGATGCGATGGCCTTTCAGAAGCAATGATACCACCTGGCTGGGGCCAAACAGGAAATTATGGTCGTATCATGTATCAATTTCATTCATTCAGGCAATCGTGATGGCGGAACTTTCCGGTAAACATATTGTACTTGGCATTAGTGGAGGCATAGCAGCCTATAAATGTCCAGAGCTGGTGCGCTGTCTGCGCGATCAAGGTGCAGAGGTGCGGGTCGTGATGACAAATGCAGCCAAGGCATTCATCACGCCATTAACCTTACAGGCAATATCAGGTTATCCTGTTTCAGGTGATTTGTTTGAGCCCGCCGGCACCGAAACTGTAATGGGGCATATCGAACTTGCTAAATGGGCAGATTTGCTGATTCTGGCACCCGCTAGCGCGGATTTATTAGCCCGCCTTGCAGCAGGTATGGCGAATGATTTGCTCAGTGCACTCTGCCTTGCCACTACTGCAGTTATCGCTGTGGTGCCAGCAATGAACCAGCAAATGTACCGAGCAGCAGCCACTCAAGCGAATATTCAGATATTGCAAAGCCGTGGCGCCCTGCTATGGGGGCCGGATCATGGACATCAGGCCTGTGGTGATGTTGGTCCCGGTCGGATGCTGGAACCCAGCATGCTCGTTACTCTGGCAAATAATTATTTTTCTATCAGGACAGATTTTAGCGGCTTAAAAATACTCATTACCGCGGGCCCAACTCAGGAAGCCCTGGATCCTGTGCGTTTTATCAGCAATCAAAGTTCGGGTAAGATGGGATTTGCCATTGCACAGGCTGCTGCCACGAGGGGTGCCAACGTCACGCTCATTGCTGGGCCGGTGAATTTATCCACTCCTGTGAATGTTGATCGGATTAATATTATTAATGCTCTTGAGATGCAGCAGGCTGTGCAGCAGCAACTTGTTTTAAAAAAAGATATTTTTATCTCCTGTGCGGCAGTGACTGATTGGCGAGCAAAACAACCCTCAAAAGAAAAACTCAAAAGACAGGACACTGAAATCATATTCACTATGATAAAGAACCCTGATATCGTTGCTGAGGTTGCTGCAATGACTGAAAATCGCCCTTTTGTTGTTGGATTTGCTGCTGAAACCCAAAATATGGAAGAATATGCGCAACAAAAAATGATGCAGAAAAATCTGGATCTGATTTGTGCCAATAACATATCCCTTGCCGGGCATGGTTTTCATAGTGATACCAATGCACTGCATCTTTTTTGGCCAAAGGGTGAGAAGCAGGTTGCACATAGCGAAAAATCACGCCTCAGTCAGCATTTATTGGATGAAATTATTAGACTTTATGACACAAAAAATCGACGTTAAAATTCTGGACCCACGTATTGGTCGGCAATTTCCATTACCAACGTATGCAACATCAGGATCTGCCGGGCTTGATCTCCGCGCCTGCCTGGACAACGAGCTAAACTTGGTTTCAGGGGAAACCATCCTGGTTCCCACAGGGATCGCTATTCATATTGGTGATGATACGCTGGCTGCTGTCATCTTGCCTCGCTCAGGCTTAGGTCATAAGCATGGTGTAGTATTAGGCAATCTGGTGGGATTAATCGACTCCGATTATCAAGGGCAGCTAATGGTATCTGTATGGAATAGAAGTCAAAATTCGTTCAGCATCAAACCGGGCGAACGTATTGCACAAATGGTATTTATACCTGTTGTGCGGGCAGAATTTAATATTGTCGATGATTTTTCACACACTGAACGTGGTACGGGTGGTTTCGGCCATTCTGGCCGTCATTGATATACTCACGCATTCAGTCTGCCTGGGCTTGGTCTATCACTATTGACAATAGGTGTGTGTATTCCATGAATTTTATCATGCTATTTTTTTGTGCGTCACCGGAAAACAACGATAAGGGGAAAAAACACTCACCATAAAACCGCACAAAGGAAGAAAACGATGGCGCTGTCATAAAGAGGATTAATCATATTTTCTGGAAAATGCTTCATCGGTGTTGCACAGGTAAATGATGCCTTCAATAAAGGCAATCAGTGAAGGTATAAATGTCCAACAGAACAGTAAATAAAGAAGGCCTTGTCCAATTTTACCCAGATAAAATTTGTGAATACCGAAGCCACCCAAGAAGAATGCAAACAAAGCCGCGACTAACCGATTTTTTTCACGTTGACTGATTAACTGAAACGCGCCGCAATGTGGGCATGATCGGGTAGTAGAATCAATTGTTTTGCCACAATGCCGACAAAAAGCGATATCGGGCATAAGCACCCCCATGATGGTAAATAGAAAATATAGTCAACATAAAATGCCTTGTCAAAGGCACATGACTGGCTAATTCACCTTCTCATAACAGGTTGATAACGCTTAAAAGACGAATTCTTAAATACCATATTGCTGGTAATAGGCTTTCATTGCAGCAAGTTGCCCTGTCATTCTTGGGCTTTCTTCCAGAAAAGAAATCAAATCGGTTAGTGTGATAATCGATGCAACCTTGCAGTGATAGTTATATTCAATTTCCTGAATCGTAGAAAGATGACCATAACCGCGTTCCTGACGGTCCAAAGCAATCATCACCCCAGCCAGGGACGCAGGGTATTCATTGATAATCGCCATGGATTCCCGTATTGCGGTTCCAGCAGTGATCACATCATCCACCAACATGGCCCGTCCCAACAATGGACTACCGACGACCCGGCCCTTCTCTCCATGATTTTTCGTTTCTTTACGATTGAAGCTGTAAGGAACATTACGTTGATGCTCTGTCGCCAATGCGACAGCGGTTGTGGTCACAATAGGGATCCCCTTATAAGCAGGCCCAAACAAAAAATCGAAATCAGTACCTTGATCCATTAATGCTGTGGCATAAAAACGCCCCAGTAAGGCGATGTCAAACCCGGTGTTAAATAGACCTGTATTAAAATAATAAGGACTGATGCGACCCGATTTTAAGGTAAAGGTACCAAATGTTAAAACCTGCCTGTTCAGAGAGAATTCAATAAAATCACGTTGGTAGGTTTTCATTGCTTATCTTCTTAATACGGCTCGTTGAGCCTGAAAAATTGTTTTTATCCCATTGTGTGCGAGCGCTAAAAGTGTCGCTAATTCTTCGTGACTAAATGGTTCGCCTTCTGCAGTACCCTGTATTTCAACTATCCTGCCATCCTCTGTCATCACGACATTCATATCCGTTTCTGCGACAGAATCTTGAGCATATTCCATGTCACAAATGGTTTCACCTTTTACAATACCAACAGACACTGCGGCGACCAGCCCTTTCAGCGGGCTCACTTTCAGCTTACCGCGGGTAACTAAAGTATCCAGCGCATCAACCAGTGCAACGCAAGCCCCCGTAATGGCTGCAGTGCGAGTACCGCCATCGGCTTGCAAGACATCACAATCCAGTGTGATTGTGAATTCTCCCAGTTTTTTGAGATCCACTGCCGCCCGCAAGGATCTGGCAATAAGCCTCTGGATTTCCAATGTTCGCCCTCCCTGTTTTCCTCTGGCCGCTTCACGAACATTGCGGCTACAAGTCGCACGCGGCAACATACCGTATTCAGCCGTAATCCATCCCTGCCCTTTAATAAAACGCGGGATCCCTTCTTCTACCGTGGCAGTACATAAAACTTTAGTATGACCAAATTCAACTAACACCGAACCTTCGGCATGTTTTGTATAATGACGCGTCAGGGTTATGGGACGCACTTGTTTTACATCTCTGCCTGCGGGATGCATGGGTTTTCTCCAGATTAAAATTAAACTCGCCGTCACCTATTATACGGATTGGATGATGTGATGCCTATCCTGAAGACTGTAGCGACGCTATAATACCCCGTTATTTTCCTACCACCAGAGAACAATGATGATTCGTAGCATGACAGCCTGGGCCAGGTATGATCTGAAAAGTGAATGGGGTAACGCGACTTGGGAATTGCGTTCCGTTAATCAACGTTATCTGGAAAGTGATATCCGTTTACCAGAACAGTTTCGCAGTCTGGAACCGATAGTCCGCAATCGAATTCGTGCTCGTCTTACACGTGGCAAGGTTGAATGCAGTCTGCATTTTGAACCCAATATCCAAATACACCACCGGTTGATGCTGAATGAAAACCTGGCAAAGCAGCTGATTAAAGCGAGCAATTGGGTAAAAATGCAAAGCGGTGCAGGAGAAATCAATCCACTTGATATTCTGCGTTGGCCCGGTGTTATGACAACGGAAAAACAGGATCTGGATGCTATTGGTACCCAGTTGATCCAAGCGCTGGAAGCCGTACTGGATGAGTTTATCATCAGCCGCGAAACTGAAGGTACGACACTGAAAAAGCTGATTGAACAACGTTTGGATGCCATCAGCGATGAACTGCATAATGTTCGGACTCATATGCCAGACGTCATACGATGGCAGCGTGAAAGACTACTGCGCAAACTGGAAGATGCACAGATTCAACTTGACAATACCAGAGTGGATCAAGAATTAATATTGATAGCGCAACGCCTTGACGTAGCAGAAGAACTTGATCGTCTGGAAATGCATGTTCAGGAAATATGTCATACGCTGCAAAAAAAAGAGGCTGTTGGGCGGCGTCTGGACTTTATCATACAAGAACTGAATCGTGAGGCGAATACACTGGCATCCAAATCAATCAATATTGATATCACTCATTCTGCTATTGAATTAAAAGTGTTAATTGAGCAAATGCGTGAACAGATTCAAAATATTGAATAGCATATAAAAATTTTGGCCTCTGTCATTTCTCATCAATTGCATTCCATGGATTTTATGAATGATGTCATCGTTTAATTTCCACATTCAACCCACGGTGGAAAAATACCCTATGAAATGTTAAAAACTAAACTCAAATCTTGAAGACCAGATGACTACCGGGGCTCTGAGGACACACACCGGATATCAGGAGCACGTTAATGAAAATTATGCTATTCAGTGTGCAACGTTACGATAAATTTTTTTTTGATAAAATCAATCAACAGCAGTTTGCTGCTCAGGATTTCATACTTGATTACCGGCATGAAAGGCTGACTGAACTTTCAGCCAGCCTCGCGCAGGGAAATGATGCCGTGTGTATTTTTGTTAATGATTGCCTTGATAAAGCCGTACTCAGGCAATTAGCCAATGCTGGAGTGCGAGCCGTTTTATTGCGTTGTGCCGGTTTTGATAATGTCGATTTACCTGCTGCTAAAGAAGCAGGGATGTTTATCGCGCGGGTCCCTTGTTACTCTCCTGAATCTGTTGCAGAGCACACCGTTGCTCTCATTATGACCATGATAAAAAACATTCATCGTGCATATAATCGTGTGCGTGAAGGCAATTTCCAGCTTGATGGCCTTCTGGGTAAAACCCTGCACGGTAAAACCGTAGGTATGATAGGTACTGGCAAAATTGGTCTGATTACTGCGCGCATGCTAAAAGGATTTGGCTGTCATCTTTTGGGTTACGATACGGTCGAAAACGAACTATTCCGTGAAACAGGGCAATATGTCGGATTTAACACGTTACTCAATAGCGCCGACATCATTTCCCTGCACTGCCCATTGATACCTGCTACCCGGCATCTGATTAACAGACAGTCGCTGCAGCTTGTAAAACCCGGAGCAATGCTTGTTAATACTTCACGAGGCGCGTTGATTGATACTGCTGCTGTGACAGATGCACTAAAATCACGCCATCTTGGGGCACTTGTTATGGATGTGTATGAACAAGAAAGTGAGTTATTTTTTCATGACCATTCCTCAGAAGTGATCAGTGACGATGTGTTTCAGCGTCTGATGACTTTCCCCAATGTGTTAATCACAGGGCATCAGGGCTTTTTCACTGAAGAGGCATTAAATGAAATCGCAAGCGTCACATTGCATAATCTGCAATGCTTTGCTGAATCACGTCACTGTCCAAACCAGCTTGTGATAAAAGAAGACTAATGGCCAGTATCCATTAGCGGTATACATGCCCGGACATTTTAATATATCCTTAGTACTGTGTTTAGAATTCCTGCTAAAGGAAAAAAGTCATAGCAAGCTCAAGAGATTACCTACAATGACACTCAAACGAACGCAATATATCCATCGGGAGACATTCCGTAAATCTTGGCGCACTTATCAGGTGGCACCTGTAGCACTGGCGATCGGCGCCGCATGCATGCTATCGGCGTGTGAGAAAACCGATGAAACCGTTTTCCTGTACCAAAATGCCGATGACTGCTCCCAAGCCAATCCCGGGAGAAGCGAGCAGTGCACCACCACATATAACAACGCGTTAAAAGAAGCTGAAAGAACTGCACCAAAATATGCTACTCAAGAAGACTGCAGCGCAGAGTTTGGTGAAACGCAATGCACACAAACGCAAATACCTCAGATGGGGCAAATATCCACCGCATCTGAACAGACTGCACAACAAAATGGCAGCCTTTGGATGCCACTGATGGCGGGTTATATGATGGGCCGGATGATGAGCAATGGTGCCGGATTTTCCCAACAACCCTTGTTCACTTCTACATCAGCCAGCAGCCCGACGCGGGGTAAATTTGTTGATGCCAGCGGTAAAAACTACGGCCCGGTAACCAGCGGACGTACCATCACTGTGCCCAAAAATGCAATGGCACCTAAACCCACGATCACCAAAACGATTACCCGGGGTGGTTTTGGTGAATCGGTTACCAGGGCCATGCAACACGGTAACAACACCAGGGCAACTCAATCCGGTTCGCGCCGCCTGAGTGCCGGCGGCTAATGATTCATGAAGCGTCTGGCCATTACCGAGCGCCCAGACTGGCGTGAAAAAGCCAACGAATTTGGCTTTCGTTTTCATACCCTGCATGGCGAACCCTACTGGTGTGAAGATGCCTGTTATCAATTCACGCTAGGGCAAATTGAAGAGCTGGAAAACACCACGGCAGAGCTGCATCAAATGTGCCTGCAGGTGGTAGATAAAGTAGTCAACAGTGATCAATTACTGGCTAAATTCCGTATTCCCAGACACTGCCAGGAATTTGTTAGAAATTCATGGCAAACCCGACAACCCTCCCTTTATTCACGACTTGACTTGGCATGGGATGGCAAAAACCCGGCAAAATTACTGGAAAATAATGCAGATACTCCCACCTCACTGTATGAAAGCGCCTTTTTTCAGTGGTTGTGGCTGGAAGATCAGATTAACGCTGGTCACTTAAGTGGTGATACTGATCAATACAACAGTCTGCAGGAACACATCATTGCACACTTTGTTGATTTGAAAAAAAATCAGCAGATTGATCTGCTCCATCTGGCTTGTTGCCAGGATAATGAAGAAGACCGCTGTACCGTACAGTATTTGCAAGACTGTGCAACAGAGGCTGATCTGCCCAACGCATTTCTCTTTATGGAGGATATTGGCCTTGGGGAAAAGGGCCAATTTACCGATCCTGATAATCAGGTGATCAACAACCTGTTTAAACTTTACCCTTGGGAATGGATGTTCCGTGAAACATTCTCAACCAAATTATCCGATGCCAATGTTAACTGGTTGGAGCCAGGCTGGAAAAGCATTATCTCTAATAAAGCACTGTTACCTCTGTTGTGGGAAATGTTTCCAAACCATCCCAATCTGTTGCCTGCCTGGTTTGCAGAGGATAATCATCCTAAACTCGATCACTATGTGATAAAACCGCTGTTTTCACGTGAAGGTGCCAATGTTCAGATCGTCAAAAATGGTGAAACACTCATGCATACTGACGGCCCGTACGGCGCAGAAGGGATGATTATTCAGCAATTCCATGCACTACCCCGCTTTGGTGACCGTTATACTCTGATTGGCAGCTGGCTGGTAGATGATAAACCCTGTGGCATTGGCTTGCGTGAAGATCACGCTTTAATCACCCAGGATTTATCACGTTTCTATCCACATATTATTTCAGGTTGAGCATAAATCATGTCACATTTCATATTGTTATGATAACACTGCTGTAAAGTGCAGTATTATGATCATGAAAATAAAGCGCATTCGCTCTCTCTGTTATTCCTGCCATCGTATTCACCACCCCTGAATTAAAAAGCGGTGGAACTGAGGTTATTTTTGGTTCCGTCGCAAATTCATGTGAAACTTTCAGGGGATTACCTCAGGATTACTGACCCCGTCCGGATAATAGCTCATACGTCAAGGTGCTTATCGTAAGCTGCTGTTTACAATAAGGCCCATTTTTACCAGTAATGCTCGCTAGTAATCTGCCCGGGTTTGCGACGCAAATGTTTTTGCATCTGATAATTATCGATCAAAAGCTGTTGCGTATCCCTGACCATTTGGGGATTGCCACATAACATAATATGACTGTCTTTAGCATGAAGGGGCAGGCCAACTGCAGCTTCCAGCTGGCCATTTTGCATCAGGGTGGGTATGCGACCAGTGAGTGAGCCTGTATTTTGCTCGCGACTGACAATGGTTTGAATTTTCAATTTGCCATTATAACGTTGCTGGAGTTGCTGCATCAGAGGTAAATAGCTAAGATCAGTTATAAACCGGACCGCATGCACCAGTATCAGGTGCTTAAATCGTTCCAGATCACGTTCTTCCTGGAGCATGGACAGATAAGGCCCAATTGCGGTCCCTGTTGCCAGCATCCATAAAATGTCACATGAGGGGATCTCTGCCAGCACAAAGAAACCCGCGGCCTGTTTGGTTACCATCAGTTCACTGCCAATGGACAATTGGTGCAACCGCGAGCTAAGCTTGCCTTGCGGTACGGTAACCAGATAAAATTCAAGGTTGTGATTTCCTGGTGCATTCACATAGGAATAAGCACGTTGTACCTGTTTTCCTTCAATATTCAGTGCCAGCTTGGCAAATTGCCCGGCAATAAAAGCATCCACGGGCGCATCAACATGGATGCTGAACAAACTGTCTGTCCAGTGTGTTACTTGAGTGACTCTACCATTGACCCATTCAGCCATAATTTACTGTCCCTGCGATTAAGGTAGGGAATGCTACCCATTGATTTGTTATCATACTCTGCATTTCTTAGATAGGACCGCATGCATGTTATCAGCCCTTCAGTGAAATTTTTATCATTATCTTTTATTGAGGTCACTGGAAAGCTTGGACCCCAAATTAGCATGTTATTATGAAGTACAATTGGCGTGTTCTCATGCCCCTGGACAGGGAGCAGCAGGTTACATACAATCAAGCATTTTTATCAGGTGCCGCCACTTTCCCGTGAGTGATGTGTGTTAAAAGGGGCAAATACTTAAAGGAACTACATTGTTGAATGTCTGTTGCAGGATATCTTGAGCTCAGCATACCCTGCAACAGGCACTTACTACTTGTGGCTGCTATCGATGGATGTACGTTTTGCTATCATAAAAAGGACCGAAGAATGTCATTTGAACTATTTGAAAAATTGGAATTAAAAGTTCAGCAGGCGGTTGAGACTGTTATATTGTTACAGATGGAAGTTGAGGAGCTGAAGGAAAAAAATAATACGCTGTCTCGTGACATTCAAGATGCCACAGGGAGAAATGAATTAATAATGCGTGAAAATGAACAATTAAAACAAGAAATTGAAGAGGTAAAGCAAACAAATAGTGCCCTGTTACGTGAAGTTCAGGACACCGCAGGGAGTCACGAATTATTGATTCATGAAAATGAGAAGCTAAAACAGTATCAACATTCATGGCAAGAACGTATTCATGCTCTGTTGGGTAAAATGGAAGAAGTATAAATACAGATTGTTGTTATTCCATGTCCAGCGAATCCTCAGCTAAGATAATGCCTGTATTATCTGCATAGAGATGGTCTTGTGAGAAAAAAGTGACACCCCCGAAATTAACGCAGACATTACTTTCACCTGTGCCTGCACTGGATGCGCCTGTTGGTACAGCCGCCATTGCCTGGATACCGATATCCAGTTCAGCAAGGGCGTCCACTTGGCGCACAGCCCCGTAAACGACCATGCCTTCCCACTCGTTCTGAATAGCGAGCTCAGCGAGCTCAGCATTAATTAACGCGCGGCGCATTGAACCCCCTCCATCGATCACCAGTACACGGCCGCGACCATTTTTTTCAAACAAACTAAACAACAAACCATTATCTTCGAAACATTTTGCTGTCATAATTTGGCCGCTAAATGAAGTGCGTCCACCAAAATTGGTAAACAACGGATCGACAACATGCACTTCTTCATGATAGATATCACATAGCTCGGAAGTATCATATTTCATAAGATTGATATCGGTGACCACTGGAAGCTGGCAGTATATCCCCTTCAAGGGCGCATTGACAAAACCATCAATTGTTAAAGGTGTCTGTGTTTTTAAGTCTATAACTACAAGCATATAGCCTCATTATCACTGAAAATAGCAGCGCTGGAGGCCTTTCTTAACGGGCAGAATAACGAGAATTAAAGAATGAATCGTCGCAAATCTTCATCGGCGACCAGTTTATCCAAGTGCAGACCTACATAATCATCATCAATGGTAACCAGCTGGCCATTCCTTTCGCTGGCATCGAAAGAAATATTTTCCATTAAGCGCTCTAAAACGGTATGTAAGCGGCGGGCACCAATATTTTCAGTCTGCTCGTTAACTTGCCAGGCAGCTTGTGCAATGCTACGGATGCCATCAGGTGTAAAATTAACAGTCATGCCTTCCGTAGCCATTAATGCCTTATACTGCTCGGTGAGTGAGGCGCTGGGCTCGGTAAGTATACGTTCAAAATCTTCAGCGCTTAAGGCTTCCAGTTCAACACGGATGGGCAACCTGCCCTGAAGTTCAGGAATTAAATCTGAAGGACTGGCAATCTGGAACGCACCTGAGGCAATGAACAAAATATGATCAGTCTTCACCATGCCGTGTTTGGTAGAAACAGTGCAACCTTCCACCAACGGCAGCAAATCACGCTGGACTCCTTCACGAGAAACATCATGGCCTGAAGTTTCACCACGTTTACAAATTTTGTCTATCTCATCAATAAATACGATGCCATGCTGCTCAACAGCATCGATAGCCTGTTGTTTCAATTCTTCCGGGTTGATCAGTTTGGTAGCTTCTTCTTCAATTAACAATTTAAAAGCTTCCCGTACATTCAATCTACGCAATTTATGTTTTTGGCCGGCAATATGATGAAACATTGATTGCAATTGATTACTCATCTCTTCCAAGCCTGGCGGCGCCATAATTTCCATACCATGGGGCATGGTAGCAAGGTTAATTTCTATTTCTTTACTGTCTAACTCACCTGCACGCAGTTTTTTACGAAAAATCTGGCGTGTAGCAGAAGGCGCCTTGGGTTCTTCAGGCTGGCCCCAATCGTTTTTTGCCGAGGGAATTAATACGTCCAGAAGACGTTCTTCAGCCAATTCTTCAGCACAGTAACGCATTTTTTCCATGGATCGATGACGGGCCATTTTAATGGCTGCATCGGTGAGATCACGGATAATAGAATCAACTTCTTTACCCACATAGCCCACTTCAGTAAATTTAGTTGCTTCAACTTTGATAAAAGGCGCATTGGCGAGTTTTGCCAGCCGACGGGCTATTTCAGTTTTACCTACTCCCGTTGGGCCGATCATCAAAATATTTTTTGGCGTAATTTCAAGCCGTAATTCTTCGTTGAGCTGCATACGGCGCCAGCGGTTACGTAGGGCAATAGCGACAGCACGTTTAGCTTTTTCCTGACCGATAATATAATTATCGAGTTCGCTGACAATTTCGCGCGGGGTCATTTCAGACATAATGCGATCCTTACGCTTTAAAGGTGAGTTCTTCAATGGTGTGGAAACGATTGGTATAAATGCAGATATCCCCGGCAATATTCAGTGATTTTTCAACGATTTCTCTGGCACTTAAGTCTGAGTTTTCTAATAATGCCCATGATGCTGCTTGAGCATATGGCCCACCTGAACCGATCGCGATCAGGTCATTTTCGGGCTGTATAACATCACCATTACCGGTAATGATCAGTGATGCTTCTTTATCAGCAACGGCGAGTAATGCTTCAAGACGACGCAACATACGATCGGTGCGCCAGTCTTTGGCCAGTTCTACTGCTGCCTTAACTAAATGGCCTTGATGTTTTTCCAGTTTATGCTCGAAGCGTTCAAACAAGGTAAACGCATCAGCCGTTCCACCTGCAAAACCTGCAAGTACGTGATCGTTATAAAGACGACGGACTTTACGTGCATGACTTTTCATGACCGTATTACCGAGGGTGACCTGGCCATCACCACCGATAACAACATGGCCATTACGGCGTACACTGACTATTGTTGTCACGAACAGAGCCTCGCAGGAAATAAAGAAATAAGTCTAACCCTAAAACACAGGGCAACGGGAAATACCATAAATGGGGGAACATTTATACTTTTCAAGTCCCAGTTAAGGAAGGGGTACAATTCGATATACTGAGGTGGGTGAGCTGTTGTAACATTTTATCTACAAAAGATCGCTGATGGTATGGTCCAAGAACGATGCGATTTTGGCCATGGTTAGTCGTAATGCGGCTTTCAATACCGGCAAACGCCAGTTGAGCACGTACAGCTTCAGCCTGATCACGGGTGTGAAAAACACCGCACTGTAGTATCCAGTAGGGGTTACTTTCCTGTTTAGGTTTGACTACCGGAGTAGAAAAAATTGTTGGTGTACTGGTTTTTTCTGGTGTTATCGTCGTTGGTGCGTTGTTCCTGGCTGAGGGGATCAAGGCGGTTTGTGGTACGGGATCCGGGCGTGGTATCTCTGGTGTGAGTTGCTGGCGCATATCAAGCTGCATTTGTGTCAGTAATTGACGTTGTTCATTGGTCAGTTGCGTGTGGGCATTCAGGTTGTTTGCAGTAAAAGGTTCAGCCGGTGTCTGAACACCTGTCTGACGATTTTCCAATTCTTTAATGTAACGCCAACGTTCCTCTGGTTTTGGTGGTAATCCACCGGGTGTTTTAGAATCAAAGGTTGTGACTAATGATGGATGAATCCATGATTTTTTATCCGCAATAAACCAGAAGCTGCCTATAAAAAAAAGTACCAAGACAGTGGCCAGTACTATAAAAATTCTGGAGATACCTGAGCCACGCTGTTTCTTGCGGTGAGAGGTTTTACCGCGTGTTGCTTTACGCCCGTAATTTACATAGTCTTTTTGTGCCACTGGAGTTTTAATCCTGAAGTTGTTATCTGGCATTAGGTGCGCCAGCACTCGCCCGAACAATTAATTTTGTCTCTAATAGCTGTGATCGGTTGGGTATTGCATGGCCCTGAAGTTGTTCCAGTAGTAATAACATGGCCTTTTGACCCATTTGATACCGAGGCTGGGCGACAGTGGTCAGTGGCGGTGAGCAGTATTGAGCAAGATCCAGGTTATCAAAACCAACGATCGATATATCCTGTGGAACCCTAATCCCGAGTTTGTAGGATTGCTGCATGGCGCCAATAGCCATGATGTCATTGTGACAGAAAATTGCAGTCGGAGGATGCGCTAATTTCATCAGCGTTGTAAATGCCTGAGCGCCCGTTTCATAAGTAAGATCACCCCGTACAACATAATTTTTTTCTACTGTCAGACCATTACGGTGTAATGCCTGAATATACCCCTCCAAACGATAATGACTAAAGGCCACAGATTCAGGTCCTGTAATGCAAGCAATTTTTTTGTGACCTAATTTGTAGAGATAGTGGACCGCTTCAAAGGCAGCAGTAAGATTATCAATATGCACTGTAGGCAAATCAAGTTCAGGCACAAACTCAATCGCCATTACGATGGGAGGGAGATGATGTCGTTCTTCTTTGCTGGTGTCAACGGGGAGAAATGATCCTAACAACAGGATGCCATCAATTTGTTTGGTCATGATTAAATTGATCAGGGTTTGTTTTAGCTGATGTTGCTCGGCACAGTGACTGATCAGCACCAGGTAGCCTTGCCGGGCAGCGGTTTGTTCAATTCCCTGGAGAATATCGAAAAAAAAAGGATTACTGATATCAGGCACTATCACCAGAATAATATGTGAATCATTGCGTTTCACACGGCGGGATAAATCCTGAGGGAAGTAACCCACAGCAAGTGCAGCACGTTCCACTTTCTGCCGGGTAATAAGGGATACTTTTTCTGGATTCATTAATGTACGTGATACTGTTGCAGTTGAAACGCCTGCCATTTCAGCAACATCTTTCATGGTGGCCATGGTGAGTTTTTCTTTATGTTCCAATGTCTTTCTCCTTTTCTCTCCTCTCTTGATTTTGAGCCATTGACTGTTACTTTGGGATGTTTTTTCCTGCACGGGAACACAAGGTTTCTCACTAAGCAGGTCACACAGATAAGGCACATGCTTTTTTAAAGATAAACATCATATCACATTCATGGTCTGGGATATTTTAAACAGATTTTTTCGACTATTTGTTATTTAATTTGTATTAAAAATAATATCAATTATTTTTAATACAGTTTGGAGATCTGACAGTCACTGTTTACTTTCGTTCTTACCCAAAACAAGGTTACTTTACTAAAGATTAACTATCTATTGGATCCACGTCCAGCATCCACTTCACCTTCCTTGCCTGAGGCAACGTATTGATCGAAGGTAGCCAGATCGTGATGAGTTTTTGTAACAGCACCCGTGAAGGATGCTGCAATAATAATTGCCAGTGAAAGCGCCCGTTGCGCTTTGGCTGTAGTGCGGATACAGGGCCCATTACCCATAATGAGTCCTCTTCTGGCGCGCTCGTTTCTAGTAAATGCCGCACCTGCTGAAGGAACAGCGGCGCTTGATGATTATCGTGATCATCAGCCCGAATAAGAATATGGCTGGTATAAGGAGGTAACAATACATTTTTTCTTTCTTCCAGTGCCTGCTGGGCAAAAGCCTCATAACCTTGTTGTAACAATATATGTAGTAAAGGGTGTTCCGGGTGATGAGTTTGCAAGATGACTTCCCCTGGTTTTTCTGCGCGCCCGGCTCTGCCAGCAACTTGGGTATAAAGTTGTGCGAAATGTTCAGCAGAGCGAAAATCAGCTGAAAACAAAGCCCCATCGACATCCAGCAGTGCAACCAATGTGACATCAGGAAAATGATGTCCTTTCGCTAACATTTGGGTACCAATTAAAATCCGTGCGCCCCCTCGATGAACATCAGCGAGATGCTGTTCCAGTGCGCCTTTGTGGCGGGTGGTATCACGGTCAATACGTGTCATTGGGATGTTGGGGAACAACATAGCCAGCTGCTGTTCCAGCTGTTCCGTACCAATACCCACTGGCATTAAATGGGTGGAGCAACACCGTAAACATTGATGAGGAACATGGCGCTGGCCGGCACAATAATGGCAGCGTAATTGATGCTGGTGTTGATGTAAGCTGTAGTAATGGTCACAACGCTGACATTCTGCTATCCAGCCACATTCGTGACAGAGCAACACAGGCGCATAGCCGCGACGATTAAGAAAAAGGATAGTTTGGTTTCCTGCAGACAAATGTTGTTGCATCCGTTCCAGTAACGGTTGAGAAAGCCCGTTTTTAAGTTTTAAACCTTTTAAATCATATAGATAATGTTTTTCTGTTTGAGCGTTACCGGCCCGCATGGACAGTGTGAGCTGGCGGTATTTACCTGACTGTACATTGTGCAATGTTTCCAGTGCCGGTGTTGCGGACCCCATGACCAATGGAATATTTTCTTCTCTGGCGAGAAAAACAGCTAAATCTCGTGCATGATAACACCAGCCATTCTGTTGTTTATATGAGCTATCATGTTCTTCATCAACGATGATCATACCAAGACGAGCGAATGGCGTGAACAATGCTGAGCGGGTCCCAATCACAATGGCGACTTCATTATGGCGTGCTTTTAGCCACACCGACAGACGTTCACTGTCATTCAGGCCCGAATGTAATATCTCAATCGGCACATTAAAACGCTCACGAAAACGCGCAATAGTCTGTGGAGTCAGACCAATCTCCGGGACAAGAATCAATGCTTGTTTTCCCAAGGTGAGAATATTTTCCAGTACACTGAGATAGACTTGTGTTTTACCAGAGCCCGTAATGCCGGAAAGTAGCCATGCTGTAAACTGCTGATTTGAAATATCTATTGCCTCTACGGCAATGGCTTGCTCGCTGTTAAGTTGTAACTTATTTTCATAAATAGAAAAATTAATACGCCAGTCGCAGGGAGGGGCGTCTTGTAACTGAAGATCAGCCAATCCTTTACGGCGTAAGGCGTGTAAAGCGTTTTCAGTTAACAACATTGAGCTAATCTGGTGACGATAAAGCGGTTGCTGTCTTAAAGCAGCCAGTGCCTGCTGTTGCCTGGGTGCCTGTTTGAGGTTTTCCAGTGGTGTGGCTTTCCCTTGGGAAGTGGCAAACCATTGTTGAAGGAGAGCAGGTCGTGCTGGTTTTCCCTGACGTAGCAAAACAGGTAATGCATGAAAGAAAATTTCCCCCGGAGGATGGTGATAATAACGGGCTGCCCAATGGAGACTGCGCCACAGACTGGATGAAAACAGCGACTGACTATCCAGAATTGCGGTAATCGGTTTCAGTTGTTCAAGAGGTAACGCGCTTGTTTCACTCAGGCCGATAACGATACCAATCACATGGCGTTTACCAAAGGGAACAGTGACACGCGTTCCTGGTGCTGGGCAGGTATGATGTTGGCCGAGCCGATAATCAAATGTGCGTGTCAGGGGCACTGGCAACGCAACCTGAACAATGAACATGACACCACCCGGTGTGAAAAAGGAATAAATAGTTTATAAGCCGTTTAAAAACGTTTGTTGCACGTCGACATGTGAAATTTTGTTTGATCCACCACAAACTGAAGCAGCATTGACAATTTTGCCTTGATCTAAACCAGAAATGAAGAAGTGATGACTGATTTCCTGTTGTGGTTCAACAGGGGGAATGCCTGGATGCATTATGAATATCTGTTATGCACGGCCTGTCATAAAAATACAGGCGAGTAATAAGAGCTTCTTTATACTCATGCCTTAATTTACAACATTTTTTTAACTCTAATATCTTAGCATAAACTCCATAATGTATGACAGATTAAAGATCTCTTGCCCTGTACCGAACCCCAAACGGGGATACGGTTGCGCTGTTTACTCATATTCTATATAATCGCCCGCTGCTAGTTGATTTTTGTGTCAAATCCAGTGTTAAATTGCATGTGGCAGTTTGTTACTGAAATAATGTGGTAGCGTTTAATAATAAAGGCAGGGGTCTTTTTGTGAAAAAAGGTATTCACCCGAAGTACGAACTGATAACGGCGGCCTGTTCCTGTGGCAATGTTATCAAAATAAAATCTACTGTGGGCCATGATCTGAATCTGGATGTTTGTGGTGAATGTCACCCCTTCTATACCGGCAAACAGCGTGATGTGGCAACCGGTGGTCGTGTTGATCGCTTCAAGAAGCGTTTTGGTGTTCCCGGTGCTGAAATGTAATTTTTGTTTATCCCGATGATAGGGTGCTTGACGCACCTTATTTTTTTACTGCTCCTCCTCACACTTGTTCCCCTAAAGCAAAGCATGAAATCTAGTATTCAAAGGTATTGGGATTAATACCCCGTTCATGCATTAGTGCTTTTACAATTTCCGGGATTTCATCGTTGCGTTCTTTGCACAAATCTTCATCATTGGGTAGTGGTTGCCCGGTAAAGGCATGCAAAAAAGCTTCACAAAGTAGTTCACTGTTAGTGGCGTGCCGCAGGTTATTAATCTGACGACGTGTTCTTTCGTCAGTCAGGATCTTCAGCACTTTCAACGGAATGGATACCGTAATTTTTTTGACTTGCTGACTTTTTTTGCCTTGTTCAGCGTAAGGGCTGACATATTTGCCATTCCATTCAACCATGCAATACCTTACTTCATAAATTAAAAAACACTATGCTTCAAGCTAGACTTGATGTACAGCTTTTACGTGATTATCGGTCTATGACCGTCCTGCCAGTTTCTGTTTTTATCATTAGTCCACGTGCGAAATCAAACAGCCAGTAATAGGTATCAAGATATCGAATTGACAATAATTTTAACGGTTATTACGTCATTGCTCAATCTATCAGCAAGATCATACTCATGAATAAACAGATATCCGCGCTTGTAGCCTTAAAACGTTTATTGAGCTATCAGGCAGGAAATGCGAATACCATGAAAAAATAAGGGATAGTCAATTTTTTCAGTCGGTTATTTTGATGCTGATCAGAGTGGATAGCATTTTCGTTTTGAGTACAACCGTCCGACAGTAAACGTATTTTTCTAATTTTGTGACCATCATGCGTGCCAAAAAAAATCCCCCTGCTCCCCCTATTAATGTACCCGTCGCAGTGAAATAATCGTTAAAAAATAGCCACTGAAATAATATTCCACCAAAAATCAGACCCAACAAGGGTGTCAGATAAACCATTAATGCAAAAAATAACAGGCTACCGTTCGTTATTTCCAGCCAAATCTGCTGACCAGGTTCCAGAGGTTGTGCAATAGAAATCTCAAGCTGTCCTCTGGCCATACCCCTTGGACAACCTGCGTGATTTTTACAGCCACCACAGGTATGATGGTGATTGCGGTTTGTTTCATACTGTAATAATGCCGTACTTTGTTGCCAGGATATTACCGTGGCGCGCATTTTCATCATGATAACCTCACCAAAAAATTATTGAGAAGATCGAATATTCTTTAGCCTTGCCTGCAAATTGCAACGGTATTGCATTAGCTTTGAGAGCCTATTTTTTCTAAAACGGCCGGATGTTCATAGCCCTGATCCTGACGGATAGGCTAAAATGGTTATCATTCATCCCCTGCACACATTATAAATAACGGCATGCGATCATTCACTGAAAATACCAGCGATGTCTTGATCATAGGTAGTGGCGCCGCGGGTTTGTCTTTAGCCTTACGCCTTGCACCATACTGTAAAATAACGATCTTAAGCAAAGAACTGATTAATGAAGGTGCTACTTTGTATGCTCAGGGTGGCATTGCAGCTGTTTTTGACGAAACAGACAGCATTGAATCGCATGTTAATGATACTCTGATAGCAGGCGCTGGACTTTGTGATGAAAGTACTGTTGAGTTTATTGCCAGTAATGCCAAAAAATGTGTACAGTGGCTCATCGATCAGGGGGTACTTTTTGATACTGAGACCAATATCCATGGAGAAGCACGCTATCACTTAACCCGTGAAGGAGGACACAGTCATCGACGTATATTGCATACTGCCGATGCTACCGGCAAAGAAGTAGAAACTACCTTGTCAGGCAAAGCAAAGAATCACCCTAATATTAATGTCAGAGAGCGCTGCAATGCTGTTGATCTGATTATATCAACCAAAATTGGTCTCCCCGGCATCAAGCGCGTTGTAGGTGCTTATATCTGGAACCGGCAACAGGAGAAAGTTGAAACGTTGCGGGCAAACGCAGTGGTACTGGCAACAGGGGGAGCAGCCAAGGTTTATCAATACACCACCAATCCTGATATTTCTTCTGGTGATGGTATAGCCATGGCCTGGCGGGCGGGCTGTCGAGTTGCTAATCTTGAGTTCAATCAATTTCATCCTACCTGCCTATTTCATCCTAAGGCACGTAATTTTCTTCTGACTGAAGCACTGCGTGGCGAAGGGGCTTATTTAAAGCGTCCGGATGGTAGCTGTTTTATGCAGGATTTTGATCCGCGGGGTGAACTGGCACCACGTGATATCGTCGCACGTGCAATTGATCACGAAATGAAACGGCTGGGTGCAGACTGTATGTATCTTGATATCAGTCACAAGCCCATCGAGTTTGTCATACGGCATTTCCCTATGATTCATGAAAAACTGTTCTCTCTTGGCATTGATATTACCAAGGAACCTGTTCCCGTTGTCCCTGCTGCACATTATACGTGTGGGGGCATCATGGTCGATCAACAGGGACGTACTGATCTGGATGGACTATATGCGATAGGGGAAGTCAGTCATACAGGATTGCATGGCGCCAACCGTATGGCATCGAACTCATTACTGGAATGTCTGGTCTATGGCTGGTCTGCATCGGAAGATATCCGGATGCAGTTACCACATAAGCAATGGATGCACGACATTCCACCTTGGGATGAAAGTTGGGTAGATGACGCCGATGAGCAAGTTGTTATCCACCATAACTGGCATGAACTTCGCCTGTTAATGTGGGATTATGTCGGTATTGTGCGTACGACTAAACGTCTGGAACGTGCCCTGCATCGCATCAATACATTACAACAAGAAATTCACGAATATTATGCCCATTTTCGTATTTCCAACAACTTGCTGGAATTGCGTAATCTGGTACAGGTGGCTGAATTGATCGTACTCTGTGCCATGAAAAGAAAAGAAAGCAGGGGACTGCATTATACTCTTGATTATCCAGTACAATCCGATAACCCCCAACATAGCATCCTGACACCATAGCGCTAACGTGCGGTATAACCTCGATATTCAGCATTATTTTGTATGAATATCAATTTGTTACTGATAAAATGCGCTTTTAACTGCAAACGATATTCCTATAATTGCAAGGAAAACCTGTATGCCATCTCTTACATGGCAGAGTGTTCTCAGCCAGGAAAAGGAGCAACCTTATTTTCTTGATACGCTTACTTATGTTGCCAACGAGCGCAAGGCACTAAAAATAATCTATCCACAGCAACAAGATGTTTTTAATGCATTTCGCCTCACTGAATTACACCAGGTAAAAGTGGTCATTCTGGGCCAGGATCCCTATCATGGGCCCAACCAAGCACATGGGCTATCGTTTTCTGTGCGACCTGGTGTTCCTGTGCCTCCTTCGTTAGTCAACATCTACCATGAACTGACGACAGATATCCCAAGTTTTCAGCGACCCGATCATGGTTGTTTGCAAGGATGGGCGCAACAAGGGGTCTTACTGCTCAACACGGTCCTTACTGTAGAAGCAGGCAAAGCACATTCTCATGCCAGGTTGGGCTGGGAAACCTTTACTGATCGTGTGATTGCCATCTTAAATGAACACAGAAAAGGTATCGTTTTTCTTCTCTGGGGATCTCATGCGCAAAAAAAAGGGGGTATCATTGATCCGAAACGCCATTATATTCTGACAGCACCTCATCCCTCTCCTTTATCAGCTCATCGTGGTTTTTTTGGTTGTAAACACTTTTCTAAAGCTAACCAGTTATTGCAGCAACAAGGGGTAGCTCCCATAAACTGGAGCCTGGATTAGCTGACTAACCTGCCGACGGTATGGACATCTTTCGGATAAAACATACCTTGCTTCACTGATAAGAGATTTCAAACGGCGATAACGATACTGAGTGGTACTTTCAGGTTACGCTTTTTCTTTCGATACTGTCACCATTGCTGGTCTCAGTAATCTGCCATTGAGTCTGTAACCTTTTTGCATGACCATCATGACATGATTTGGCTTATGATCGGCTGATTCGAGCATCGCCATGGCTTGATGCGCTTCGGGGTTAAAAGGGATATCGACTTCATCAACCACTTCAATATCAAACTTCGCCACGACATCCAATAACGATTTTAGTGTGAGTTCAATGCCTTCAATCATTGGCAGCAAGGCATCGTGACTTTTATCTGCCAGTTCAAGGGCGCGTTCGAGGTTATCGATCACGGGCAGTAATGCAGAAGAGAATTTTTCCAGTGAAAACTTATGTGCTTTTTCAATATCCTGATCAGCCCGGCGCCGAACATTTTCTAATTCTGCTTTGGCTCGCAACAAACTGTCACGTTCACGCTGTAAGACTTCGGTGAGTTGTTTTTCCAATGCTTCAACACGTGGATTTAACATATCCACGATTGCGTCCGCCTCTGTTTCTGGGCCATATTGTTCTGATGTACCTTCCGTACCTTCAGAAACTTGCTCATCAGGTATTTTCTGTTCTTTACTACTACTCATGAATATCTCCGCATTTTAGCATTCTATTGCACTACCTTGCTTATTATGGGGTGGTAAAACTGGCGATTCAAGGGAACTGGGTACAATCTGCAGCACAAAAACATGACAAGAAAAAAGAGATGACCGCATGAACAAAAAATTCAATTGTATTGGTATTGTAGGCTATCCCCGTGTCCCGGCCACGTTAGTCACGCATGAAATGCTCTATCGCTGGTTACAATCGAAAGGTTACGCCATTATAGTCGAAAAGCAGATTGCTCATGATCTTTCCCTGAAAGAAGCTACCACGGGTAACCTTGCTGAAATAGGTCAGCGGGCTGATCTCGCTATTGTTGTGGGCGGGGATGGTAATATCCTGAGAGCAGCCCGTGTTTTTTCCCGATATGATATTAAAGTCATCGGTATTAACCGGGGCAATCTGGGATTCCTGACTGATCTTGGACCTGACAATGCCCTGCAACAATTATCAGAAGTACTGGAAGGAAAATATCTTAGCGAAAAACGTTCTTTACTGGAAGTTCATGTACATAGCACAAATCAGCAGGGCCGGAGCAGTACGGCTATCAATGAAATTATACTGCACCCGGACAAAGTAGCACACATGATAAAATTCGAAGTCTATATTGATGATCGTTTTGCCTTTTCACAACGTTCTGACGGTCTGATTATTGCTACTCCTACGGGTTCAACAGCCTATTCACTTTCGGCGGGTGGCCCGATACTTGCACCGACACTAGAAGCAATTGTTTTGGTGCCCATGTTCCCTCATACTTTGTCTTCACGCCCATTAGTCATTCACAGCAATAGTGTCATTCGATTAAAATTTTCCCAAACGAGCCATGATCTTTTCATCAGCTGTGATAGCCAGATCACTTTACCCATTCAAAAAGAGGAAGAGGTGGTTATCCAACGCAGCAATTTTTATTTGAATCTCATCCACTCCAGGGACTACAGCTATTTCGATACACTCAGTACGAAATTAGGATGGTCAAATAACTTATTCTAAAAAATATGAAAAAGCTATTTTACTCCAAGTAGAACCCGAATATACTGTATTTAAATACAGTTATTTTGTACAGGAAGCGCATCATGCTGATACAACTGATGATCAATAATTTTGCCATAGTGCGTCAATTAGAAATTGATTTTCAATCAGGTATGACGGCAATTACCGGAGAAACAGGAGCAGGTAAATCTATCGCTATCGATGCATTAAGCTTATGTTTGGGTGAGCGTTCAGATGTTAAAAGCATCCGTGCAGGAGCTACCCGTGTCGATATTTGCGCTCGTTTTTCCCTGATTGATACCCCATCCGCCGGGCAATGGCTGGCAACTCATCAGCTGGATGACGGCAATGAATGTTTATTACGACGTTCTATCAGTACTGATGGCCGTTCGCGCGGGTTTATTAACGGTACTGCTGTTCCCCTTGTTCAGCTGCGTGAGCTGGGTCAACATCTGATACAAATTCATGGCCAGCATGCTCACCAGTTGCTGTTAAAACCCAGTCACCAAAAACAGCTGTTAGATGCTTGGGCTGCTCAATCGCCGCTGTTGGAAAATATGAAACAAGCTTGGCATATGTGGCATCAAAGTTGTCTGGCACAAAAATTGCATCAACAACAAGCTCCAGAACGCGATTCACGTCAACAGCTTTTACAGTACCATCTTAAAGAGCTCAATGATTTTTCACCTCAAACCGGAGAATATGAGCAGATAGATAAGGAATATCGGCGCCTTGCTAATAGTAGCCAGTTGCAATCTGTCAGCAGGCAAGCACTACAATGTTTGGCTGATGATGATGAACATAATGTGCTCAGCCAATTACATGTTGCCAGACACCAGCTAGCTGAACTGGTCGGAATGGATGACAAATTAAATGCATTACTGATCATGTTGAAAGAAGCGTCCATTCAAATCAGTGAAGCCAGCGATGAATTACGCCATTACAGCGAGCAGTTGGATATGGATCCAGATAGGTTTTATGAACTGGAACAAAAATTATCTTGTCAGCTCAGTCTGGCACGTAAACATCGGGTGGTTCCGGAAGAATTACCGCGACTACACCAACAATTACGCGAGGAACAAGAATTATTATTGCAACAGGAAAAGGAGCAGGAAAGACTAAGTCAGGTAGTCAACACGCATTACCAGCAGACCATCGTTCTTGCACGTCAACTACATCAACTGCGCCAACAGTATGCCCAAGAGCTATCGACACTGATTACCGAAAGTATGCATCAGCTTGCCATGCCACATGGTAAATTCACCATTGAGGTTGTATTTGAGCCAGAGCATATCAATGCAGAAGGAGCCAGTCGCGTCGATTTTTATGTGACGACCAACCCGGGGCAGCCACTACAACCACTGGCAAAAGTTGCTTCAGGAGGAGAACTTTCTCGTATTGCACTGGCAATTCAGGTAATTACAGCCCGTAAAATGGAAACACCTGCGTTAATTTTTGATGAAATTGATGTGGGCATCAGTGGCCAAACTGCTGCTATTGTTGGGCGTTTGCTACGTCAGTTAGGGGAATCTACACAAGTCATGTGTGTCACTCATCTGCCGCAAGTTGCGGGTTGCGGGCACCACCATTTTTCTGTCAGAAAACATACTGATGGCGCACAGACAGAAATACAAATACAGCATTTAAACAAACAGGAACGCCTGCAGGAGCTTGCACGTCTTTTGAGCGGTAACCAAGTCACGAAAAATACACTGGCAAACGCAAAAGAATTACTGACAGCATGATTTTTAAAAACCTGTTTTAGGATCTACTGAAGATTTCAGTGAAATTTTGTCGAAAACCTGTACCAGAATCAATTGTCAGCCTTGTAAAAGGATGTTCAACGGTAGCGATGTCCTTTATCATCGATGCCCTGTATTTCCATTAAGGAATGAGACCATGTACTGCAAGACGCTGATAAGCATCACAGCAATAATCGTATTTGTTATGCTTACCGCATGTTCCACACTGGAAAGAATGGTGTATCGCCCTGATATTAATCAAGGCAACTGGCTTTCTCCTGGTGAGGTTTCAAGGATTCATAACGGTATGACGCAACAACAGGTTGCCTATATTCTCGGTACACCCATGATGGATGATCCATTTGGTAGCAAGACATGGTTTTATCTTTTTCGCCAGCAGTCTGGACATCAACAAGCGACTCAACAGACGGTGATACTCACTTTTAATAAAAACGATAAATTGATTAATATTAAAAATGAGTAAATCTTATTTCAGTCACTCCTACTTTATTGATACAAGGTTATTTTTTGACAAACAGGGTCTGTGTTATTCAAAGCTGTCTGGAATGGCATAAAAATAAGATTCCTTTGTGCCCGGGCTGGGGCAGGCCTGACAGCGTTATAATTTTTTCATTTCATGACAAATTTCTTGTTATTTTTCAGCTAAATGAAAAATTCATAGCAAGGTAATTAACCCAAGTCATGTAGTTATGGTTATGTTTTTCCAGTTGCACGTTGGCGACGCAGCTCTTTAGGGTCAACAATTAATGGTCGATATATTTCAATCCGATCACCTTCGTGCACGAGATCGTCCAGCCTGGCAGGACGTCCGTAAATACCAATTTTGTTACTTTTTAAATCAATATCATGACGTATCTGTGGCAAACCAGAAGCCATTATCGCCTGTTCGATAGTGCTCCCCAAAATCACAGCAACGATAATGATATATTGATGTTCAGGTAAGGCATACACCACTTCAACACTGATTTTAGACACAATAAACCTCACGGGCACGTTGTGTGAACGCTTGTACCATATTGGCCGCCAGTTCTTTGAAAATATTACCAAAGGTCAGTGCGATAAATTGATTTTTGAACTCAAAATTCAGGTACAATTCAATCTTACATGCTTGAGAGCTCAGTGGAATAAAACGCCAGACACCCATTAACTGGTGAAATGGGCCATCCACTAGCTGAATGTTTATACTTTGATTATCCTTCATGGTGTTACGGGTAATAAAGGTTTTACTGATGCCTGCTTTGGCGACCTCCAACGCAGCCATCATTTCGTTATTACTGCTATTAATTACCCGGCTACCCGTGCAGCCAGGTAAAAACAGGGGGTAAGATTGTATATCATTCACCAGTTGGTACATCTGTGCTGCACTAAAAGGAACTAATGCAGACCGACTAATTTGTGGCATAACATTTCCTGTAAAATTTCAAATTTAGCCCTGTCATTGATTCAGCATCAGACAAAACGTTACCCATTCTCAACCATAATAAACGGGTAAATGATACCCATATCTGACAGGAAAGAATTTCATTAATTATCAACAACAGTATAATGCTCAACATGATGAAAAAGAAAAAAACAGCCAAATTCGGGGCAGCGACCATTGCACAGAATAAACGCGCCCGTCATGAATATTTTATTGAAGAAGAATTTGAGGCAGGCCTTTCCCTTCAGGGTTGGGAAGTCAAGTCCCTGCGTGCGGGAAAAGTCAATATCAGCGATAGCTATGTGGTACTCAAAAAAGGTGAAGCTTGGCTTTTCGGTGCTACCATTACACCGTTGAATGTTGCTTCTTCTCATATGGTTTGTGAACCGATGCGTACGCGCAAGTTACTGCTCAATCAACGTGAGCTCAATTCCCTGTTTGGCAGGGTGAATCGTGAAGGCTATACCATAGTAGCGCTTTCTATGTACTGGAAAAATGCCTGGAGTAAAGTTAAAATTGGCGTGGCTAAGGGCAAAAAAGAACACGACAAACGGGATGATATCAAGAATCGTGAATGGCAACTGGATAAAGCGCGTATTATGAAAAACGCCCACCGTTAAGCCACTGGCATAACAGCGCCAGTTTTGATAGACTCAGGACGCTCAACGGGGCTGATTTTTGGATTCGACGGAATTCGCGAAACCCCAGGTGCATGCCGAGGTGCGGTAGGCCTCGTAAAAAAGCCGCAAAAAATAGTCGCAAACGACGAAAACCACTATACTGAAGCTGCTTTAGCAGCTTAATCAGCCTAAAAAACTGACGGTATCCTCTCTCCACAGCCTTATGCTCTTGGGACGGGGATTAAGAGAGGTCAAATCTAAAAGAGCTCGCGTGAAAGCCTTGCTTGGGGAAGAAGCGTTAAATACAATCAAGCTGGTCTGTTAGTGGCGTGTCCGTCCGCAGCTGACCGATGACGATAAAGACGGGACTAAGCATGTAGTACCAAAGGTGTAGTAATTTCGGACGGGGGTTCAAATCCCCCCAGCTCCACCAAATAAAATAATGGGTTACGATTTCACGTAACCCATTATTTTTGGCAGTAGCGACAATCATTGCAGTTGAGCAAGCTTTGCACGTTGCTTATCGCCTTCTGGCCCTTTAGCTGGCAGTGATTTTTTGTCCTGACTCGCTAAAATAATACACCAACTATCGATAGGATGCGGTTGACAGGTTCGGTTTTTCGATACTCCAATCATTGGATTTAATTATTTCCCCCATATTTTTCGCTTGGCTAGCTTTTGCCTGCATGTGTATGGCACTGTTAATAAAGTTATACTTTAGGTATGATACTGTTAACAAAGTAGTTTAAAGACCTTAAGGCAGGCAATAGCGAAGAAAGAGAAAAAAGTGATATCCAGTTTATCAAAACGCAGGGCCAGCCTTTTGTTCTCCTTTATCCTGCCGAAGAAACGTTCAATGGCAGAACGCGTTTTGTATCTTTCTCTGTCTTCTTCAGTATGCAGGCCCGGACAGACAGCACCCTGGGGACGCCTGTAGTGCCTGATGATATGGGGCTCTATTTCTCTGATAAAATCTGATTCCTTAATCGGGTAATATCTGTCTTTCATTGTATTAAGCCCGGCTTAAAACTTTCAGCTTACCTCAAATATAACTTTGTTAACAGTACCATATCTTCACACATTCTATTTATACCGAACTGAGCGCCACAGCCCGGCATTTTACTAGCGGCTGAGGAGCAGCATAGTACTCCGCAAGATCCCCGGCTTGCCAATGAAAAAAGACAGCAGTTGCACTACAGTATGTAAGCCTATGTAACCAGTTCCACCAGTAACTAATACCTTTTCTTTCATCCTGCTTTTTTAGTTCTCTGCGTAGAGAAGTTATAAAATTTTATCATTTTAAGCTGCAGGGGGAAGGACGTCACCCTTTTTGCCCGCATTGTCACGATTTTCCATGCCACTGTTGCCTGAATCCGCTTCTAAAAACACCTGTCCGGTTACGTCACCGGCACTGGATAACAGGTTGATTTACAATAATTTTATGTCGTTCATCATGCCCGTGGTATTGGCCCGCGAACACTTGGTCTCTCATAAAAGGTACGCATCAGACCAGTCTCCTGCATCCTTCATCAGGGTCTCACAGAGATATACGATGTAAGGCTTTCATTTTCAATCCCTTCTGTTACTGTATACTGCTATGTATCGGGTGCTGGTTTACCCACAAAATGCATGCATCTTAATTATATGTGGAACAACAAATGCGATCTCCATTCGTTATGGGTAACTGGAAGCTTAACGGCAGTACTCACAGAGTTGCAGCACTCATCGCTGACTTATGCAAGGAACTCAACCCACTGGCAGGTTGTCACGTTGCTATTGCACCACCGACGATTTATCTGGATCATGCAAGGCACCAACTGGCTGGCACCTCGATTTCACTAGGTGCTCAAGATGTAGGTATTAACCTTATGGGTGCTTATACCGGCGAGACTTCAGCTGAAATGCTAAAAGATATCGGGGCGCAATTCATCATTATTGGCCATTCTGAACGTCGTCATTATCATCAGGAAAGCGACACCTTTATTGCACAAAAATTTGGTGTATTAAAAAAAGTAGGGCTGATTCCCGTACTCTGTATCGGTGAAACTGCAGCAGAAAATGCCGCAGATCAAACCGAAGCCGTATGTGCCAGACAGCTCAATGCAGTACTGAATATTTATGGCGTGGATGCCTTCAGCAATGCCATCATTGCCTATGAACCTGTATGGGCTATCGGTACCGGAAAATCTGCCAGCCCCGCACAGGTACAGGCCGTTCATCAGTTCATCCGTGCCCATCTTGCTTTGCAAGATGCAACTATTGCTGATCAAGTCATCATTCAGTATGGCGGTTCAGTAAACGACAGCAACGCCGCAGAATTATTCACACAACCCGATATCGATGGTGCTTTAGTTGGTGGGGCATCCCTCAAAGCTGAGGTATTTTCTGCTATCGTTAAAGCGGCCGTAAAAGCAAAAAATAACCGTTACGCCGGTCAATAGGCTTCTTACAAAACGCGCTGCAGGAAAACAAATACCAGGCGGCGCACAGAGGCGGAATGTATACAAAATCATAGAGAGTTTGCACTGTACTAAAAACACACGGAGTCTCCCTCAGTTTTCGTAAGAAGTTTCATTAGCGGCGCTCCAGGATCTCAAAACAGTAACCGTAAGTATGCATTGCATCCGCATCATGGTATTCACTGAAGGATAAACGCCATTCATCCGGTTGATAAGCCGGGAACCAGCTATCTCCCTCCACGTCAACATCAATGTGCGTCAAATACAACCGATCAGCACGAGGAAGGAATTGCTGATAAATATTCCCACCACCGGCCACCATCACTTCATGAGCAAGCCCCGCCAACGCTAAAGCTTCATCCAACGTTGTGGCCCAGGAAACTCGGATGTCATGTGCTGGCTTGCTGCTTAAGACAATATTCAAACGATTCGGAAGGACAAAGCCAATGGATTCAAATGTCCTGCGTCCCATAATGACCGGTTTATTTAACGTATGGCGCTTAAACCATAGCAAATCAGCCGGTAGATGCCAGGGTATGGCATTTTTCATACCTATGACACGATCTGCCGCAAGGGCAGCAATCAGGCTAATCATCACTACCACACCTTGTAACAGAAATGATTGAATAACACCGCATCCTTAAAGCGATCTCGAACACACCACATAATTATATTCATTACTTGTTTGACTCAAGCTACCATCGTTCATATTGATGACAGAATTAGTTCCGCCCGATGCGCCATTGATCCAGTAAGAAGACCTCAACCAAGGCCCCCATCGGGTGCCCCATTCATTCCAGAGTTTACCATTGACAACACGGGCGCTCAGGTTACTGGCGTCAGCCATACTACTATAATTCGGTATGGTGTACGAAGATCCACTTGCCCTGCAGAAATCGGACGCGCTCGTTAAGTTTAATCGGGTACTCCCATTATTAATAAACCATGTCCCTACACGGAAATGATAATTGAGCGCAGCGCCCCCCGCAACAGGTGTGGCCGTAATGGTGATATAAGGAGTCCCTTGCGGGAAATCAGCAATAAATTTCACCATGCCAGTATTACTGACAGAAACCAAACGTTCATGGCTGCTGGTCCAAACATAAGAACTATTATCTGCAACCGCATTATTTCTCATTATCTGGAATTCAGCCCCAAGAAAACCGGTTTTTGGGAAACCTTCATTGATTTTGAAAAATGCCCGATTGACGCTCACACCAGTAATTGCTGGAGGTGTGAAATTAACAACAAGACTGGCAGTCGCTGGCCCCGAGTTTACCGTAACTGTCGTTGATACCGGTGTGATATTGATTACATCCGCTGTCGCTATACCATCGAAACTGCTGGTAACCCGAGGGGTTTTCACAGTGGCGCCTCCATCTGCCGTGATGTCAATAGCGGCATCAGGTACCGGATTACCATAAGCATCACGGGGATTTATCTGCAAAATGTTGGTATCAAAGCCATCTGAGAATGCCTCATCTACCAGAATACTTAAATTGATTGAAGTGACAGGACCCGCCACAAAAAGAGTATCCACCTTGCCGGTATTGCCGCTGTCAAGAGCCGCCGTCACTGTACTCGTTCCAGCCACTATACTGGTCAGGCTGGCTGTCAGCAGGCCATTTGCATCCGTGATGCCACTGGCTGGATTAGTGATGATGGCACTGTTCGTCGCACTAAAATTGACTTTCAGGTTAGGTACCGGGTTATCATTAGCGTCGGTGACCCGGGCCTGAACGATATTGCTGGCGCTGCCATTGGCCACCGCACCGTCTTTTGTAACCTTCAGATCACCGCTCACAATGGTGGCCGTTGAGGCATCCGCCACAAAGAAGGTGTTCACCGTCCGGCTGTCACCCTTCTCCAGCGTGGCGCTTACCGCACTGATGCCCGCCACCCTGCTGCTCACACTGGCGGTCAGCACGCCATTTTCATCCGTTGTCTCGCCGGCCGGGATGATATCTGCACTGTTGGTCGCACTGAAACTGACTTTCAGGTTGGGTACCGGGTTACCATTGGCGTCCGTGACCCGGGCCTGTACGGTATTGGTGTCGCTGCCGTTGGCCAGCGCACCGTCCCGGGTTACCTTCAGATTACCGCTCATAATGGTCGCCGTTGAGGCATCCGCCACAAAGTGGATGTTCACCGTCTGGCTGTCACCCTTCGCCAGCGCGGCGCTCACTGCACTGGTCCCCGCCACCCTGCTGCTCA